>Ga0302280_1001870_pt1 | contig 16871 bp, 14 predicted proteins | sample III_Fen_E1_1_FD_198771 | JGI IMG/M metagenome (GOLD analysis project Ga0302280, IMG submission 198771) | Peat permafrost microbial communities from Stordalen Mire near Abisko, Sweden - III_Fen_E1_1 | ecosystem: Environmental > Terrestrial > Soil > Wetlands > Permafrost | place: Sweden: Abisko... | reverse complement strand
TGAAAACCAGATGGCAATTTTTGCCTAATGGTCTGCTCAACCACCCTCGGGCCTGCAAAACCGATCAAGGCCTTAGGTTCCGCAATGATGATATCCCCGACACCGGCAAAAGAAGCCATGATACCGCCCATGGTAGGATTGGTTAGGACGGAAACATAAAGTAAACCAGCCTCAGCGTGACGCTGAAGGGCTGCACAGGTCTTGGCCATTTGCATCAAGGAAATGGCCCCTTCATACATGCGCGCCCCGCCGCCAGATCCTGATACGATGATCACCGGTAATTTCTGCTTGGTGGCATATTCGACGATACGGGTTATTCTCTCTCCTACCACTGAACCCATTGAGCCCATGATGAAACGTGAATCTGTCACAGCTATCCCTATTTTTTTTCCTTCAATTTCTCCATGTCCGGTAATGACAGCATCTTTCAAATCAGTCGCTTCCTGATCAGCCTTAAGCTTTTCCTTATAAGATTTTGGGCCTTGAAATTTTAACGGATCAGCAGACGTCATTTCTCCATCATGCTCAACAAAACTTCCTTCATCAATTAAATGTTCAATACGTTCCAAGGCATTTAAACTCAAATGAAAACCGCACTTGGGACAAACATTGAGATTATTCTTTAATTCTTTAGAATAAGCAGGCGATTCACAACCCGGGCACTTGGTCCATACCCCAGCAGGGATCTCCTTGCGCTTGACCTTAATGAACGTATAATTTGATTTTCCAAATAGTGACATCTAGTAATTAATCCATTTTATATATTGTTAAACCCGACAATACTTTAGGATAAAAATAGGTTGTCTTAGGTGGCATACGTTCATCATTGAGAGCAATGGCACGCAATTCAGCGACCTGAACCGGATTAAGGATAAACCCGGCCTCTGCTTGACCTTCATTGACCGCCTGCAAGACTTCATCCGGATCTTTCGAATACACTATGTCCTCGCTGGCCACACCCACCTGATCAAAAATAAATGCTTTCAAGATGGCTGCATCCAAACTACGGTATTCCCGAGAACCATCCTTGACCATTTTATCAATCAGTGTTTTAGTCTTTAAACGGAGCAAAAACATACCTTGTTTATTATACAGGCCAAAAGCATGTTCATTCTGTCCGGCACGGGCTAATAATACTAGCCAATCAACCTTAGTTTTTACTTTATCAATGCGAAAATATTGTTCTAAAAGATTAACACTGATCGGAAATTTTTTGACGATGCGATGAATGGGAAATATCTGCAAGTCCTTAGAATCCATATTAGTAAAATATGTCATCACAAAATTATAACCCTCGTTACCGGTAGTCTTTTTGGATTTCTTTAAAGCTTCACGACGGATTTGATTAGCTACTTCAAAACGGTGATGACCATCGCAGATAAATAAATTCTGCCCTGCAATGACATTAACAATTTCCTGGATCTTATCCGGATTATCAAGCCGCCAGATGGTGTGCTTGACTTTATCGTGATCCACTGCTTCTAAATAGGGCCTTTGAGTGGCTAGATCTTTGAAGAATATCCGGTCAATCTTGCCGGCCTTATCTGCATAGCCGACGAAAATCGGGCTTAAATTGGATTTTAACGTGCTCCAAAGGGTCATGCGGTCTGTCTTCGCGGCAGCATGAGTGTGTTCATGAGGCAAAATGCGCACACCAGAATCATCGCCTAACTTAAGCAAACCTAAAAATCCGGTACGGGTATATTTTTGACCTTGATACTTATAATCCTGCTTATAAAAATAAATGCATTGCGCCTCATCCTGCTTGAGGATACCTTTTTTAAACCATTCTTCATAGGTCTTGCGGGCGCGGGTGTATTTATTATCTTTATCGCTATCTTTAGGAGTTTCCTTAGCTAATTCCAGGCGGATAAAATTATTAGGGTCTTGCTTATAATAAGCTTCTTGTTGATCTTTGGAAATAACATCGTAAGGCGGGCAGAATACATTGGATAAATTTTCGACCTTTTCCTTATTATAGAAAACTGCCGCGAATGGCTTAAGTGCTGACATGACTACGGACCTCTTTCTTTATGCCTTTGTTAGACAATAGGATAAATCCCTGATTAAAATGCGCGAAGCCGTAATTATAGCACAAAATATTATTTAGCAAAGCCTAAAAAGCAGCTATTTAAGGATGGCAGGCACAACCGCCACCACAAGACCCAGCAGGCGGGGCCGAAGGAGAACTGGCAGGTTTAACTGACTCTTTCTTATCAGTGGCTGAAGGGGTTTTCTTTTTATAATCTGTTTCGTAGAAACCAGAGCCTTTAAAGATCATGCCCGATCCCCCACCAATCAAACGGGCTAACTTTTTCTTATGACATTTGGGGCATTTAGTCAACTTGGCATCTGTCATGCCTTGTAATTCTTCAAAGGCGTGACCACAGGATTGGCATTCGTATTCATAAGTTGGCATGAGATTCCTTATTTAAACGCTTTTTTGAGTTTATCTTTGAACGTGGCTTTGCCGTTATGTTCGCCTAATTCGCGGCTAAGCTCTTCCATCAATTCACGCTGGCGAGAACTCAAATTATTAGGCACCGCGATCATGACGCGCACATAGAGGTCACCAAAATCATGCCCTCCATGAACATCCGGCATCCCTTGGCCGCGCATGCGAAAAACCTTGCCGCTTTGCGTGCCTTCCGGGATCTTCATTTCCACTTCTTCTTTTAGGGTCTTAATTTTTTCTTCTCCCCCTAAAGCAGCCTTGGCAAAAGAAACCAACAGATCCATTTTCAAATCATGCCCATGACGCTCAAAGACAGGATGATTTTTAACTTTAATAAACAAAAATAAATCACCATTGCCGCCACTGCCGACCTCACCTTCACCACGCACGCGCAGCTGGGAGTCATTATCAACACCCGGCGGGATTTTTATCTCGACGGTGCGGACAATTCTGGTCAAACCTCGACCGGAGCATTCCGTGCAATATTCAGTGATGATCTTGCCTGAACCTTGGCATTTAGGACAGGTCTGGGCCATACGGAAAAATCCATTAGCCATGACCACCTGACCTTGCCCGCCGCAAGTGGCACAAGTCTTTAAAGAAGCACCATTCTTAGCACCTGTGCCGTCACATTTTTTACAATGCTCATGACGAGGAAATTTAATCTCTTTCTTGATCCCGCTATACGCTTCTTCCAGGGTCAATTCAACTTCATATTGAATATCATGACCACGTGATTTGCGTCCCCCGCGACCAGAACCACCACCCTCGAATTGAGAACCAAACATACGGCCTAAAATATCACCTAGGTCAGATTCACCGCCAAAAACACTCGAGAAATCCGCACCCTTATAAATATCTTCCGCCGTATAATTCTGATCAATGCCCTGATGACCATATTGATCATAGGTTTGCTTCTTCGCCGGATCAGAAAGAACGCCATAGGCCTCAGAAATCTCTTTAAATCTCTCTTCCGCCACCTTCTTCTCAGCCTCTGGAACACGATCCGGATGGTATTTCAACGCCAATGAACGGTAAACCTTCTTAATATCTGCCAAAGAAGCATCCCGAGCAACCCCTAAAATCTCATAATAGTCTTTTTTCATTTAATTCCCATTGTGTCATTCCCGCGAAAGCGGGAATCCATTTTAGCTTAATTGTCATCCCCGAATGCTTTAGTCGGGGATCCAAGTATACGCAACATGGATGAATAGTTTTATTATATTTTCGGAACGGGATATTTTAGCCGTCTGCTTCGGTTTACAACAATTTTTTTCTAAAGATTCTCTTCATTTGGAAAAAAATTATCGTAAATCCTCGCAGACATTTGGCTAAAAATCCCTTAATGTTCCGAAAACATAACAAAACTATTCATCCATGCGCAACAAACTAATTCACGAACCGTAACGCAAATCTTTCGTAGATCCCCCAAGAAAATATCGAGGGTGACAATTTATTTACTATCAGAACTTGCTTTGAAATCAGCATCGATCACGTCGTCTTTGCCTTCTGTTTTAGGCTCTTCAGAACTACTTGGCTCTGCTGATGCGCGTGGCTGTTCGGCTTGACCTTCAGCACCTGGTTGACCTTGGGCCGCGGTGGCCTTGTACATTTCTTCGGCTAACTTATGGCCGACTTTTTGTACGGCTTCCATGGCTACCTTGATCTTGTCATGATCTTTGTCCTTGATCGCATCACGCAGACCGGTTAATTCTTTTTCCACCGCTTCTTTTTCCGTCGCAGAAACCTTATCGCCATAATCCTTCAAAGATTTCTCCGTCGAATAAAGCAGGGTGTTAGCCTGATTCATCAACTCCGCTTCTTCACGGCGTTTCTTATCTTCTTCGGCAAACTTTTCAGCTTCCTTGACCATCTTTTCAATCTCAGCTTCTGAAAGTTTGGTCTTGGCGGTGATCTGGATTTTTTGCTCCTTGCCCGTGGCCTTATCTTTAGCAGTCACGTGCACAATGCCGTTCGTATCGATGTCAAAGGTGACTTCGATCTGTGGAACGCCGCGTGGTGCAGGTGGCAGACCAACCAGATCAAAGCGACCTAATTCCGTGTTATCATTAGCCATCTGACGCTCACCTTGTAAAACCCGGATCGTCACCGCTGTTTGATTCTCTTCAGCGGTTGAAAAGACCTGGCTTTTCTTGGTGGGGATGGTGGTGTTGCGATCAATTAATTTAGTAAACACCGCACCCATGGTTTCAATCCCTAAGGACAATGGTGTCACGTCGAGCAATAGAACTTCTTTAGCATCACCCGTGATGATGGCGCCCTGAATGGCAGCACCCAAAGCAACACATTCCATGGGATCAATGCCGCCTTCAATTTTCTGACCAACTTCTTTTTCCAAGAATTGCTGAACGATAGGCATGCGTGTTGGCCCACCGACTAAAACAACACGGTCGATCTTCACATCTTCACCTAATTTGGTAGATGCGTCCTTCATGGCTTGACGCACAGGCCCACGGCAGCGATCAACTAAAGGAGCAATGAGGCTCTCTAATTTAGCGCGCTCGATTTTCATGGTTAAATGCTTTGGTCCTGAAGCATCTGCCGTGATATACGGCAAATTGACTTCGGTCGCAACGGTGCTGGATAATTCAACCTTAGCCTTTTCTGCAGCTTCACGTAGACGCTGAAATGACATTTTATCATTGCGCAGATCAACACCGGATTCTTTCTTAAATTCTGTGATGATGTAATCAATCAAGGCATTGTCCATATCTGTCCCGCCTAATTGATTGTCTCCTGATGTCGACAAAACTTCAAATGTCGCTGCCTTTGCCGCTTCATCCCAACCCATTTCCATAATAGTCACATCAAGCGTTCCGCCGCCAAGATCAAATACCATGATCTTCTGCTCTTTGCCGGCCTTATCCAAACCATAGGCCAAGCAAGCAGCGGTCGGTTCATTGATGATGCGAAGCACCTTAAGACCCGCAATCTCGCCGGCATCCTTGGTGGCTTGACGCTGATTATCATTGAAATACGCCGGAACAGTGATGACCGCGCTATCCACCGTCTCGCCTAAAAATTTCTCGGCATCGGATTTAATTTTTTGCAGGATAAAAGAACCCGCTTGCTGAGGCGTATACTCCTTGCCAAAAACTTTAAATTTAAAATCTGTCCCCATTTTACGCTTGGAGGCATAAATGGTCCCTTCAGAATTGATGGGCGCTTGACGACGAGCAGGCTCACCGACGAGCAATTGCCCATCCTTGGTAAAGGCCACGAATGAGGGGAAAGCTTTACCTGATGAAACCCCCGCACCTTCAGCGGAAGGGATAATCACCGGACGCCCACCTTCCATCGCGGCTGCTGCTGAATTTGATGTTCCTAAATCGATTCCAATAACACGTGCCATATATGACTCCTTCTTTGAACGTTAATTTTTATGCGTTAGTATTCTTTGCAACCTTCACTTTAGCCGTGCGTACGACACGTCCGCCTAAGGTGTATCCTTTTTCCAACTCTTCCATCACAACACCGTCTGGAAATTCTGTTGTTTCCTGCTGAAGAAGAACTTCCTGGGTATTGGGGTCGAATGGCTTTCCTTTTGATTCAATGGGTTTGACTTCATAGCGGCCCATCATGTCCTTCATATTGTTATAAACCATTTCCAAACCTTTGACTAAATTTGCATCCATCCCTTCTTTTGATTTAAACGCCTGCAACGATCTTTCTAAATCATCGTACAATTTCAAAGACTCAACAATGACTTCCTCATGCGCGTATTTGATCAATTCAATGCGATCACGCTCGTGGCGCTTGCGCATATTATCAAACTCCGCCAAAAGGCGGACATACTTATCTTTATACTGCAATGCCTCATCTGGTGCTTTGGCAACCGTCTCTACCGGCACTTCTTGGGACAAATTTTCTTCTTGACTTGAACTATTCTCGTCCATAATTTTTTATCTCATTTTTGTTATTACAGGCGGCTACCGACTTAGGATCTGCGAGATATACTCGAGGGTCGAAACGACACGATCATACTGCATGCGTGTCGGGCCTAACACTGCAATGCGCCCCTTCATCCCATCTTTTTCAAAATGTGAAATCGCCAGGGAGCAAGATTCCATATCCTTAAGAGCCATTTCATGACCTATATAAATCTCAATCTTCTTCTCCAAGGTGCGGTTGATTAATTCCATTATCCGCTCTTTCTCCTCGAGAATCCGTAAAATTGCCTGCATCTTTATAATGTCTGTGCTCTCCGTATAACCCACCACATAACTGGTACCTTTACACACAAATCTATGCTTATGCCCATCGCCATCATCCAACGAGACAATGCTCGTATATTGGGTCAGGTCAGAGATCACCTGGGAGGTTTTTTCCAGTAATTCCTCCAATTGATTCACATGTCGCTTATGTTCCTGCGTTATCCGCTTCTTCTCTTCTTCTAGAAGCTGGATCTCGTTCATCAAATGATCCACGTAATAACGATACCCTTGCTGGGTCGGCATACGTCCAGCTGACGTATGAGGATGAGTCAGATAACCTTCGTCTTCCAAATCCGCCAGGATATTCCGCACCGTCGCAGGAGACACATCAAGATTATGCTCTTCCGTAATATATTGTGATCCTACGGGAGCCACTGTCTTAATGTAGCGTCCAATCACAATCGCCAATATGCGGTCTTTGCGTTGCTGTATGTCTGAATGTTTAGCGGTCATAATTTTAAATTAGCACTCTCAACGTCTGTCTGCTAAAATTATATCAAAAACCAAATATTTGTCAAGCCATTCTAGCGCAATGCCGTTTATCTTTAATAATTATTGTGAGGCCAAAACTTTAAGAATGCCTATGCAGAATTGTGGCAGGTCATCAGGCCTACGGCTGGAAACTTGGTTGCGATCAATTACCACAGGTTCATCGCACCAAATGCCGCCGGCATTGATGAGGTCATCTTTGATGCCCGGCGTTGACGTGCATCTATAGCCTTTGACAATACCTGCGGAAATAGGTATCCAGCCGGCATGACAAATATGAGCAATCAATTTCCCCGATTGCTGAAAGGCACGCGTCAGGCTTTTAACTTTTTCATCACGCCTGAGCGCATCTGGCGCAAAACCACCTGGAATGACCAAGCCATTATAATCTTTCTCATCAACGTCAGCAATCGCACTATCTGATTTACAAGGATAGCCATGCTTACCCTTATAGATCTCTTGGGCATGAGTGCCAGCGACATCTACGAGCATGCCTTCTTCAATCAGACGGTATTTAGGATACATCAACTCCATGTCTTCGAAGATATGATCTACAAACATTAAGATGCGCAGGCCTTGGAAATTCATAAGAATTATTTTTTCGCGATAGGGGCCAAGGTCCAATCAATGACCAAAGCTTTGTGTTTAAGAAAATAGAAAGAAAGTTCCTGTTTTTCATCCTGATCTTTACTAAATTCGACTCCTTCAGGAATACTATTTTTGTACACACCAGGAATAGAGGTCTCTAATTTAAGAAAACCTGCAGCGGCTAAACGATCACACAAAGAATGAGCTATAGATTCACATAAGCTACCACAGAGGGACATCATCGATTCATCATCTTCATCATAAGGCACTTGAAAACCAGCAGCTTTCAATAGCTTATCTGCCACCTCAGAATCCATATACAGAACCATGGCGCCACGGGCTCGATGAATCTTCATTTCAGACTGATTAAGATAAAAACTGATCGTGGCAATATAAACAGCTACATCAAATTTGTCAGATGCTTTGACGCGCATGCGATCTTCGTATTCATCAATCGTCTTAACAGCAAGATCAAAAGGTTTGGAGGTGACCAGATTTCCCTTTGTCACGATCAATTCTTCAACTAGGCCGGTAATAATAGGATTGATGATTTGTGGATCAAAACTTTTTGCCATAATAAAAATATTATACCACAGCTAAAGATTGAAAACAATTTCTTTATAGATCCCTGATCCCTGATAAAAACATTCGGGGATGACGAACTCAATTTCTTTTATTTATAAAAAACCTGCTCCATGACCAGATGGCCTTGAGCATCATACTCGCGGCGCTTAGTCAGCATGTCTAATGCATAAAATTCTTTGTACCGTAAAAAACCTTCGGGACTATAAACATTAAAAAGACCTTCACGATGACCATTTTGATAAAAACCCTGCGTTTTAATCTGCCCATCGGGATAAAACTCCCTGGCCCCACCCACCTGCTTACCATTATGCACGCGGGCCTCATTATGCAAAGCCCCGTTTTCATAATATTCCCGCCAATGATCATCATTCAAAACGCCATGATCATAATGAACCTTGCTTAATACGCGACCGCTCAAATAAAAGGACGCAATCTCCCCATTTAATCGATCATCCTTATAATTTCCTTCACGCATTAATTCACCGCTTTTATAATATTCCTGACCATCACCATTCTTTTTACCATCCATCGAATCAAATATGCCGCGCAAACTTCCATCTTCATAATACTCACGCATCTTGCCTATTTGACGCCCATCCTTGTACTGCCAATCCCTTCTGACCTGACCATTGGAATAAAACTCTTTTTGGTATCCTTGCTCCTTGCCCCAGACAAATTGATGCTCCAGTGTCGGTCGACCAGCTTCATCATATTCACGAGCCACCCCATCCTGTATTCCTCGAAAATAATTGATCTCCGCCTTGGGTTGACCATTAGCATAATAAAGAGTAGACAGACCATGCAATTGCCCATCACTATAAAAAGATTTAAACCTGAGCACTCCGGAAGGATAATACCCTTGAGCCATGCCTTCTAATTTGCCATCAACAAAACCACCCCATCCCATGAGACGTCCATCGGGGTAAAATGAACGAAAAGGACCATTAGGTTGACCGTGTTGATATTCCACCGTTCTAAGCACACGGCCCTTCGCATCAAAATCGCTATAAAAACCATCCTTGATCGTGTCCGCCGCCCAAAGGCTTCCACTAAAAAGGCAAAGGCAAAAGAAAAAAGAAAAGCATCTAATCATGATAAATTATTTTACCATGATTATTTGCTCTTCTAATCTTTTCTCCGATTTTTTCATTGGGAATCAATAATCAAATCATCTCCTTGAGCTTCCACCGTGATTTTCTCGCCTTCTTTTAATTCACCTTGCAACAACCTCAAAGCAATGGGATCTTGTAATAATTTCTGAATAACGCGTTTAAGTGGGCGGGCGCCATAGACAGGGTCATAACCCTGACGTCCCAAAAGATCTTTGGCCTTATCGGTCAATACCAACTCTATGCCCTTGGCTTTCAATCGATCAGCTAAGGTGGCCACCTGTATATCCACCACCTTCTTTAAATCATTAATCGTCAAACGATGAAAGACGATCGTTTCATCGATACGATTTAAGAATTCCGGACGGAAATGCCGGCGCAATGCATCTTGGATGCGATTATCAATTTCTTTTTGATCATCCAAGCCTGCCACCTCAGCAGTGCCGATATTAGACGTCATGATCACGATGGTATTTTTAAAATTAACAACCCTTCCCTGACTATCGGTTAATCGCCCGTCGTCAAGTACCTGCAAAAGCAGATTAAAAACATCCCCATGCGCTTTTTCGATTTCATCGAAAAGAACAACGGCATACGGTTTACGTCGTACAGCTTCAGTCAACTGGCCGCCTTCTTCATAGCCGACATAGCCTGGAGGCGCTCCAATCAAGCGAGCCACGGCATGTTTTTCCATATACTCGCTCATGTCAATGCGCACCATGGCATTCTCATCATCAAATAAAAACCATGCCAAAGATTTGGCTAATTCTGTTTTGCCGACCCCCGTTGGCCCCACAAAAATAAAAGAACCCGAAGGGCGATTAGGGTCAGAAAGACCTGTGCGCGAACGACGGATGCACGAAGCAATAGCCTCTATGGCCTGATCTTGACCCACGACACGTTTCTTTAAAACTTCTTCCATGTGAATCAATTTTTCATTTTCTGCCTGCATCAATTTAGAGAGAGGGATTTTAGTCCACTTGGCTATGATCTCCGTGATATCCCGGTCATCAACTTCCTCTTTAAGAAGCCCCCCTTCTTTTTGCTGCTTGGCTAATTCCTTATTACCAGCTTCTAATTCTTTATTAAGATTCACAAGGGTGCCATAACGGATCTCGGCGACCTTATTCAAGTCCCCGACTTTTTCCGCTTTGATCTCTTCGGATTTCATCTCTTCAATCTTGGCCTTGGTCGTACGGATGCGGTCAATCACCGCTTTTTCATTTTTCCAACGCAAGCGCATGGTCTTATTAATATCCTTAAGTCGATTTAATTCCTCATCGATCTTTTTAAGACGCTCCTTTGAAGGAGCATCCGATTCCTTCTTCAAGGCCTGACGCTCAATCTCCAAGCGACGGATATCACGTTCATTGATATCCAGCTCTTGGGGCATGCTGTCAATTTCAATGCGCAAGCGTGACGCAGCCTCATCAATCAAATCTATAGCCTTATCCGGCAGGAAACGATCCGTGATATAGCGCTGGCTTAACATAGCCGCCGCCACGATCGCCGAATCCTGAATACGCACCCCATGATGCACTTCATATTTTTCTTTTAACCCACGCAAAATGGCAATGGTGTCTTCCACGCTGGGCTCATTGACCATGACCTGGGCAAAGCGCCGCTCTAAGGCCGCATCTTTTTCTATATAAAGACGATACTCATCCAATGTGGTCGCCCCAATGCAATGCAAAGCCCCACGTGCTAAGGCAGGCTTAAGCATATTGGATGCGTCCATGGAGCCTTCAGCTCGTCCGGCCCCAACAATTGTATGTAACTCATCAATGAATAAAATAACGGATCCATTTTGATCCTCCACTTCCTTTAATACCGCTTTAAGGCGATCTTCAAATTCCCCTCTAAATTTAGCTCCAGCCACCAAAGCTCCCATATCAAGGACAACGACCCGTTTATTCTTAAGACCTTCAGGAACATCCCCCCTAAAAATACGCTGAGCCAAACCCTCAACAATGGCCGTCTTGCCAACACCGGGCTCACCGATTAAGACAGGGTTATTCTTCGTGCGTCTAGAAAGAACTTGAATGACCCGACGGATCTCTTCATCACGACCGATCACGGGGTCTAATTTGTCTTTGGCTGCCAGCTCTGTTAAATCACGGCCATATTTTTCTAATGCCTGATATTTCTCTTCTGGGTTTTGATCCATCACTCTTTGTCCTTTGCGTAGGGTTTCTATAATTTTCAATAAATCACGATCACGAATATTTGCTTTAGCCAAGACTTCCGCCACCACGCCATTCTTCTCTCTCGTCAAACTTAAAAATAAATGTTCCTGCGCTACATATTCGTCCTTCATGGATTTAGCCAAATCTGCTGCTTGATTTAAAACCTCATCTAACCGTGCCGATAAATGTGGCTGCTGTGCCATAGACGTTTCTATCGCAGGTTTATTTTCTAAATTCCGACGCAAAGGAATCTCAAGGCCTTCTATGCCCATACCAAGGTTCTTAAGAAGAGCTGGAACCAATCCATTTTTATCTTCCAAAAGGCTTAAAGCCAAATGCTCAGGTTCAATAGCCTGATGATGAAGTTCTTTAGCTAATTGAACAGAACGCTGAATGGCCTATTGGCTCTTATGGGTAAATTTATTAATATCAAACATATCCTATATGTGTCATTGCGAGCGACCGTAAGGAGCGAAGCAATCTTTTGAAAAAGATTGCGAGTTGATATGAGTGTTCCGCATGAAAACCTTCCATTCGCTCGCAATGACACTAAACCTTTCTTAACTGACTTGCACCTCTATTGACTTAGGCTTTTTTTCTTCTGATTTGGGGACAACCAACTCCAAAACCCCATCCTTATAATTGGCCTTAATATTGGCGACATCCACATTCGCGCCTAAATTTAAACTGCGTGTGAAGCGGCCATAAGAACGCTCCAGTCGATGGACTTGTTTATCTTCTGTGACGGTCTCTGATTGGCGCTCGCCCGCTACTGTTAGAATATCATCTTGGACCGATATTTTGATATCTTCTTTTTTGATACCAGGAAGATCCGCTTTCAAGACATATTGATTTTTTTCTTCAATAATGTCTAAAGCTGGTGACCAGAATTCTCCTTTTGACAATTCTGAAAGCAAATCGTCGTCAAAGAAACGATTTAAAACATGACTACCTTGGGGCCTGCAAGCAATGAATCTCATATTCATTCTCCTTTTTATGTTGTTTATATTTAGCACTCTCGTGCCTTGTCTGCTAATTTTTGAGCCTTAAAAAGGAGCTGAGAAATTCTGGCACTCTCAACTCCACAGTGCTAATATAGCACAAAGTTTTTGTTTGTCAAGTGACCCAGTCTTATAAAAGGAAAATTCATTCAAAATCTGTTTACTGGCCATAATTGAATATACCCATACGGGATCGTAGAAAACCAAAATGCCACGACGACCATCAAGTTAAAAACGAACTTCAAACACCCTGCTAAAATCCATGCCAATGGAGACAGCCATAGTCCTGCTAATGCTAAGGCTATACCTAAAGCAACTGTGATGTCCAGTAACGGGACGATAAAAAGATTAGCAATTAACGCAATGGGAGCGATCGTTCCAAAATGCCAAATCTGTAAAGGCGTTATACCAATCCATGCCGACGTTGATACCGCTAAAGCTGACGATAAGAATTTGGGACAAAATGCTAATCTTTTTTCAATCGGCGTGTACAGAATTATAATGGCTATCACTGCTGCAAATGACAATTGAAAGCTTGTATCGAATAAATTATTCGCATCCATGAGCAAAATCATCATGGCAGCAAAAGCCAAAGAATTAAGTGAATCACTTTCCAGCTCAACACCCATTGCCGCCAGGATGACAGAGGCCATGAAAGCAGCGCGCATCACCGGCACTGAGCCACCAGTCAAAAGTGCATAGGTAAAAATAAGGTAGATACTTAGAAGCACTTGCCAGCATCGAGAAATTCTGATCAATTTAAAAATAAAGACGACCATCATGACCATCATCGCCATGTGCAGGCCTGCGATGACTAAAATATGCCCTGTGCCCGTATGCCTAAAGGCCATATTGATTTCCTTGGGTATTTTCCCGCGATCCCCAAGGATGATGGCTGATAGTGTCCCTGCCTCTTCATCATCGAGATAATGATACAGCGATGTTTTAAGTTGCATGCGCCAGTCTTGAAAGATATCCATGGCCGGCGGATGGGCAATGTGAATCAGGGACGCTCCTAAACAAAATAATCCAAGGTATATAGGCCAAATCCGTGGACGGAATAAAAAATAAATAACCAAAACCACCGAGCTCCACAACCAAAAGAGCAATGCCAACGGCAAAAAATGACCGATCAAAATCCCCAGTGAAAAAATCAATAGGAGCCAACAACAGGGCCTGTGAGTGCTATTCATAATTCGATGAGCTCCTTGATGCGGCTAAAGCGTTTGGCCGTCAAACCATCTACCTCTTGCAGATCATCCAAACTCTTGAAAGGCCCATTATCTTTGCGATAATCTAAAATCCGCTCTGCAAGCAAAGCCCCTACGCCTGGGAGCATTTGCAATTGATCCGCACGGGCCGTATTGATATCGATCTTGAATTGCCTCACAGATTTAGCCCAACGAATCGGCGCGATATCTCGTTTTAGAAATAGCTGCACCATTGCTCCCATGATAAAAATAATCATGATGAGGCAGACAAACTTACGTTCCTGTGGGGTCAAATAAAACATAAAAAACTCTTATTGGGGGAATTCACGGGCTCAGTCATTACGAGCGAAGTAATCCTTAATAAAAGATTGCCACGTCGCTACGCTCCTCGCAATGACATATACTTTACGACGAGCAAAAAAGTACTACTAAACCCTTTTGACACATACGAAGCTTCCGGGGAAGAAGCCTTTAAATTATATCAGAATTCACTAAAATTAAAACAATTTCATCTGCAGAGCATCTGGGTCATTCTTTGGAAGATGTCGCTTGGAAGCTTCATAAGCTTTCAATTCTTTAGCAATATCAGCCAGAAAAGGCGAAGGATTTTGTATCAAGGTCTGCCCGAATAATTGCCGTCGTTTTGTGTGGGTCAAATATAAATGTTCTTTAGCTCTCGTCATACCTACATAAAACAAACGACGCTCTTCAGATGGATCACCTTTTATCGTCATTAAATCAAGAGGTAAAAGATTAGCTTCACAACCAATGATAAAAACTACCGGAAATTCCAGACCCTTGGCCGCATGCAGGCTCATCAAAGAAACCTTCTCAACATTATATTCTAATTCTTCTTCATTCTGCCCTAAGGCATTGTCATCGGAATATATTTCTGACCGCTCAGATCTTTTAGAAAAATGATATGGGATTCCCAAATGATCCAAGGATTGAATCAATACATGGCGTTCGGCATTGAGTCTGTATAAAATAACGATATCCCCAAGGCTTCGTACAGCCCGCTGAGAAGTATTCATATCCAAACCACCAATCAGTTTCTCAATTTGATACGCAACATAATCAGCCTCGGCACGGTCAGTGACAGCTTGATGGATGGTTAATTTGCCCTGGGTCTCGAGACGGGCAAGCAGCGGCACTGCTCCCATGACCTGTCCTGAAGCCGCTAACAAGCTTGGCGCGGAGCGATAATTTTCCTGCAAGGTCAAAATCTTTGCCGGTGAAAAGTCCTCTTCAAATCGCCGAAAAATCTCCACCTGGCTGCCCCGAAAACCATAAATGGATTGATTGGCATCACCAATGGCTGTCAACACAACCCCGTCATGAACGAATATTTTAAGCAAGGCATTTTGAACAGTATTACTGTCTTGATACTCATCGACAAAAATATAACGGTATCGACGACGGAGCTTTGAGGCAATGTCTTCATTCTCTAATAGCAACAGGGCTTCGCGCATAATATCATCAAAATCAATCCAGCTATTCTGGCGCAAATAACGCTGATACGCCTTGTAATCTTCATCCGGAAGAATGACCAATTGCGTTGCTTTCAGATGACTGATTCGCTCAAGCGTCACTTTATCAAAACCAATAATCTCATCAGGATTTGCCACCTTAAAATCTTTGGGCAAAGCTGTATGTTCAAGATACTCCCTCAATAAGCGCAAACAAAAACCATGGAAGGTCCCTGCAAAAAATGACGATTGACACACACCTAACGCCATCAGCCTATCCTGCATTTGCCGCGCGGCTTTATTGGTAAAGGTGATCGCTAAAATGCTTTCGTTGGATTTTAAGGAAGGGATCAAATGCGCGATGCGACGGGTGAGCGTATGCGTCTTGCCCGTGCCAGGGCCTGCCGTGATCAACAAATGCGACCCATCATGACAAACCGCCCGCCATTGGGATTCATTTAAGTCAGCAGGTTTTTCCATAAGATGCCTTTAACCACCACAACACCGGGTGTTGAGGTGGTTAAAACAGTACTAATTGTTTTTCGATCTGCTCTCGCTCGCCGGATTCGAAGATTTTAATAGTGCCAAATTCGCCGTCATAGCCGGCAGCAATTTGCACCTTGCCTTGGCGCATGCGATTGATACCTTCAGCCAAGACATTGCCAGCGGCTTCCTTGATCTTTTCGATGGGACAATCTAAAAGAATAAAAAATTCATTGCCTAATTTATTCAGGACATTCATGTACATTTCTTGAACGGCTTTGCTGGCCGCACTCATCTCTTTAGCTTCAGCAATTAAACTAGGTAAGGCCACGATATTTTGATAATGCCGCCAGCGTTTGGATTTACTGCCCTCATCGCGATCGGCCAAGGCCTCAACACGCGCCATCACACCGATGGTCACAGGTTTGCCGCAACCTGAACAAAGGCCTATATGCTTAATCGTCTCCTTGGGATGCCAGCGCACCTGGCAATTGCGATGCCCGTCATAATGATATTTCCCTTCTTCAGGAAAGAATTCAAGCGTTGAGACCAAGCCTTTATCTTTTTTATCACTTAAAGCTTTATAAATTCCATCGTAAGAAAATTCCGTGTCAAAAACATTGGCTTCCCGCCCAAGCTTCGCCGGTGAATGAGCATCTGAATTTGAAATCAAAATAAAATCATCCAATTGTTTCAATCTCCAATTCATCGGCGGATCAGAAGACAAGCCTGTTTCGACCGCGAAGATATGCTTAGTCAGATCGCCAAAAGCATCTTCCATGCTGTCGAATCCACCCATGGAACCCAAGGCTGAAAACCATGGCGTCCATATATGCGCGGGAACAAATAAATTCTTCGCGTCAGCCTGAAGGGCAATGTCTAACAGATCATAGGAATCTAATCCCAAAATAGGTCGACCATCGGAAGAAATATTGCCTATGGCTCCCAGTTTAGTTTGAATTTTCTGGACTGCTTTTAAAGATGGTGAAAATATCAAATTATGGACCTTACGCACCTTATCATGACGCTTATAGATATTGGAAATTTCAACAGTCAGTAA
>Ga0302280_1001866_pt1 | contig 16880 bp, 17 predicted proteins | sample III_Fen_E1_1_FD_198771 | JGI IMG/M metagenome (GOLD analysis project Ga0302280, IMG submission 198771) | Peat permafrost microbial communities from Stordalen Mire near Abisko, Sweden - III_Fen_E1_1 | ecosystem: Environmental > Terrestrial > Soil > Wetlands > Permafrost | place: Sweden: Abisko... | reverse complement strand
CGGAGGTATTAAGAATTGCGGAAAACGGAACTTACACTTTTGCTGATGTAAATTCATTAGGGAATATAAAACATGATACATCTTATTTTAAAAAACACATAGATAAAATCCTTTCACTTCCCATAATAGACGTAAAAGCAATCAAAGCCGCAAAATTTAAGGTAGTGATTGATTGCGTTAATTCTACAGGAGGTATTGTGTTACCAATGTTATTGGAAGAATTGGGAGTGGAGAATATAGTGAAATTATATTGTGAGCCAACTGGCGAATTCCCTCATGAACCCGAGCCTTTACCAGAAAATTTAAGAGATATTTCTAAACTTGTTGTAAAAGAAAAAGCACACTTAGGAATTGTGGTTGATCCTGATGTTGACCGTTTAGCAATTGTTTGTGAAGACGGCGAAATGTTTGGTGAAGAATATACCTTAGTGGCTTGCGCCGATTATGTATTAAAAAGCAGAACTGTTGCAGATAAAGTAGATAATAAACATGGCAATACAGTTTCTAACCTTTCCTCAACACGTGCTTTACGCGATGTTACCGAAAAATACCGTGGAACTTATAACGCTTCTGCCGTAGGCGAAGTAAACGTTGTAACGATGATGAAAGAAACAAATGCCATAATTGGAGGAGAAGGTAACGGTGGTGTTATTTTACCCGAATTGCATTACGGGCGAGATGCTTTGGTGGGTATTGCACTATTTTTATCTCACTTGGCTAAATATGGAAAGACTTGTTCCATGCTGCGTTCAACATATCCTAACTATCATATTTCAAAAAATAAAATTGAATTGACAAAAGAAATTGATGTAGATAAAATATTAAACGGCATTCAAAAAAAATATCAGAAAAAACAACCCATCAATGACATTGACGGTGTTAAAATAGAGTTTGATAAAAGCTGGGTTCACTTGCGCAGATCAAACACAGAACCTATTATACGAATATATTCAGAAAGCGATTCTATTACTACTGCTGATAATTTGGCAAAAAAAATAATGGCTGATATTCGTGAGCTTATAAAAATGCAACAATTGGCTGTTTAATTAAAAAACATGAAAGTTTATTTTGACAATGCCGCTACAACACCCTTAGATAAAGAGGTTTTAAATGAAATGCTGCCGTTTATGACAGAGCATTTCGGCAATCCTTCATCAATACATTCGTTCGGTCGAAAGACAAGAGCTGCTATTGAAGAAGCACGAAAAAAGGTAGCTAAACTTTTAAACGTATCACCATCAGAAATATTCTTTACTTCGGGTGGAACGGAAGCCGATAACATGGCCATTCATGGGAGTGTTTACGATTTAGGAGTTAAACATGTCATCACCAGTAAAATTGAGCATCATGCGGTACTACATGCAGTTGAGAAACTTGCGCAAGACAAGGTTATTAAATTAAGCTTCGTAGATCTTACCCCAGAGGGACATGTTGACTTAAAACACCTGGAAGAACTTTTACAAACCAACGAACGTTCACTTGTTTCGCTCATGCATGCAAATAATGAGATTGGAAATTTGCTTCCGTTAAAAGAGGTTTCAGAATTGTGCATTAAATACAATTCCATTTTCCATTCGGACACAGTGCAAACAATGGGACATTATGATATTGACTTGAGCAGAGTTAAAGTTCATTTTGTTACCTGCGCAGCACATAAGTTTCACGGACCAAAAGGTGTTGGTTTTTTATACATTAATGGAGAAATAAAAGTTAATCCATTTATTTACGGGGGTGCTCAGGAACGCAACATGCGCGGAGGCACCGAAAACCTATACGGAATAGTAGGTTTAGCCAAAGCTCTGGAAATAGCTCTGCGTGATGTAAAAGAGCATCAGGCATACATTCAAGAACTTAAATCGTATATGATTGAAGAATTGAAAAAAGCCATTGAAGGTTTGGAATTTAATGGTGCTTGCACTATAAATTGCTTGTATACTGTTTTAAACGTGCGATTTCCTCATACCAAAGATGCCGAAATGTTATTATTTAATCTGGACATTGCAGGCATTGCAACCTCAGGAGGAAGTGCTTGCAGCTCCGGCAGCGATGTAGGTTCGCACGTATTAAGGCAATTAAATTTTGACCATACTCGTCCTTCAGTACGTTTCTCTTTCAGCAAATACAATACAAAGGAAGAAGTGGATTATACTATCAGTAAACTCAAAAAAATTTTTAGTTAATTATAACCACTGAATTTTGGCAAATTGGAGTTTTATTACTCCTCTTAACTTTTTAACTTTAAACTTTTCAATTTAAAACTCAATAATGCTAAAATTAAACCTCACCCGCCCAATTGCTTTTTTTGATTTAGAAACAACAGGTGTTAATGTTGCTTCTGATAGAATAGTAGAAATTTCTATTTTAAAAATTTTGCCGGATGGAAGTAAAGAAATAAAAACGAAACGCATAAATCCAACAATCCCTATTCCAATTCAATCGTCACTTATACACGGCATTTACGATAAGGACATTGCAAACGAACCAACATTTAAAAGTATAGCAAAAAGTCTTACCGATTTTTTAACCAATTGCGATTTGGCAGGTTATAATTCAAATAAGTTTGATGTGCCTATATTAGTAGAAGAGTTTTTACGTGCTGAAGTTGATTTTGATATTAAAGGCAGGCGTTTAGTGGATGTTCAAAATATTTTTCACCAAATGGAACAACGCACGTTAAAAGCAGCGTACAAATTTTATTGTAACAAACAAATTGAAAATGCACACAGCGCACAAGCGGACATAGAAGCTACTTATGAGGTTTTTTTGGCACAATTGGAAAGATATGACGGAGTGCAATTTGAGGATAGAAACGGAAACATTTCTACTCCTGTAAAAAATGACATCAAAGCCTTACACGACTTTACAAATATCAACAAAAATGCTGATTTAGCGGGACGTATTGTATATAACGATAAAAATGTTGAAGTGTTTAATTTCGGCAAGCATACGGGCAAGCCCGTTGAACAAGTGCTTCGCGAGGAACCTTCCTATTATTCATGGATGATGAATGGAGATTTTCCTTTATTTACAAAAAAAACACTTACTGATATAAAGTTAAGAATGGCGTTTAACAAGTAGGTGAATTTTTTTTAATTCAGCTATTTTACTACTTTTTGAAGCAATCTAAAATTTAAAACGTGACTTTTTACAAATTGACGCCCCCCATGTAAATGCTGAATTTTACAGAACAAAGTTTTAGCCATAAATCTTAAAACAAGTTGTTATCATAGTATTCATGCAACATGTGTAACATTTTGGCGCATTGTGTCCATTACTCTGCGTTTCTCTCCCAAACTAATGGCTACCATAGCCAACCTTACAGGTGGTTTGGTCTGCAAGAAATTAGGTATTGTGCATATTGTAGAAAATGATATGGAAAGAAGCTGACTCAGAAAATAACAAATAGCTTTACTAAGCATTACTTATCATATTAATAAGAGTATAAACAAAAATGAAAATCCGAATAACAGCACTTCTACTATTATCTATTTGTATTTGTTGTTCATATTGCTAAACAAATACTACTGTAGAATTCAATTTGCCATAAAAAGTAAACTAAAGTTTTTTTTAATTAAAAAACTTATCGCGAACTAAATATGCTGTAAACAATTAAAAAAGTATTAAAAGTGAAGTTGTGGATAAACCAATACAATACTCTTAAAAAATTTTTATTACTTTCGGCATTCTATAAAAAAGTGAAGAACCAAAATCAGTTGCCCATGAAGTTTTATAAAATTAACGACCCAGATGTAAGTGCTGAATTTTTTGAGGAAGAAGTGTTAGCAATTAATTTGAAAACAGGTAACTATTATAGCTTACGGTTTTCCGCTTTGCCATTTTGGAGGCTTATTACAAATGGGCTTTCGTTTGAAAATACAATTGTTACCTTGAGTAAATTTTATACTGTTAATGAAGAAATTTTATTGCCGGAGTTTTCCGATTTTTTAAAATCATTACTAGAAAACAGCTTAATTAAGGAGTCGCCGGAATATCCCGCAATTACCACTAATGAATGGCTCAATAAGAGTATAAAAGAATATCGGAAACCTGTGTTAGAAGCTTATTCTGACATGCAAGATTTACTGCTTATCGACCCGATTCATGAGGTTGACGTAAATAAAGGCTGGCCCAATAAAACGAACGAAAGTAAAGATAAGTAAGTTATAATGATTTCAGAAATTGATGCTAAAAATGAAAATTATAATTTAATAGTTGATTACTTTCATCTTCTTGAAGAAACTTTTGCAAAAGCTAGCATTCAACTTCAAGGCATACAAACTTATAGTTTTTTGTTAGCTGATTACCCAGTTAAAATAAATACTACCGGAAAAAAATTACAATCTGTTTTATGTAAAGCTTTTGCACATTTACCTAAAACAGATAACCCCTCAACAGATAAATTTGAAATTTTTGTTTGGGATGCAACAGAAAGTGAACTTGCTTTACCAAATCCGCCATGGCAATGGCCTTTAACTCAAAATTCACAAAGCGTTACACAATTTGAACTTAATAACTACTTTGTTATTTTAGCTGATAACAGTATGGTATTTTATATCTATGATATCATCCTAAATAAGGCTATCGTTTGCATAAAAGATGTGACTTTATTACCTAATTATTTTTTAGCTTCTCCATTTTTTAAACTTATTAAATTATGGTCAAAACGGGTAGGATTAAATATAATACATGCAGGTTGCGTTTCAAATGATAAACATGCCGTTTTATTTGTCGGTCAGGGTGGCAAAGGAAAATCTACCTCATCAATACAATGTTTGACAGGCGGATTAAATTATATAGGTGATGATTATGTATTGGTTGACTTAAAAAAAACTCCAATCGCTTATTCCATTTATTGTTCAGGAAAACTTCATGCACATCATTTAAAAAACTTTCCGGCTCTCACCGAAATAATCAATCCGGGAATTGAAGACATAGATAATAAACCAATAATCTATTTAAATGATTTGTTTAAAGATCAAATGGTTGTAAGCAGTCCTGTAAAGGCTATTATTGTTCCCAATATCACCTCCGCAAATAATTCCTATATCACTCGTATATCATCTTTTGAAGCATTAAAAGCATTAGCTCCTAGCACTATCATTCAGCTTGACTTAGGCTCTGACAACGCACTTTCTAAAATGGCCGATTTAACAAAAAAAACAGCATGTTATCGTTTGGATTTAGGTACAAATATGGAAGGAATTGCACCCGAAATAAAATCACTTTTAAGTATATTGTAACAAATTGTTATTATGAAAATATATTGCCTGAATTTAGCGCGCGCAGTTGAAAGAAGGGAAATGATTACGCGAGAATGGATTGATAAATTGGGATTTGATATTGAGTTTTTCAATGCTTTTGATCGAAGGCAAATTGAGTTGGGAGAGTTTATTTTTCCCTATAGTGAACAGGCTGCAATAGAAAGAATAAAACGACCCCTATCAAACGGAGAAATAGCATGTGCCACCTCTCACTGTTTATTATTGCGAAAAGCATTGGACGAAGGGCATAATGAAATAATTGTAATGGAAGACGATTGCTCCCCCACAACCTACGCATCAATTGAAACAGTTATTGGAAGTATTGAAACGTGCAAAAAAAACTTTCCAAATGTAAAAGTACTATTGATGCACGATACAGATAAAAACGAAAAAATAATAGAACAAAAGGAAAGTATAAACTTGCTTGCATTTCCTCAGTTTGGATATAGATTTGTTTGGCTGCAAAAAAAGGCAATAGAAATCTTAGCCAATGATTTAAGCACAATGTGCTATCCCGCCGATTGGTTATGGGCAAAGAGATTTATACCTATGAAAGTAATTGCTAATTTAGCCAATCCTATAGGAATGCCCTTTGATAATAATACTTATATTGGTAATGAACTGCGAAATTCACCAAGAAATTTTATCCCATAAATTATTTTATTGCAACTCGATAATATTAAGGATTTTTGAAGTTGTACTTTTTGTAGACCTTAATTCATTTCAAAGTATTTATTATTTATAGCTAGTGAATGTTTTAGGATTTTATCAAATTCGTATTGTTTCTCCTGTTTCTAATGCCAAACGTATCTTTTCAATTAATAGAATGTGGCTTTTACCCTCTTCACCTGAACATTTAGGAATAGTATTATTTAATACAGAACATGCAAAATCATCTATTTGCTTAATAGCCTGATAATTTTTTGTATATAATGGAGTTTTTTTATCAATGGAGATTCCTTTTATATTTGACAAATCAAATGCAGGAGATAATTCACAAGTTCCGTTTTCAAAGGTAACACTCAACTTATCTATATACTCTGAAAATGTAGTGTATGATTTAACCATCACACTATTTTCAAATTCAAATACCCAGTTTATTTGATCATTTTCATTACTCGCTTTCACGCTAATAGGTTGTTCTCCCATTAATCTGCAAGCATTTTGAATTGGATAAATCCCCAAATCCATTATGGCTCCTCCTCCTAATTTATCATCCAACCTCCAATTGAACTTGTTTTGTAATTTAAACCCAAAACTACTTTTAATACCTTTAATATTACCAAAAGTTTTGAATTGAACCAATTCTTGTAGTTTTAAATGATGAGGCTCATAATACAATCGGTAACCAATACCTAATTTCACATTTGCATTTTTGCAGGCATTTATCATTTTTTCAGCTTCCTCTGAGCTCGTTGCCATAGGCTTTTCACATATTACATGTTTGCCGGCTTTAGCTGCTCTTATAGTAAATTCAGCATGCATAAATGTCGGTAAAACAATATATACAATGTCAATTGCAGGATTGTTAATTATCGAATCAAAATTTTGAGAGTTATAACAATTTTTTTGAGAGATATTAAAAAATTTTGACCACCGATTTGTCTTTTCAGGTGAACCACTAACAATACCTGATAGATAACAATATTTACTTCTTAAAATGGATGTTACCAATTTTTTTTTCGCTATAAGCACCTAAACCTACTAAAGCAACACCCAGCTTTTTTGAAGGGAACATTAACTTTCTTGGAAACTCAGATTGACTGATGCCACTTATTAAATTGCCCGAGATAAACATATTATATCTTATTTATTTTCCCGGCTATTAAGAATTATTTCTTTTTTCTTTTTTCTTCAAATATAGATGATTAAGCACAATTATAATTCTCAAAAGTGATTTATTGCTTTTAAATAAAATACTTTCATTAGTTTTATCTTCAATTAATATTTAAGCGATGAGGCCGCCGTTAACAAGTATTATTATTCCTGTTTATGAACGGAGAAAAGTTTATACAACAAGCTATAAATAATGCTTTGCGCAACTACTAAATTATGAAATTGCATAGATTTACAAAATTGCTAAAAATATAAAATGCAACGTAAAACTAAAAAAACAATAAGTGTTATAATTCCACTATATAACCAAGGCAAATATGTTGAAGAAGCATTATATAGCGTATTTAATCAAACGCATCCTGTAAATGAGATTATTGTTGTGAACGATGGTTCTACAGATAACAGTTTAGAGGTAATTAATCCTTTTAGGGATAAAATTATTATCATAGACAAACCACATTCCGGAATTCTTGATACAGTTAATGAAGGTTTAAAAAAAGCAACAGGTAATTTCATTTCATTTCTTGACGCTGATGACAGATGGACAAGAACAAAAACTGAAATACAATTACAATTACTTTGTCAAAATCCAAACATTGATATGCTTTTTGGCTGTGCTCAGCGATTTTGTATGATTGTTGAAAACAATATTGAAACAGAAAAAAACATGGATGTGTTACCTGGAAATACCAGAGTGGGTGGTTTATTTAAAAAAGAACTTTTTGAAAAAATAGCTTACCAAACAGCAGCAACCAATGCTCATGAATTTATGGATTGGTTGAATAGAGCAAAAGAAGCAGGGCGTACTTTCATGAATCATACAGATGTTGTTTTTGAAAGACGAATTCATGATAGTAATGATGGTATTCGAAATAAAGAACTCCAGCGACAACAATATTTTGCATCCATTAAAGCGGCTTTGGACAGAAGAAGAGCCAAAGAAAATAAATGAAACGGATATCTCCATTTACTTCTATGCTACCGTCAGCTGTGCAACAATGCTTATTAAATTGTTGTTTAACAGAAGACAAAGAAATATTTCTTGAAAATTGGAAAACATGGAAAACCTATCAAAATTTCGAATTGCTCGATTATGAGTCGCTAAAAATCATTGCTTTATTGAATGAACAACTTTTACACTTTCAGATAAATGATGAAAATCAACCACGTTATCAGGGTATTTACAAAAAATATTGGGTAAATAACATTCAGTTATTTTCAGACGTTCCGTTCATATTAACAAAGTTTCAAGAAGCTGGTATTTTATTTAAGATTATCAAAAATGTTGCTTTCGTTAAAATGTATTACTGCGATAATGGTTTATTACAGTTATTTGGTTTAGATGTTTTTATCGGAAGTCAGGACTTGGAGACTAGTTTAGATATACTTTTGCAAAACGGCTATGTTTTTAGTAATGACTTTACAACTAAAACATCTGCTATTAATCGTTCTGCATTAATAAAGCAAATAGGATTTAGAAACAAAACCAATCAACATCTTGTTTTATACATTCATCCATTTAAATTAATAAGGGAAAAACAAGTTGAAGAGGTATTGTTTAACGATGGTTTATCGTTTAAACTGAACGATGAAATAGAATTACCAACATTTAATCATACACAACATTTATTTTATACAATTGTTAACGGAGTTAGCGAAAAGCCAAGTGCAATGCTTCAATGGGTGGTTGATTGTAAAACAATTGCAAAATTGCAAACTATTAATTGGAATGAATTTATTTTTTACTCCAAACAATTTAAGGTTGCTTTAATTGTTATTTATGCGTTTGATTATCTTTCGCAGGTTTGCAAACTGGAAATTCCAGAATTTGTGTTGAACGAGCTAAAGACTATAACCCCTGACAAAGAAGAGCAAATTGAATTGAATAATTTTATCAGACAACGCAAATCAGACAAACTGCTTTATTCCTTATACGTTAGTAAACAGTTAAATAAAATCACTGAATTTAGAGGAGGGTATCTTGATTATATAAAATTACTGTTTAATGTAAAAACCTCATTACAACTACCTCAAATAATACTTAGTAAATTGATTAAATAGCGTTTAAACGTGAAAATAGAAATAATTATAACTGCGGATGGTTCAAACTCCTTGCATATAAAAGAATTAGGAGAAGGGTATCATTCCGTGCACGGAGCTGTTCAGGAAAGCGAGCACGTATTTATTAATGCGGGATTAAGAACAATGAATACGAGCGGTTCATCAATAAGCAATGAAATAACTATTTTGGAAATTGGACTGGGCACAGGTTTAAACGTATTGCTTTCGTTGCTTGATGTAAATAATAACAATCAAAAAATTAACTACATCGCACTTGAACCATATCCAATAGAAAAAGACGTTGCTAATAATTTGAATTACGCCCAACTATTGAGCGATGGAAAATTTAAAACAGCATTTGAAAAAATTCATACTTGCAATTGGTCAATACCAACATTGCTTTCCGATAACTTCACTTTTTTAAAAGTAAAGCAGAAAGTACACGATTACGAATTTGAGAATAAGTACAACTTAATTTATTTTGATGCGTTTGGACCAAACATACAACCCGAAATGTGGACAGAAGAAGTGTTCTCTAAAATTTATTCGGCAACACAACCTAATGGAATACTTGTAACTTATTGCGCTAAAGGAGAAGTTAAACGTACGTTGAAAAAAGTAGGCTTTACGGTTGAATCGTTGAAAGGTCCGCCCGGAAAAAGGGAAATGATAAGGGCGATAAAATTGATATAAAACAAAAAATTATTACATTTGCCTGTATGTTAAGAGAATCCTCTTGGTCATCTAAGGGGATTTTCTTGTTATTTAATTTTACCAATTTTAATTTAAAATGTCACATATATCTTATTTTACCGAAGAAGGCTTAAAGAAGTTGAAAGATGAGTTGCACCATTTAAAAACTCACGAGCGAAGCTATATTTCAAAACAAATAGCGGAAGCACGCGATAAGGGCGACTTGTCGGAAAATGCAGAATATGATGCTGCAAAAGAAGCACAGGGATTATTAGAACTTAAAATATCTAAGTTGGAAGAGATTATGAGTAGTGCCCGTATCATTGACGAATCAACACTTGATATATCCAAGGCATTGGTTCTTTCGAGAGTTAAAATTAAAAATACAGCTAATGGTTCAACGATGACTTACACACTTGTTGCAGAAAACGAAGCCGATTTAAAGGCAGGAAAAATTTCTGTTGACTCTCCGATAGGAAAAGGGCTTTTAGGAAAAAAAGTGGGCGACAAAGCAGAGATAAAAGTGCCATCAGGAATAATGAAATTTGAAATAATTGAAATCAGCAGATAAGCCATGCCGAGTATTTTTACCAAAATTGTAAACGGCGAAATTCCCTGCCACAGAATATATGAAGATCATTTTTTAGCATTTTTAGATGTGTTTCCTTTGGTAAAAGGTCACATTTTGGTTATTCCTAAAAAAGAAGTGGATTATATTTTTGATATTGAAGATAACGATTTGGCTGACATGATGGTGTTTGCCAAAAAAGTAGCGAAGGCTCAAAAACTTGCTATCTCCTGTAAACGAATTGGCATTGCTGTAATTGGTTTAGAAGTACCTCATGCACACATTCATTTGATACCTATGAATACAATGAACGATATTAACTTTACCCAAGCCAAATTATCATTATCTTCTATTGAACTGCAGGAAACTGCTGCACACATCCGTTCAAAGTTTTAATTTACTTAGGCTTATAGCGGTATTCCGCCAACAGCAAATTAATATCGTTGATAAGCTGGTTAACTTCAGATGAGTCCGTTCCATCATAAAAGCCGCGTATGCGTTTGTCTTTATCTATCAATGCAAAATTTTGTGTGTGAATAAAATCATCAACTCCTCCATCACCCTGATGTGCATCCAGTAAATAACCCTTTCTGGCGATATTATACAATTGTTTTTTATCTCCGGTAACAAACATCCATTGCTTAGTATCTGCATGGTGGCTGATTGCATATTGTTTTAATTGTTTTACAGAATCGGTTTCAGGATCTACCGTGTGTGATAAAAATTTCACTTCTTTATTATTTTTAAAAGCTGCTGCAACTCGCTCCATTTGAGTACTCATAATGGGACATATACTTCCACAAGTGGTAAAAAAGAAATCTGTTACATAAACGCTGCCTTCAAAATCCTTGTCTGTTGTTATAGTTCCATCCTGATTAATAAAGCTAAACGATGGAACAGAGTGAAAAAGGGTATCTGTTCCTTTAATATCTTTTTCTCCATAAATTGGTAAATGCCTTAAAGGTTTGTTGTTGTCATGTATAAAAAACGCATATACAAAAACAGAAATAGCTATTACTAATAAAAGAATGTTTACGGGTTTAATTTTCATATTTATTATTGGTTTTTATTATGAGGAATTGAACGCATCTCATTGTTATGTTGCACAAACGTAACAAATAGTTACAGAACTTTATAGCGGTTCTCTTTTAAAAATCGTTTCTTAACTTACCTCTGTTTTATTTTTACTACTCCTTAAACTGCAAATCAAACAAGCGTTTGTAACGTCCGTTAAGTTTCAACAGTTCCTGATGGTTACCCATTTCGGCTATTTCGCCTTTTTCAATTACAATTATTTTATCGGCCTTTTGTATGGTAGCCAAACGATGAGCGATAATAATAGAAGTACGGTTTTTAGTTAAAATATCAATTGCATTTTGTATCAATTTTTCCGATTCGGTATCTATGGAAGAAGTGGCTTCATCCAGCACCAATATTTTAGGATTAAACACATAGGCTCTTATAAATGCAATGAGTTGACGTTGCCCAACAGAAAGCATGGCACCCCTTTCCATGGTATTATAATCATACGTATTGGGAAGTTTTTCAATAAACTGGTGTGCGCCCACCATTTTAGCCGCTTCAATAATTTGCTGTTTAGTTATTTCAGGATTGTTTAATGAAATATTATTTGCCAAGGTATCCGAAAATAAAAACACATCTTGTAACACCACGCCAATATTTTTTCTCAATGAAGACAGTTCGTAATCATGCAAATCAATACCATCAATAGTTATGGAACCCTTATTATATTCATACAAACGGTTTAACAAATTAATAACCGATGATTTTCCGGCACCTGTTGCGCCTACAAGTGCTATCGTTTGTCCTTGTTTTACTTCAAAGGAAATATTTTTCAGTATCCAGTCCTCATTGTTATAGGCAAACCAAACGTTTTTAAACTCAATATCCCCTTTTATATGCCGGGCATCTATGGTTCCTTTGTTTTCAATAAATTCATGTGTGTCCAATACTTTAAACACCCGTTCGGACGATACCATTCCTCTTTGTAAAGTATTAAACCGGTCTGCCAGCATGCGTATTGGGCGAAACAATAAATTTAAACAGGTAATAAACATCAGCACATCGCCCATAGTGGTTATATGCTGCAATGCCCCTCTCCCACCACACCAGATAAGTAATCCTAAAGAAATAGAAGATAGAATTTCTACAACGGGGAAAAAAATTGAATATGCCAATACTGAGCGTATGTTGGCATCACGGTGTGCTGCGTTTATTTTTTGGAATTTTTTCAGTTCGGCTTTTTCTCTGTTAAAAATCTGAATTATCATCATGCCTGTAATGTGCTCCTGAACAAAGGCATTCAAACGGGCTACTTGTGTTCGTTCATCCTGAAAAGAAGCCTGAACTGCTCTTTTAAAAAAATAAGTGGCTACAAATAAAAAGGGAATTGGTATTAATGTAATTAATGTGAGCTGAACGTTGTATGTAAGCATGACAATAATGATGACAATAATTTTAAGCACGTCCGCAATGATTATAATTAAGCCTTCAGAAAAAATGGTGGAAATTACCTCAATGTCTGAAACAGCACGTGTAACAAGTGTTCCTATGGGTGTGGTATCGTAATATTTAATTCGTAAATGAATAATGTGCGTGTACAGTTGAACTCTTAAATCGTTTATAATATTTTGCCCCAAACTGTTGGTTAAAAAATTATCGGCAAACTGAATAACTCCTTGAAGTAATAATAAGGTGAGTAAAACAATCGTCATGTTTACCAGCATGTGCAAATCACCATGAGCTACATAATGATCGAACGTATATTGAATAACAATGGGACTAATTGGTAATAAGGCCGTAAGCAGAAGTGTAGTGCTAATAGCCATTATAAATTTTATGCGGTAAGGCAATGCATACTTGAAAAGCCGTTTGAGTATATCTATATCCAGTGTTTTGTCTTTGCTTTGAGCCATTAGTTATTTTCAATAAAATAATTTTGAGGGTACTCTACTTTCACTAAATATAAACCACAAGCAAGGACAGATACACCTGCATTGGAACGTTGCTTACTCTCTATAATTTTTTTAAATTCGGTAATACTCAGTTTTCCCTTGCCAACCTCTAACAATGTTCCGACAATAGCTCTGACCATATTGCGCAAAAAACGATTGGCTGTAATTGTAAATAGTAACGTGTCATTTTCCTGTTTCCATTGAGCCTTATATATTTTACAATCGTTAGTGAACGTTTGTGTATTACTTTTAGAAAATGCTGAGAAGTCAGTATAATCAAACAATGCACTTGCTGCTTTGTTCATTTCATCTATATCAAAATCGGTATTGACAATGTATGTTCTACCGACCATAAATGGATTTTTGTGCTTGCAGATACTATATTGATAGGTTCTGGAAACTGCGTCAAACCGAGAACTGGCATCTTGTTTAACGGCAATAATTTGTTCAATGGCAATATCGGAGGGCAATACCTGATTAAACTTATAGAGCCATTTATCATGTTCGGGCAACAAAGTTGTTTTGCTGCAATCAAAGTGCGCATAAAATTCTTTTGCGTGAACGCCTGTATCCGTGCGCCCACAACCAGTAACGGTTATTGGTTCATTTAACACCATAGATAGTGCTTCGTTAATGGTTTGCTGAACCGTTGCCGATGTGTTATCTTGAATTTGCCAACCGTTATAGGCGTTGCCGTTATATGAAAGTTTTATAAAATAGCGTTGCAAAATATCTAGTATGTTTTACCTCTATTGCACAAAGCAAATTCGAATTTTGAAAAATGCCTTGGTTCGCACAACACAAGTATTCAGAAAACTGCAAAGTCGATTTTTGAAACCTCCTCTGCAAGAATAATTTTAGTTATTTTAAATAGCCAACAAAAGTAGAACTTTTATCGGATTAATGAACGTTAACATGCGGTCGTAAACAGAAGATGCAAAGTATATTGGTGATTTAATAGCCTTAAACACCGAATGTATCAGTTTGAGGCGACAGGAGAAGTCGTGATAAAAATAGTATGGTTATTATTTTATATCATTTACCTTTGCGCCTCTTAAAATTATTTAATAAGGTAAATGCTTCCAAGGTTTTAAATTGCGGTGATTAAACATGAATAAAACAGTTTCATATTCCATACTTATTAGTATTCTTTGCTGCCTTTTGTTTTTGCCATTTTTGGGAAGTGTGCATTTGTTTGACTGGGACGAAATTAATTTTGCTGAGTGCGCCCGCGAAATGCTGGTGAGTAATAACTATTCAGTAGTTACTATTAATTTTTTGCCATTTTGGGAAAAACCGCCTTTGTTTATATGGTTGCAGGCGTTGTCAATGAACATGTTTGGAGTAAATGAATTTGCAGCTCGTTTGCCAAATGCAATATGTGGTATTATTACAGCCGTTGTGTTATTTAATATTGGCACCAAACTAAAAAACACCCAACTGGGTTTGTTATGGGTATTAACTTATGTTGGCTCTTTTCTGCCACATTTTTATTTTAAATCGGGAATCATTGACCCCTGGTTTAATCTGTTTATTTTTCTTGGAATTTATTTCATGGCGCTTCATGCCAATGCCAAAACTAATAACACCACAAATAAAAACATTCTTTTATCCGCCTTGTTTATTGGCTTGGGCATTTTAACAAAGGGACCTGTGGCTTTTTTAATTTATTTTTTATGTGTACTGGTTTATTGGGTGAGCACAAAATTTAAAAAAGTTGTTTCCTTAAAACAAATTGCACATGGTGCCATCGTTCTTTTTTTAGTTGGAGGGTTTTGGTTTATTCTTCAAGTATTAATGGGACATACCGACATCATTATTGACTTTGTCAACTATCAGATTCGTTTACTAACTACGGAAGACTCGGGTCATGGTGGTCCTATTTATTATCACTTATTGGTACTCTTATTAGGTTGCTTTCCGGCATCAATATTCGCTATAAGCGGCTTTAAAAATGATAGCAATGAAGAACCATCGCTTGCTCATTTTAAAAAATGGATGGTTATTTTATTTGCAGTTGTGCTCATTTTATTTTCGTTAGTAAAAACAAAAATTGTGCATTACTCATCATTATGTTATTTCCCACTCACCTTTATTGCGGCATATAGTATAGAAAAAATTATAAGCGGAGAATTTACCTGGAAAAAATGGATGGGCTGGTTCATCGGAATAATAGGCATTACAATAGGATTGGTTATTTCCTTACCGGCTTTTATTGATTGGAACAAAGAAAAAATAATTGCATCAAACCTGATAAAGGACGATTTTGCCGTTGAAAATTTGAAAGCAACAGTGCATTGGTCAGCTTATGATGTATTGCCGGGTATCATTTATATGATAGGAATTAGTATTGTATTGTTATTACTGAAAAAGAAAAAACTTAAAAATGCAATTGTCGGGCTTTTTATGCTGAGCTTAATAACTGTTAATCTCGTGTCCATTATTGTTGTACCAAAAATAGAGCAATATTCTCAGGGGGCCGCAATTGAATTTTATACCAGTTTACAAAACGAAGATTGTTATGTAGAAACATTGGGATTTAAAAGTTATGCCCATTTTTTTTACAAACAAACAAAGGAATCGAATACCATTAACAATGCCGGCAACGAATGGCTGTTAAATGGAACCCTTGACAAACCTGCGTATTTTGTTTGTAAAATAAATAATGCTGAAGAATATTTAAAAAGCTATCCTCAACTTAAAGAAATTTATAAAAAAAATGGCTTTGTTTTTTTGGTAAGGAAGCCCCGTTTCAGATAAAGTAATAATTAATAATTCCCTATCACCTCCTCCTATTCTCTTCTTTTTCTCTTAACTTGTAGAAGTGAATGTACCTGAAACAATTGGTGTACCGCTTATACTGTATTAGACTTCTTCGGAAAATAGATTAACAATTTAGTTTTGATAAAAAGATCCTATTTCCGATAAATCATTTTCAAAAAAGCTCCTTCTTTGTGCATGCTATACATGGAAATAGAAGCTCTATACTTACATCGGATCAACATCTATTTGTATTCTCACTGATTTGTAATCTGGATTTGATTTAAACTGAACGAGTACATCCGTAATAATTTTTTTTGCCTGCACAACAGAACCTTCGCGTTCTATTTTTAACAGAATAGTTTTATGGTACAAATTGCGAATGCGAGAAACTAAAGGAAATTCTGGGCCAAGAACACGCTTCCCAAAGTGCTGTTTTAAATTATCGGCAATAAATTTTGATGCCACATTTACCATGTTCACATCTTTGTGAATTACCTTCATTTCTATGAGTCGGTAATACGGAGGATAATTAAAGTTTTTTCTGTCGAGCAATTGATTGGTGTACATGGAGAGGTAATTGTTATTTACTACATCTGCAATAATGCTATGCTCCGGATTTTGTGTTTGTATGATTACTTTTCCGCGTTTGTTTTTTCGCCCTGCCCTTCCGGATACTTGTGCCATCAATTGGTAACTCCTCTCAAACGACCTGAAATCAGGAAA
>Ga0302280_1001863_pt1 | contig 16892 bp, 9 predicted proteins | sample III_Fen_E1_1_FD_198771 | JGI IMG/M metagenome (GOLD analysis project Ga0302280, IMG submission 198771) | Peat permafrost microbial communities from Stordalen Mire near Abisko, Sweden - III_Fen_E1_1 | ecosystem: Environmental > Terrestrial > Soil > Wetlands > Permafrost | place: Sweden: Abisko... | reverse complement strand
TCCTGATCTGTTGAATGTCCGTCACGCGCCGCAGAGGCGACAGCACGGAGATTTCATATTCCAGGCTAGGCAACTCCGCAACCGTTACGGGCCGGAAGCGCGGATCGCGCATCGCCGCCAGTGTAGCCGTGTCGCGCACGGTCATGTAGAGCGGCTTCACCGCGGAAGTGTAGCCAATACAACCGCGCAGATCGCCTGACTCTTTCAGCGTCACGAATGCACCCAGCTCCCAGTTCAGCGCGGCACCTTCGCTTGCGGGCGGCTCATACGCTGCACCCGTTTGGACCACATGCTCCACCGACTTGCGCGCCAACGCGAGCAACTCGCTCTTGTCCTTCTCGCTCAGCGAAAACGGAGTTTCCATTGCTTTCCCGCCAGCGGTCTTCGCAAAAACATCCGCGCTGTATCCCACTACTCGCGAACGGTCGCCTGTCACGTCGCCTGAATTCTCATACTTCAGCACGTGCGCCTGATTGGCTCCCATGCGCTCCGCGTAAATCATTGCGGCCACAATGGGCGCGCCTCCGCAGGCTTCCCAAATACGCGCCTGAAAGTTGCGTGACATGCTGAAGTAATCCCACTTCTGCAGTGCATCGAGAGTTTTGTGATCCATCTTCACGGCATCGTCGTAGGTGTGGTAGTGAGACAGATCGGAACTCGCCAGTACCAGTGTTTCGCCGCCTTTGCTGTCGCTCTTGATTAGCTTTGTCAGAGCCATTCCCAGCGCGCGGCTGCTCTCGTAACTCTGGTCTCCCATGACGATGGGCACAAGCTCAAAATTCCCCAGCACTTTTTGCAGCCACGGCAACTGCACCTCGACCGCATGTTCGCCGCCTGCCGATGTGGGATCGTGTCCCTGGCTGGAAAGCCGCATCGTCGAGCTCATCTTCACAAGCTGCCGCGCGAAGTCTTTGTCCACCGGCACAGTTCCCAGCGGCGTCTGGTAAGCGTCGCCTTCATAAACGGAGGTGTAATCGAAGCCTTCGTAATGCGACGGCGCAATCACCACGACTCGCGCGTACTTGTGTCCCTTCAGCGCAGCGTAGGTGTAGGCGGCCACAGGCCCCGAGTATTGATAGCCGGCGTGCGGCGCAACCACCGCGAAAATGTGATCGGTGACCGGCGGCCCTGAGACCTTGGCCAGCAGCCCGTCGATCATCGCTGAAAGTTCCTTCGGGTCGGCCGGATAAAAGCCGCCGGCGACAGCCGCTTGCCGCACCTTTGGCGCTGCGTCTGCGTGAGTGTGCGTTAGCGGCGGAATCGCCATGAATGCGATCAGCGGCGCCGCCAGCCAATAAGCGTTCGAAGCCAATGCGATGTGCATATGCGAAACCTCCACTTCTCTTTCATACGTGCCAGATGCCGGGAATCGGATGTTGGCAAAATGGGCAACAGTTCTTGCGAATCAGCATCTGGCTCGCCGTAAATCCCACGCGCTCCACTAACATCTTGCGGCACTTGGGACAATAAGTATTCTGCGCCGGATGTCCCGGTACATTGCCAATGTACACGTAATGCAGGCCTTCGGCATCGGCAATCGCCTTGGCGCGTTCGAGAGTTGGCACCGGCGTAATGGGCAGATTCTTCAGCAAGTACTCGGGATGAAACTGCGTAAAATGCAAGGGCACATCCGGGCCAAGATTCGCTTTTACCCATTGCGCCAGTTCGCGAAATTCCTCATCGCTGTCGTTGAGCGTAGGCAGCACCAGGTAAACAATCTCCGTCCACTTGTTCATCTTGCGCAGCGTCACCAGCGAATTCAGCACCGGCTTCAATTGCCCCGTGACCACCTGTCGATAATATGACTCGGAGAAGGATTTCAAATCGATCTTGACGGCGTCCATTTTGCCGTACGCCGTCTTCAACGCTTCTTCTTGCATGTAGCCGTTCGACACCACAATGCTGCGAATGCCGGCAGCGTGTCCCGCGTCAGCGGCATCCATCAGGAATTCGCTGAAGATCACCGGCTCGCTATAGGTGTACGCAATCGTTGGGCAGTTATATTGCTTCGCAATTTCTGCCACGCGCTGCGGCGGAAGATACTCGGCTGGAATCTGTTCAGGACGCGACTGAGAAATGTCCCAGTTCTGGCAAAACTTGCAGTTGACGTTGCAGCCGGCCGTGGCAAGCGAGAAGGCAATCGACCCCGGCAAATAATGGAAGAGCGGCTTCTTCTCCACGGGATCAACGTGCGCTGCGCACACCCGTGAATGCACCAGCGTGTAGTAAACGCCGCCGCGATTCTCTCGCACGCCGCAGTAGCCGCGCTCTTTGTCGCCCACCGTACATTCGCGCGGGCAGAGCTTGCACTTAATCTTGCGCTCCGCAAGCTTCTGATAGAACTTTGCTTCCACGATAAAACGCGCGTCGTCCTGTGTGCCTGAAGCCGCTCCTGATCCCATCCCCGCAGCCGGCTGCGCAGCTCCGCTTATCCCTATCGCCGCGCCCGAAGCTAAAGCGCATTTCAAGAAAGAGCGCCGGTCGAGCGGGTTGCCCGCCTGGTTTCTAGCTATCTCCTGTACTTCTAATCCGCACAACATATTGAACCTTTCCGCAACGGCTCGGGTCCGCAAATCTTTCAGCTACGCCTCCACAATCGCAATCCTTTTCGGATCATTCGTGCCTAACTTGTGTTCGCCATCGGCCGCGGTCGCAATATATCGCGGCGCGCGCATCTCTGCCTCCAGCGTCTTCAATCCTTTGTCGGCGCGCTTGTGCTCGATCATTTGCCAGCCCGTATGGTCCAGCGCAACCGGATCCTGAGAAACCAGCAGGGAATTGGCGTTCCAGCAGTGTTCCGGTTTGTAACCCGGGCCGCCCTGGTAGATTGCGGTCGTCGCGTCGCAAATCGTCAGCCGCATTCTCGTTCGTATCTCCGGCAGCATATTCAAATCGGCGACGTAGGGATTGCATCCATCGGGATGATACTTGTTCGGGTTATGAATCACGCCGTACATATTCTTGAGAGCGATGGTCACGCCTGCGCCGTCGTGGTCTTTCAGCACGGGAACATTGATCAGCACGCTGGTGCGCTGTGTGAGTATCTTTGACAAGCGACTGCCCACGTTGCCCCACGCAGCCAGATTCTCTTCATAGCCCACGCGGTCGGTCCCATAGCATTGCACGCGCTCTCCGCCCATCGCCAGATGAAAGCCGGCGCGCTCCAGTTCGCTGCTGTCGCGGTCCCAAACAGTGATGTCGCTCGGCCTGACGCCGGCCTGGTGCAATCGTTCGCAGATGGCCGCAACAAGCAGAACGTTTGTCGAAATTCCGCGGCCTCCCAGCGTATTCACCTTCAGGCCCACCGTCTCGCCTGGACTCGCCAGAGCTTTCCATGCTTCCACCGGATGTTCGCGGCCAGAAATAGCCTGCATGGCGCGATCCAGCAACGCCTGAATCCTGCCCGAATCCACCTTCGAGTCCGCGCCGCGCAGCAACTCGTCATGCGCCACCACGACCCTGGACTTCGCGCCGGCGGCTCCCGATTTTGCCGCAACCGGTTCCGCGCCAGCCAGCGCACCCGCGCCGCCGCCCGCGCACAACAATGCAGCTCCGGCGAAGGATTGCCTGAGAAAATCTCTTCGGCTGCCGTTGCGCACAGTCTTCATACGCCTTCTCCGCTGAATCCGCAGCCTGCGGCGGGTAACAGGGCCTCAGTCAATTCCTACTGCCGCCAACTATGACTTGCAGTGATCCACCTCACTTGTCGCGCTTCTTCAGTCCAACCACCGGGGCGGTCACACACGTAGCCGTACCCCCTCTACTGGGGCATTATCGTCCCATCCGGCTCAAAAATATGAGCGTTTCAACTCAATGCGGTGATTGTAGACTGGAAATGCGCACTGCTCCTCAACCCTGTGGCACGAAATCGCCCGGAGCCTTCAATTCTCCGGCCAGTCTCTGTCGCGCAAGCCGAGCGAAAGCATAAACTGCGCAAGAGGACTCATCGCGTGACCACCAAAGCTGAAATTGTCGCCAATCCTGACATTCCGTCCCTTTCCGCCAAGCGCGGCTACAATCTTTTTCTTCTTGTGGTTGCCGGGCTGGGCGGCCTGCTCTTCGGCATGGACATTGGTCTTGTCGGCGGCGCGCTGCCCTATTTGGCGGCCACCTTCAAGGGCACCACGGCCGAGCTTTCCGTCATTGTCGCGGCCATGATGCTGGGCGGCGTCTTTTCCACGCTTTTTGCCGGCATGTTGGCAGACTGGATGGGCCGCAAGCCGCTGATGAACCTCTGCGGTGTCACCTTTGTTCTGGCCATTCCCATGATTGCCCTTTCGCACGGTTATGCGCTGCTGTTTTCCGGGCGACTGCTGGAAGGCATCAGCGGCGGACTGATCGGCGTGGTGGTTCCGTTGTACCTGGCCGAGTGCCTGGCGGCTTCCGAGCGCGGCAAGGGGACCGCCGTCTTTCAGTGGCTGCCCGTCTCGTCAATGCTCTTCGCGGCTCTGATCGGCATTTACTTCAGTTATCGCGTCATGGCAGTCGCCGGCACCGGTGACGCAGCGGCGCTGTTTGCCTACGAAGATCACGCGTGGCGCAACCTCTTCTGGGTTGCTCTGCCGCCGGGCATTCTCTTTCTTCTCGGCAGCTTGATTGTCTCCGAATCGCCGCGCTGGCTCTTCAAACGCGGCAGGAAGGAGCAGGCCCTCGCGGCTCTCTTGCGCTCCCGTTCCGAGTCGCAAGCCAGGCTCGAGTTGCAGGAGATGGAAGCAGCGGCGCTGAACGCCTCCACCGTAAGCTCCAGCGGCGAGAAGGTGCGGGAATCGCTCTTGCGCCGCAAGTATGTCGTGCCCTTCGTGCTCGCCTGTCTTGTCCTGTTCTGTACACAGACCACCGGCGTCAACTCGATCATTGCCTATAACGGCGCCATTCTGCTGCAAAGCGGCCTGTCGGATCTTCATGCGCACTGGGGCCTGGTCATTTTCATGGCGACAAACTTCCTGCTGACCATGGTGGGCATGGTGCTGGTCGATCGCAAAGGGCGCAAGTTCCTACTCACGCTGGGCACCGCTGGCATCATCGTCTCGCTCGTGGGTGTGGGGATTCTGTTTCAGCGCACGGAGAAGGTGAGCGTGGACGCGCGCGCCCAGTTGCAGGCCATGACCACTCCGAGTCAGGAACTGACGCTGCATTTCAATCCGGAAGAAGCCGCCCAACTGCTGGCAGCGCAGGGCGGTGCGGGCAAGGGCATCGACGCCGGACGCGCCTCTCTGGCCATCATCTACTCTTATGGCGATTTCACCGCTGCCACCAGCTTCGTGCGCTCCGACGACCTCGCCGCGCGGCCCATCGAAATCACCCGCTCCAGTTGCGTGCCCGCCAACAAAGTTCTGGCTTTCTTCAAAAATCCCTTGGGCAATCTGGACGCCGCCGAGACCGCGCCGCTGAAGATCGAGAAGGCGCTGGTAGGCCAGGTGCCCAGCGAGAGCCACGGCTGGTGGGTAGCCCTGGGCCTCTTCCTCTTCATGGGCTTCTTCGCGGTGGGACCGGGTGTCTGCGTGTGGCTTGCCCTTTCGGAGTTGATGCCCACCCGCATCCGCTCCAACGGCATGAGTATCGCGCTCGTTCTCAACTTGCTGGCCTCCACCACACTGGCCGGAATCTTCCTGCCATTCGTCAGCAAGAACGGTTACTCATCCATGTTCTTTCTCTTTGCCGGCTTCACGGTGGTTTACTTCATCGTCGCGGCATTCTTCCTCCCTGAGACCAAAGGCAAAACCCTGGAAGAGATTGAAGCCCATTTTGAAGGCAGCGCGTCCTTCGATTGATCTGGCCGTGTGCCCCATCCTTCGCGCCTTCTGCGAAGGGTGGGTAGGTAACTGCTTCATAACCTGGTTTAGTGTCAGTAACGACTGGAGTGGAGCGCCGGTCTCCAGACCGGCTGTCGTGGGGGCGTCCACGCCCGCACCTGCCCGAAGCAATTACCAGATTATGCGGCCGCGATACTAATCAACCCCGGCCAGCACTCTCCGCAGCCGCAACAAAACCCACGCCAATGCGGCCAGCCCCGCGCCCCAGACCACATACAAAATATTCACCACCCACATGGGCGTCTCGCCCACTCGCTTCAACAGGAATGGCAGAAAGTTCCAGCATGTGATGTGAACGTAGTCCCAGGGGTCAGAAGCCATCGCCGGTGTATTGAGACCCCAGGCGTCCATCTTCCCACACGCGAAGGCAACGATGTTCTCAAAGCGCAGGCCGACGACGAACATGGGATGATCGAAGTTATCGATCTGGTAGAGTTCGAGCGATAACCAAAACGCGACCGATGCCGCCTGCACCATCACGCTCACGGCAACCAGCGCGATCCCCACGCTCCAGATCAGCTTGCCTATTTCGCCGCGATGGCGCAGCAGCAGCGGAACCGCGAGCAGCGCCGCCAATTCGGCGCATGTCGAAACATAGCGGTCGCCCCACGCGGAATCACCGCTCCACACGGTGTATCTCGCATAAAAACAGAGATACGTCATCAGCAGCAGGGCGCTTGTAATCACATATGCCTTCGCCACTCCGCTGAATCGCCTCCACGCCACCGCGGCCAGCACAATCATCAGAATCAGCAGCGGGTCGAAAAGAAAAATCGACTTTTCCGGTGTGAACAGTGCTCCGAAAAATCCCACGTGAAAAGGAGTCTCGAATGGATATTTGGCGGGCAGTGTTGGATCTCTCCTCATCATCTCGTGAGCGAATATGCTTACATAAGTGTTGAAGAACGATCCAAACCTGTAGAACTGATAGAGCCGGTCAACCAACCCGAAGAACACATACACCGGCAGCGCGATCGTCATGTAGCTGCAGCACTTGTTCCAAAGCTCTCTGCCACGCGCGCCTTCCATCCACAGAACCAGCAGCACAAAAACTCCACCAGCAATCAGGTCCAGGCCCGTTGTCAAACGTGTCAGCAGATTCAGCCCCAGCGCGCCTGAGCCAATCAGCAATGCTCGCCGGCTGCCCGTCCGCAGCCATTCAAATTGATAAGCGATCCCTGCCAGCGTCAGCAGAAAAATATAGTTATTCTCCATCAGGTTCTGCGTGTAATGGAGATGCGTGGTAGCCACCAGCAGAGCCAAAACTCCGGCCACTGATTGTCTTACGCTGAAATTCAATCGCGTCAAAAATTTGAAGCAAACCAGAGCGGTCAGCACGCACAGAAAGATATTAGTGCTATAACTCACGATGATGTTGCGCACCGTTGGATCGTTTCCGCGGTACTCGTCGAAAACGTGAAGCCGCTCGACGTAAGTGCCCACCACATCTGCAGGCAGCATCAGCAGCGATTGACCAATGCCATACCAGCTCTGCAGCTTGCCGTCGCGTCCGTACAACCCAAAATCGGGATACTCGTTGGGAAGCACCGGCGGCTCTGAAGTCCACAGCGCATGAGTGGCCTGTAGCCGATGCGTTGTGTCTGACGTGGCCAGCTCTCCCGACTGCACCGCGAACGCGATAAGCCCCGCCGCGAGCGCCAGTAAAAAGACCGGCTCGCGAAACCATTTACGAATCGAAATCATCATCATCTCTATTCAGGCTAAACCAGTAATCCTCTGAATGAGCCTCTCTGCCGAAGGGAATGCAGGACTCAGTCCATGACAAGACGATTTCGCGCCAACGGAAAATCCCGGCCGCAATTGCGTTTCTCATTAAGAAATCTCTGAATAGATCGATGCCTTGAAAGGGCACGACTTTGCAGACTGCGGCAGAACCCGTGGAACGTGTTTCCAAAAATCGCTTTGTGTCAGGGCACGACTTCAGTCGTGCCGTAAACGGCCCAATATGAGCTGGGCTTTAGCCCCTGCGGGAAGCCACCTCCGCGAGCTCATCCCATGCGCGGGCATCGGTAAATGACCCTATTTGCGGCGGCCTACATTCGTGATCCGACCGAGCGGCCCTCGGCAACGGCTGGCTATATTAAGCTATGGGGATTGTGATGAAGCCTTTGTTCTTTGCTCTCTGTGTTGTGTTTGCGTTTGGCAGTCTGTGCGCGCAGACGTTTACCTGGCAGCCGTCGCCCGGACATACGCAAGTGCAAATTTGGCCAGGGCAGGCGCCTGATCCGCAGCCTGTTGCTGGGCCAGAGGTCTCCAAGTCGTCGGGCAAGGATGACCTTATCGCCGGCAAGCAGGTGGTGGAGGTGGACAACGTCTCACGGCCTACGATGACCGTCTATTCGCCCACTGGAAAGAACACGGGCGCTGCGGTAGTCGTGTTTCCTGGCGGGGGCTATCAGATTCTGGCCATCGATCTTGAAGGTACGGAGGTCTGCGACTGGCTCACTGCGAAGGGAATCACGTGCGTGCTGTTGAAGTACCGCGTGACGGATGTGGGTGCGTATCCGAAATCAGGGCCATATCCGGAATCGCCGATGGCGTTGGAAGATGCGCAGAGAACTGTCGCTCTGGTGCGCTTTCACGCGGCGCGGTGGCATATCGATCCGCACAAGATTGGAGTGCTTGGGTTTTCGGCAGGCGGACATCTGGTGGCGGCGATGAGTACGCATTTTCAGCACCGCTTGTACCCGGCTGTTGACGAGGCCGACAAAGAAAGCTGCCGCCCTGATTTTGCGGTGGCTATTTATCCGGGCCATCTGTCGCTTTCCGCGGCGGAGTGGGATGCCAGGCAGGGCACAAAGAAGTTTGTGATTCCTCATCCGGAGCATCTGTCGGTTGCCGATAACAGCATCGAGTTGAATCCCGATCTACACGTCACCAAACAAACGCCGCCCACGTTTCTGCTGCAGAATGAGGATGACCATGTGGACAATGTAAACGACTCGCTGAGTTACTACATCGCACTGAAGAACGCTGGAGTTCCCGTCGAGATGCATTTGTACGCGCAAGGCGGTCATGCGTTTGGACTGCGGCGCACAAAGCTCCCCGCGACGGCATGGCCTCGTTTGGTGGAGACATGGCTGGGAACAATCGGGATGATCCCGGAGTAATTTGTATTTGAAGGCGATTGCCTTAGAGGCGGGTGGCGCAGGTCCCCAGCATAAATCAGGGTGCCCGCTTTTGGGCACCTGGGAGATCGCAGAACTCAATAGACCGTTTTCGTTTTTTGAGCGGACTTCTCAGATGTAGGATGTTGGGATGACGAAGGGACTGTCTGTTATCAGCAATGCGGCTGTTTTCACTTCGTCGCTTTCGGTCGCCTTGCAGGCAGGGATTGCAAATGATTTCCCTCCCCGCGCGCACAATGGAAACATGAAGAACGGTATCCCGCCCTTGCCAGCCCAATCTGTCAGGGATGTGCCCGGTTTATATCCCTCTGGCCGGTGAGTCCACCCCCCTCCAGCAAGGAGGAGAAAATTTCTCTCAAAACCCTGCAGATTATTTTTAACTCGTTTGGAATCAATGTCTGTTGAAAACTTTTCGACCCCAAATTCTCCCGCATGGTGAGATTTGGCCCCTGAAAATCGCCGGGAAACTCCGGTTTTTGCCAGAGAATAGCCTTCGAGGGCGCTACTTTTCCACGACGGCTTTGGAGAGATTTCTGGGCCGATCCACATCCACGCCGCGTTCCAGAGCCATGAAGTAGGCGAACAGTTGCAACGGAATCACTTCGACGATGGGCAGAAGGTATTCGGAGGCCGGCTGCACCGGGACGCAGTCGCTGACTAATCCCGCCACTTCCGCGTCTCCTGCGTTGGCAATGGCAATCACCTTGGCGCCTTGCGCCTTCATGTCGCGCAACAGTTCCAATGTCTTCTTATAGCGGAGGACGGAGGCTTTGAGGCCGCGGTCCACGGTGGCAACTACGACCAGCGGCACGCTGTCGCTCACCAGCGCATTCGGCCCGTGTTTCAGCTCGCCCACCGGATAGCCCTCGGCGTGAACGTAAGAAGCCTCCTTCAATTTCAAAGCTCCCTCGCGCGCGATCGCATAATGAATGCCGCGGCCAAGAAAAAGAAATGTCCTGGCGGAGTTGTACTTGCTGGCCAGAGCGGCCATCTGTGTGCGCCAGCCGTCGAGCTGCTCTTCGATGCTGCCCGGGAGGGCCTGCAACCGGGCAATGTTGGCAGCCAACTCTGTGCTGTCCATCCGGCCCAGGCGCTGCGCTTCATAGAGGCCGAGCAGGAAGAGCACGGCCAACTGGCAAGTGAAGCTCTTGGTGGCGGGAATCGCCTTCTCCACGCCGGCACCTAGCGGCATGGAAACGTCCGCCTTGCGTGCCATGGTGGAGGCCTTGGCGTTGGTGATGGCCAGGCTGTGCTGTCCGCGCCGGTTTGCCTCGCGCAGTGCAGCTAGCGTGTCAGAGGTCTCGCCCGACTGCGACAGCACCAACATGCTGGGATGGCGAGCGCCTTTATCTTCATTGCCTCCGCGGCAACTGTACTCGCTGGCGTACTCCACATCCACGGCAAGCCCGCAAAGGTCTTCCAGCAGAATTTCAGCCGCCAGGCCGGCGTGGCGACTGGAGCCGGAGGCGGCGATCAGCACCTCACCCTCCGGGCTGGCCCAGCCCGCCAGCTTATCCGCCACGTCGCGCTTCAATTGATTGCCGTCCAGATACATAGCCAGTGTTCTGAGCAGAGCCGCCGGCTGTTCATAAATCTCGCGTAACATCTCGTGGGGAAAGCTCTGCGAATTGGTCATTCTGGCGCAAGTCCTTTTTCAAGTAAGTTTGTAGGGGACAATTTCGGCCCTCAAAATTCGATCATATACGAAGATGATGGTCAAATCCTTGAGTGAATTCATCAAAATATTCACAGATTGCTCAAAAAATGTAAATTCGGGCTTTATTTTTCTTTACTGGAGAAGGTAAAATCGGTGCGGTATGGCTGACGCACTGAATCGACGCTGTGAACTGATTATTAAATTTCTTCTCCGGACCGGAACCGCCACGGTTGAAGAAATTCTCGAGGTTGCCGGCTCTTCGGCTCCCAGCATCCGGCGCGACCTGGCTCGGCTGGAAAGCCGCGGGCTGATTCGCCGCACCCATGGCGGAGCGACGCTGGTCGAGCCTCTGCTTTACGAGCCATTCCGCTACGACAGCTCCTTTTTAGCCCGCGAACAGCGGTTTGCCGATGAAAAACGCCGCATAGGGCTTGCCGCCGCCGAACTGATTCAGGCCAACGAGACAGTGGGCCTCACTGCGGGCACCACCACCACGCACATCGGCCGCAGCCTGCGCCATCGCGACAAGATTCAGGTGGTTACCAACGCCATCAATATCGGCATGGAACTGTGCAACCAGCCTGGCATTCGCACTTATCTGACGGGTGGTGTGGTTCCCTGGGCGTGGTCGTTTTCGCTCACCGGCAACGCGGCGCTCACATTTCTTGACGACGTTTACATGGACAAGGTGTTCTTGAGCGTGACGGGCCTGGATGCCGAGCGCGGAGCCACCTCGCTGGAGGCCGATGAGGCGCTGGTCTATCGCAAAATGCTCAAGCAGGCCAAGCAGGTGATCGTGGCCGCTGATGCCAGCAAACTCGGCAGGGTCAGTCCGGCTTTCATCTGCCCGGTAAGCGAGATCAATATTCTGATTACCGATACGGGTGCATCGGCCGAAGCGCTGGCTCCTTTCGAGCGCCAGGGAATCCGCATTATTCGCGCATAACCCAACCCCCACCAGCGGATCTCAGCGCGTACTTGGCGTCGCAATCCCTCTCGCGGCAAATGTGCCGCCCAGCAACTTCACAGCCGTGCGCACATCGGCTTCCAGAATGTCCGCTTTGCCGACGGCCTTATGTCCGTTAGCGCTCTCCCGGTCGCACTCCTCGGCGCGGCGGGTCAATGAGCCATGCACGCAGCGGACGCCGGTCCGCTCCAGAACCTCGGCCAAGGAAGCCAGCTTCAGACCACCTCCGGCCATAATCTGAATGCGGTCCCCAGCCTGCCTGACTAGTTGCGCGATCTGCTTGGCGCCTGCCAGCACATTCGGCGCGCCGCCTGAGGTCAAAAGGCAATCGGCTCCGATCTTGATGATCGCCTCCAGCGCCACGCCCATATCCGGCGTTTCGTCGAAGGCGCGATGAAAAGTCACCGTCATGGGCCGGGCCTGTTCCACCAGTTCCCGGCTTCGGGCGACGTCAATGCGTCCGTCCGGCATCAGAACGCCCAATGCAACCGCTGCCGCTCCCGCCTCTTTGACCCATTGCAACTGCTGACGCATTTGATCAAATTCTTCGGCGGAGTAGACAAAGTTCCCGCCGCGCGGGCGAATCAGCACATGAACGGGGATGGAAAGAGCCTGGAGGGTGGCCTGAATCAACTGTTCGCCCGGCGTGATCCCGCTGAGATCGAGCCTGGCGCATAATTCAATACGGTCAGCGCCGCCCCGCTCAGCCGCCAGTGCGGCGTCCAGGGATTCGACGCAAAGCTCAAATAGAAAGGTCTTCATGAACGAATCCAAAATGGAAGAATAAGGCCCGCATCTTGCCTGACGGCCGCCATCCATGGATGGACCATTTGCTGTGAGCATCAAAGCAAGATCAAAACAAACATTAGAGTAATTATCGTATTTTGTCAAAATGCTCATTGAAATAGCCAAACATTGCCTTTTCAGTCAAAATGAGTGACTGTTCTGCTCATCCCTGTTCCCCGATCTTCCCGTTGCACGGGCCCGATGAGCGCCAAGCGCATTGCGATGAAATAGGTTATCCGCTGGAAAATAACAAGTTTAGATTCATAACGATGGCGTCTAAAATGCCCTCCAAATAATCCCGAAGAAGCAGAGGCCGGCGGCAAATTGGAACATTCTGTAATGTCCACCACATTCGATCTATACTAAACCGCTTTATTTTTCACAAGATTGACTGTTTCGGCTGAATCTTGTCATTTACCTCTTGCAAAACTCATGGAATATGTATTAAAGTTCTCACGTCTCGCAGCTGAGCGTTTTGTCGCCAATCAATCACTCGGATGGCAACCGCTCAGAAGTGGGGCGGGAGTGGAGAGGGTGACTTGCCACCTCAGGGAAACTGAGGCAAAAAGGCAGCGCCCAAATCACTACCCGTTCGATACGGAATTCCGGCGGCGCTGAGGCGCCCGTTCTTCCAAAGCCAGGGCGCGGACTGTAAGAGCCTTGACATTCGAGAATGCCGGAGTCTGAATCGCAGGAGTTTGTGCAAATTAGGAGGCGAGCATTTTCCCGGCTTGGATTGTGCTCCATGGTTTCAACGTCATTCGTCAATACGTACCGGCGTATAGACATCAACGGGACTTCAAGGAAAGGTGCGACGGCAATGATTGATTTCAGAGGGTTGTTTGTTGGATTCTTTCGATCGAAGCGCGGGCCAGTGCTGCTCAGTTTGTTGGCTCTGGCGTTCCTGCTCAGCCCGGCGTTTGCGGGCGCCCAGGAACTCTCGGCAACGCTTAGCGGCGTTGTTACCGATGCAACCGGGGCCGTGGTTCCTCACGCCTCGATCACGATTGCACAGAATGGCGTCAACGGAGTGGCACGCGTTGTACAGTCGGATAACGCTGGCAACTATGTCGCCACCAACCTCATAGCTGGGACCTATTCGATCACCGTAACGTCGCCGGGCTTCGAGACCTTCGTGGCCAAGAACATCGTCCTGAACGTCGCCGAGAAGCACGCGGTGAACGCGGAATTGAAGGCCGGCTCGACCAACACGACGATCACCGTGGAAGACAATCCGGTTTCGGTCGACACCGAGAGCAGCGCCCAGGCGGGCACCATTACCGGAACCCAGGTTCGCGAGCTTGAGCTCTCCAACCGCAACTTTGCCAATCTGGTCATCCTGCAGGCGGGCGTGGTCAACTACGGCATGGGCGATGAAGCCAACACCGAAAGCAACACTGGTATCGCCGTCAACGGCGCGCGCGCCACGGCCAACAACTGGACATTGGACGGCGCCGACATCAACGACTCCGGCTCCAACCAGACCGTTGTCAACGCGCCAAGCATCGACGCCATCCAGGAATTTACCCTGCAGCGTGGCACCTATGACGCCGGCTACGGACGTTCCGGCGGCGGCCAGATCCTGGTCCAGACCAAGCAAGGCTCCAGCACCTTCCATGGCACTGCCTACGATTTCGTCCGCAACACGGACTTCAACGCCAACGAATGGTTCAACAAGGCGAAAGGTGCTCCTATTTCCGTCTATCACCGGAACGACTATGGCTTTACCGCAGGCGGACCGGTCTACATCCCCCACATCTACAACTCCGACAAGAAGAAGACCTTCTTCTTCTATTCGCAGGAGTGGAATAAGTCTTCGACGCCGTCGTCCCTCAATTGGACGACTCCGAGCGCGGGTCTGGTGAGCGGTTTTATTCCCGATGCGGTATCGGGCGGCACATATACAGGATATGTGCCTTCGCAGTCGAAGACTTTGGCGGCTGCGTGCGCGACCGCGACTCACAATGCAACCGGCGCCTCCGAGGTAGTTAATGGCGTGACTATTCCAGCTTACACGACCTACATTCCATCCTCATGCTGGGAGAAGAATTCAACGGTATACAACACGGATGTCTTTGCAAAGATCGAACCCAATTTGGGCAGTCAATACGAATTCGCGTCTTCCTCCAAGTCATACTACCGCCAGGAGATTGCACGCGTCGATCATAACTTCAACGACAAGCTGCATTTCTTTGCGCGCGGCATTGAAGAAGTGATGCCGTATACCTGTTACGGCGGCCTTTGGGGTTGCAGTGGTATGCCTCCGGGCTTTACGGATGCAACCGTAGATACGCCGGGCAAGAACGTAGTCGGCAACCTGACCTGGACCGTCACGCCGAAGATGGTCAACGAACTGGAGTTTGCCTGGGCGCAGGGCACCTATCTTGCCACCCCGTTTCCGGGACAGTTCTTCAATTCGACCTCAGCTCTGGCGGCGATGACGCAGGGCGCCGATGCGCCTTATGCGTATAACGAATCGGACCCGTATGGCCGCACACCTGCCGTCTCCCTAGGCGGCGGCCTGCAAGGCTACGCTCCCGGAGCCGGGCCGTATAAGGAGCGCAACCTGGACCGCACCTACTTTGACAACCTCTCCGTGACCCTGGGCAAGCACACCCTTCGCGCCGGCTTCCAGATTCAGCAGATGATCAAGACTGAAAACGGCACCGGCGGCGACTCCAGCTTCACCTTTAATAACAACTCGGATCCTAACTTCAGCTATGGCGACTTCCTGCTGGGCCAGGTGTTTAGCTTCGGCCAGGCGAGCAAGGACACCACTCCCGACCTCAACTACTACAACACCGAGTTCTATGTGCAGGACGATTGGAAGGTCAACCACAAGCTGACTGTGAACCTGGGCCTGCGCTGGAGCAAGTACCCCTCGCCTTCAGACAAGAACAACACGCTGGTCAACTTCGACCCCGTTGTGTATAAATCTGGAAGCCAGTATACCGGGGTGATCGACGAAATCACCGGCAACTTCGATTCGTACCCATCAAATGCCACAACTCCGAGCAACTATGCCAACGGCATCATCGCTCCCCGGGGTGCGGAATGTGCAACCGCTCAGGCTGTCGCTCCAGGGACCACCTGCTCGCCTTATGGCAGCAAGGTCAACCCGACCTACAACAACAACATTGCTCCGCGCGTCGGCTTTGTCTACAACCCCGACGGCAACGGCAAGACCTCGATCCGCGGCGGCTTCGGCCTCTTCTATGACCGCGTCCTGAACGGCATCTGGGAGGACCTCGCCTTCGACGATCAGCCGCTGGTGCAGTCGACATCCAAGGTCGGCACCCTGGCGCAACCCTTGTCCTTTGACAACGTCATGGGCACCGGCGCTGCTGGAGCGGTCTCTCCGACCCCCAATGGCATGTTGGTCATCGGCACGCCAACCTTCAAGACTCCCAGCTATGCCAACTACACCATCGGCGTACAGCATCAACTGCATCCCACCACCACTATCGAGGTGGCCTATGTGGGCAACCAGGCTCGTCACCTCCTCGGCACGTTCGACTTGAACCAGCCGACGGTGAGCGCCAGACAGAACAATGAAGCGGCGGATGTCAATTACCTCCGTCCCTACCAGGGCTATGCTGCCTTCCAAACCTGGGACACCCTCTTCACCAGCAGCTACAACTCCGTTCAGGTTACGGCAAGACACAAGGCGCATGGCCTGACGCTGGACGCTGCCTATACCTGGTCGCGGACTGTGACCACCTCGCCCGCTGACCGCATGAGCGGTGAAACCTCCAACACCTACAACATCAAGATGGACCAGGGCCTGTCGCCGCAGAACACTCCGCAAGTAGCGGAAATCAGCTACGTCTATGAACTGCCCTTCTTGAAGGCGCAGAAGGATCTCATCGGCCACATCCTGGGCGGGTGGGAAGTCTCCGGCATCACCTCCTTTGTCTCTGGACAGTCGCTGACCGTCACTCAGGGTGAGGATCCGTTCCAAGTCGGCGGCAACCGCGGTATCGGCCTGCAACAGCAGGCCGGACCCACCTGGTGGAATCCTCAGTCCACTCGTCCAGATGAGTCTCCGGCTGGTGTCATTCTGACCAAGACGTTGAATCAGTGGTTCACGACCAACTCCTTCAGCAAGGCAGTCAGCGGAACCTGGGGCTCGGAAAAGAACGGCGCGTTCCTGGGACCCGGCCTCCAGAGATGGGATGTTGCGTTGATCAAGAATACCAACCTCATCGGACCGGTGAAGTTCCAACTGCGCACCGAGCTATTTAACGCCTTCAACCACGAGAACTTCAGCAACCCCGGCATCAATATAGATGCCGGTACGCCAGCTCAGGGCGGCAACTTCGGCCAGATCAGCAGCGGCCACAACCCGCGCATCATGCAAATCGCTGGAAAGATCATCTTCTAGTGGGCTTTGCTTGAATGCTGTATCAACCAAAGGCCGGGGCGAAAGCCCCGGCCTTACTTTTGGGTGCGCCCAGCATGGGCGCGTTCTTACGGGTGCGAGTCCCGTCGTAAGCTGGTCACAGTAAACGAAGTGAAGC
>Ga0302280_1001859_pt1 | contig 16916 bp, 24 predicted proteins | sample III_Fen_E1_1_FD_198771 | JGI IMG/M metagenome (GOLD analysis project Ga0302280, IMG submission 198771) | Peat permafrost microbial communities from Stordalen Mire near Abisko, Sweden - III_Fen_E1_1 | ecosystem: Environmental > Terrestrial > Soil > Wetlands > Permafrost | place: Sweden: Abisko... | reverse complement strand
GTTTATAAATGAAAACGATTTTGTTAGAATGGGCATCTTCTCTAACGAATGCATATTGAATCAGGACACCAAAAATAACTAAGATTTAACCCGGATATCGAGTGGCGACCAAAGGTTTTTACCAGGGTCTCTGATTTTCTTTTGTCGATAGGGCTATAGGACCATGTCGCCAAACATCTTGGACAGGGCATTGATGATGATTATTATTATAGAAATGAACGATTCAGACTCCGTGTACGGTCATCTGCTGCTAGGTAAGCATCGACGGTCTTCAGAATTGGCAGTTGGAACTGCGGTAGAGGACTATCTGACATCGAGAAGGGTAACTTTTACCTTAAGAAGCAGTTACTTCACAGCTACCATTGCCTTGCTTTGGGTGTTACTGAGCCCCAGAAGGCCTTCAAACTGAAAGGCTACAATTGTCACTTCGCATTACCGTATACTGTGACTCAAATGAAGATCAACTCATCAGTATGTGTAATGGAGCAGGTACGAAGCTGCGCCTGGCGGAAGTCAACTATGTATCAGTTGTATGCACTGGGTACCCCTTCCTGCAGTCGATTATTGTGGCTTCTCTCTACCTCAACCCCAACCCTGGTATGGCATAGACTAGCGATGCCACCATTTTTACTGCTGTGCACGATATCCTTGGCTGGCGAGCTGCTTGCGATGGGCACTTCGTGCTGATGGGTGACTTTAACCTTACGCACTAGGAGCTACTGAATAGACATGGCAGTTTACGACCCTTCTTGATCGGCGCTCACCGTACCAAGTACTCTCACACAGCTAATGTTTCGCTGGGATCAGCATGTAGCACGGTAAATTGATAGAGTGTATAGTAGTTGGCCCGGAGAAACCGTCCAATTGTGTATCTAACTGGAAGGGGGAGAAGGAAGCTAAACTCTGATCACTCACCTGTAATTCTTCGTCTACGAGGAAGGAAAAGCACTCCATTATCTCGGACTCTAAATGAATTAATCTCCATATTTAGCTACAAATCTACCTGTGTTTGGATATTGTCAATATTTGGGCTACTTACGAGCTGCATACAGAAAAAGGAAAAGGCAAATCATTATCTTGAGACAGAAATCAATAGATAGAGACATCATCAATCACTTCCTGTTCATGCGGATTGTGTTTTAATTTTCCTATAATCTGCGAATGAAGTCTTTGGTCTACTGCAAGTCTTTTTTCTTCCTCATGTCGCCCCTCTCTATAAACTAGTGGTCACGTTGTTCGATATTTTGGTTTAGCCTACCAATCTGTAGCTTCAGGTTGGTGATTTAGCGCATCTGTTCATTTGTATTGGTTTCTCTGCGGTTTTCCTTTTGGGAGTGTTCATATCTTTAGTAATGGATATTTCTTTCCACTCTTTCGCCTTTTTAAAACTTATGAGATTTATCCTATCTATCCTATCTTGCTAATTTACTTTAAAGTTCTTTAATCCTTCGGGCCATATCTCTTTTTTCTGTCTGCGTCTCCACATTTTTCTCTCTTTCCTTTTGATACTTCCATTATATTTCCTCTATTTTTACTCTCATATCTTCTGCTTGTGCTTCTCTTTGATCGCCTCTTAGATCTGTTTGCATCTTCTTATAAATAATTTATAAACCCTCAAATTTTTTGACTTGCTGGGTCAACTCCCTTTTGAACTTCCTTTCGATTTCCTACATATCTTCCCTAAGTCTGTTCTTTTCAGTGATCTACTACAAGACTCGACTGCGCATGGCCTAAAGATCTGCCTGTAAGAGTTAATTTTTAGTTTGCTGTGACTGATAGGAGTCATAGGGGTGCTTCTAATAAGTATCTCTCTCATTACAATTGCCAAAAGATTGATTGGGAAATGAACCAATGTTTTGACAGTTTGCATTGTCAATGATAGTTTTATTGAGTTCAATGATGGTGAGCTACTGCTCGCGGCATACGTCCAACTGATCAATGAGTTTACAATGCATTTGCTTGAGTTTGTCCTGCAGCAAACTAATTTCCTCCTCATGCTGACAACAGTCTTCCCATTCTGAAACTCTGCTTGCAATCATGATATCTGTTAAATTAACAGCGAAATATTTATTGATGCATTATATCCATAAGTTAAGATTATTTTATTGTTGCATGGGGTGCATATTGGATACAATTCGTAAGCAGGATAAATATAAACAAGGAAATCCTGAGAGCATAGTTCGACTTGATGGAGAAGGAGAAAGAGCCGTCGGTGTTGATACTATGCGTCTCTAAAAAGGACAAACAATTAGTCGTGAATAAATGATCGGAAGCAATAAAAAAGTAAATATTATTCGAGCTACTATCTAGAATGGTTAGAGTGGAGATCGGATGAATCATACTGTCGAATTAAACGATAAAATTAATACACGAAAAATACATATTAGTGAGTATGAGCAGACAAATAAAGATTATGAAATCAGACATGGTAAATTAATCGAGAAAAGTAAAGGTAAAGGTACTATCGATTTTACCCATGAGGAGAAAAGAATCTTGGACCCTTATTTGATCAACCTCAAAAATTTAGCCAATGCTGAGGATTAACAGGGATATAATTAAAGATCATTGAAGAATCATCGTAAATACCTACAAATAATCGAGTTGATGGGCTATCCTGAGAATGGGGAGGAAATCGTGCTGGCCTAGAAAGACGTTGCTTGGCTTGAGTTTAAGCGAGGAAATGCCGACAAGGCTGAAAAGAATTTAAGTGAATATTTCAAAAAGTTAAGGCCTTAGGGAGAAACTTCGGCCCATGTGGCAATCCTTTCTTGTCAGGCAAACATAAAGCTTATTCAAAATGAATATCAATCATCTTTGGAGTTGTATTAACTCGCTTTAAAAATGCAAAAAAAGCTTAACTCCTCCGACTTAGTCTACGCCAACATCCTGGGTAAGAGAGGATTAGTGTACTACCACCTTCAAAAGTATGATGATGCCATTTCAAATTACGAATAAAGTTTGAAGATAATAGATAAAATCTAAGGAAAAGAGTCAATGGAATATGGGCGCACTTTGGGTAATCTGGGAAATACTTACTTTTCACTGGAGAAATATAAATAAGCCCGATAGAACTATAAAAAATGCATTAATATTTGCAAAAACAACAATTAAATCATAAGCAGTCTTTATTCCAACTCTTATGTCTGCATCGGAAATTCCTTTATGAAATAAAAAAAATATAAAGAGGCGGTCTAAATGTATGAGGCAGCCAAGATCATTTAGAAACAGTTGAATTCCACGCAATTAGTCGATACTTTAGCTAAGATAATGAATTGCTATCGTTAATTGAAGAACAAACCATTATAAACCAAGACCAAGATTGAGTACTTGTAAGAATCTCTTGCCAGCTTGAAATATTCCTGATTTAATCGAGCATTATTAGAAATATAAATTATATATGAAGACAATAGAACTAATGTTGACATCAGGTTTTGAATATGAGTCCCTTCATCATAATCTTGAATTCATCCATGCTTATCTATATCCATACATATGTACCTATCCGTCTTTATCCAAATCGAAATATGATATCAAAGTTTTATAGTATTATTCGTGAAGTTGACTCCCCAGCTTAAGCTTTAACTCTGCCGCTGAAAGTGCACCGCTCTTGTCAGTATCAATTATGCTAAAAGTTTTTTAGAGATTATCATCTGTTATAACTTTGTTAAGATCCATTGCTGCTACAATAAACTCTGAATAAAGGCACAAGTACCAGAGTAACTGATATCCTTTGAGCTATTAAAATCCAGCTTGCTCATAATCTCAGCAGCATCAGTTTTTGCCTTTTTGAGCTGTCTGTCCTAAAACTAAACCATCGCCTTGGTCAACTCCTGCTCTGTAATGACTCCATCTCCCTCATCGTCGATCCAATGGAAACTGCGAATATAGGCGTCTTCATTGTCAATGGTCACTATGAAATTGATCATAAAAACAAGTACGCCTAACTGTATCTCCGCTATTTTGATTGATTTAAAAGCACGCATGTTTGCTAGAATTCTCAGTAACGACTACTGATCCTCTGCAGACATTATTTTAGCTGCTCTATTGGTTTTGATCCACGGATGGTTAAATACATCTGAAAGTTAGAGCCGTTTAGTAGGATTCTTTTATAATAAGCCTGAAATTAAATTTTTGACTGATTGAGAAGCTGTTTGCCAAATCTATTTATTGAAATCAAGGGGTTGATTTGTTATATTGTTGAATATTTCTTCTTGATTTTTACCCCCAAAGGGAGTCATCTTTGAAATGAGAAGATACAGTAACACTCCCAACGACCAATTGTCGCATTTATTATTATACCGCCGCTGGATAACTTCCGGAGCTATATAGGTAACCTCAGTAAAATGACGTTTACTGTTCCCACACAGTTGAGAATGGTGGGTTCATCACTCTAATAAGCGTAGGCATTGCCAAAATCAATTAATTTCAAAATTTGTGTCTTCTCGTCGAAGATGATATTCTCAAGTTTAATATCTCTGCCTTACGAATTGAGTACCTGTGCATTATATGATTCATGTGGAGATGGTTGATAGCCAGCAGCACCTGATAGAATATGCTAAAGGCTTCCTTTTCTGTAAATTTATTTTTGGACAAAAAATAATCGTAGAGCTATTTTCCGCTGATGAGCTCGGATATCATATAAAAGTATTTTGAGTCTTATTGCAGCCCATATATTTTGATGATATTTGGATGGTCCTGAATATACAAGTACGTACGATATCTTTCAGCAGTTCAAACTCATTACTGAGAAGTCGTTCCACGCCTGGTGCTTTACTCTTGTTGACTTTCTTAATAGCTCTCATTTGCTTACTGCTTATGGATCTAGCCTTGTATACTTATGCATAGGTGCCTTTGCCAATTATCTTCAAAAGTGCGTACTCTGATTCAATCGAAATAATTTGAGAACGAGTTACCATCTGCTTGAAGAAGAAGCGAGAGTCTTCGGCGATGTACGATTGCTCTTTCTATTTACCTGATAAAGGTCCCATTAGATCTGGTATATAATCAAATTATACATATCCTCAAATGATAAACTCTTATCTCAAGTTATATATGTATGACTACTATTAATGACAGTGTTGATATAATTTATGATATTCGTAGTATTGGCAACAGTTCTTTTGGTAGTCGTGGGGCAGCAACAGCCTTACGGATATACACACAAGCAGAATCCCCAAATCCTTAGCTACCTCCGACCTCAGGAACCCATCCTACTTAAATTATCCGTGAAGCATGGTGAAGAAGTTCTCTTCGAATCAGAATATGAACTTCTCTATTCTCTCGAGCAACCTTAAATAATTCAAAATGTAACTCTGAGCACGACCTCTCTAACTCAAAACCTCACTCTGCATGCATCTCTTTTTAAAATCGAACCATTCTTAGAGGAAGTATCCTACGAGCAACAAAGTAGCATCAATTTTATACAGACCTTACTCGATATCAGAAAATACGCAAAAATGACGATTAAGAATCCATACGCCATGGAGGATCATACGATCTCATTGACTAAGTCATGCCTGAGGACAAAAAGGAAGAAGAGAATATCGAGTATGCCCTGCATATTGCCAAAGACTTCAATGTCTTGGTACTATTCACAGACGTTTCCTTTGCCAATGTGAACCAAATTCAAAAGCAGATGAATCTTCGACTATACAGAGAGTATTCTCCACCAAGATTTACCACAGGTTTAGAGATCAGTCAGTTCCATATTCCTTTCCGTAGCTACGCTGTGGCGACAGATGGTGATCACAATGTGACTTTGCACATTCTACCTTATGACTTCTTCTACTCTTTGCTGTTCTATTCTCTGGGCCATCCTGAAATAATGACGGAGCAAACTGGAGCTATAGGTCAGCTCATTGGTCTCGGTATAGACGAAAGTGCAATCGATGAAATGAAATAAATTCTGTTTACAAATCACATCTATCTATTGGTTGCTTACTTTGGACTGTCGACCATCCAAACAATCTTAAAATTTTTCACTATCAGGCAGGAATACCGTTTTTGGAAGGACATCTAAAAGAACAGAGGAATGTCTTTAAAGACGTTGTTCTTCGAATTAGGCGCTTAGATAATCGTAACTCTCTACCTGATCGAGCACGACTCCACCAAATTAGTAATTTTCTTTTGCGTGGTTGATGTTGTTATCGTGATATGGAAGATTACCCGGACCTTCAAGATAGGGCTCTCCTGGCACTTTCCTTTTCTATCAATGACTACCAGTGAGCTTTATAAAAAAAGGGAAAAGATGGATTCTCAAGCTATATGGTATATGAACTATCTGCTGGGCCCTTTGAGTATAGCTTACTTTGGATGGTCGCTCTATTCAAAAGGTGGACAGATAAAATCCATCTACACTTTCTTGTTGTAAAACGCAGTGGCATTTATTGCCATCTTCGGGTTTATTATGATGACCCCTCAGCTTTACATTAACTATAAACTCAAGAGTGTCGAACACATGAACTGGCGAGGTCTTATCTATCGCTTTATTAACACCATACTGGATGACATCTTCGCTTTCATGGTCACCATCCCTACACTCAGAAGACTCATGTATTTCCGAGACGGTACCCATTACGTTAGTTAGATATCATATTTGTTATTTATATCTACCAGAGGTGGATCTATAACGTGGACTACTCTCGAAAGACCATCAGCACGATGGGAGAACCGTCGCCTTAATAGCTTAAGATGGAGTGAGGCAAGAAGGGTTTAAAAATAAATTGATTATTGCTGTTGTTTGATTGGTCTATTAGTCAGGCTAACTATATTGACATCTTTTGATTGAATTACTGGTATTAAGTGATTTGTCTGAATAACTCAATAATTTGAATTTAAAGATGAGCAACGAATCTAACCCTATAGATCTATCCAAACTCAAATAACTCATCCACAACGGTTTGGAAGCCATCCCTCCAGATAAAGACATTCAGCAAGCAGTCATTGTTATCGGTGATACTGGTGTAGGCAAAAGCACTATCATGTCTTTCCTGAGCGGCAACAATCTAGTCGTTAGGTATGAGGGTCTCAAGCCTACCTTAGATAACTCCGGAGCTTCCAAAATAAAAATCGGTCACTAGAAGTACTCTGAGACCTCAATACCAACTAAAGTAGTTATTGAAAACATGGCCTTTTACGACTGCCCTGGCTTTAAAGACAACAAGGGCGAGTAATACTAGATCTCAAATTCATTTTTTGTGCAGAGGCTGCTGGATAATTATCAAAAGGTGAAGTTAGTTTTAATCATCGACTAAAGTCATATCAGCGAAGCCCGGGCTGACAAACTTCCTAAACTGATTCGTAATTTGCGCAAGAGTTTCAGAACGTTCGAGGATATCAAGGATGGTGTGTGTCTTATAATTAACCGCGCCGCATAGGATCATACAGCTGAGGACTACCATAAGTAAATTCGTAAGATGATCCAACTCAAAAACGAAAACGGGTACCTGTTCACCGAAGAGGAACGCCTCTTCATGGACTTTCTTATGTTCAAGAAGCGAGTGATGCTCTTTCGCCAGGCTGGCAAGGATAACAGCAACCGTTTTGAGGCTGGTGAATATGAGAGATCCCTTTTAAAGGTGATAAAAGACATGCAGTTTGTGAAGAGCAAACATATTCAGAACATTCTCAGCGAGAGTGCAAAACTGGCAATTCGCGACTTCATCGATTAAATTACAAGTCGTTCCAACAGCAAGATTGAACTGATTTGCGCCGAAATAGTGGAGATGTATTCAGTCAAGGTGCAGAAGTTGGGTAGCGATATCAATGGCATCATCCTGCTGAAAGAATAAGTTATCAAATTGGCAGAGGAGATGAAAAAAAATAAGCAGGAAGAAATACTAAATATACTGCAACGGTAACTGCCAAGAGACAAGATTCAAGATTTTGAGGAGGATTTCGCTTCCATCATGTTTTTCAAGGGTATCTACGACAAGACCAGCACTTATTTCAGCAATCTCATGAACAAGATATATGCCGAACTGTCTCATCTCCTTACCAAGTTAGACAAACGCATCACTGTCATCCAACGTGAACAACATGAGGAAGTGCAGCGCCAAAAAGAAGTCAAGGAACAAAAGATCCGGGAGGAAAAACGAGAACAGGAAAAGATCATTGCTTTGTAGCATTGTAGCAAGATGGATGGACTTAAAATCATTGCACAGAACCTTACTACAAGCAAAAAGAGTCTTATTGAGGAAATCAAGGCTGCTATGCGCAATTTGTCCCAAGTGGAGGATTAACTGCACAGGGTAAAGGTTGACGCAGTCAGTCTTAAAAAGCTGAGCAAGGATATCGACAATGAGTTTGACAGGATAGATGTAAGTTATTTGCAGAAGCGCAGAACGCGATGATCGATATATGCATGATAAATAATAAAGGTCAAAATAGATTAGTTATCACCAATTTTTAACCTTTAACCTTTCACGATGCTATTTCTTTTTGCGCAATGCCTCTCTTAACTACTCTTACCGCACTTTTGAACACTCTTTGGGTGGATGGATGGTTACCGCACTACGGTTTTGCTTTCCACGAGAGAGAGACTTATCTGATTTGCTGTTCTTACTCTTACTCTTTGGCCCTGGTTTAATTGGACTTTTCGACCGCATTTCGTTTTCAGTGTTAATGGAAATATTATGGGGTATAGCTGTGCTGGTTTCCTTTATGATGGCCATCAGGTTGTCTATTTCCTTCTCCAGCATCATCTTATTGCGCTTACTCTAGTTTTATAGTTGGTTCAACGAAAAAGATATCTAGTTAACCTTTTACGCCATATTCTTGTCTCCCTTTTGTACAGCTGTTGAGTTGATCAACTTCACACAGATTTACATTTTATTATTGAGCTAATCTCGTAGTCTGTCTTCCATTTTGGCCATCTCCTGATTAGTCTATCCCTTGAATTCCTCCCGACTATCCCTGTCCAAATTCAGATCCGCCAGCACCAAATTTTATTTGATCTTTTCGATGCTTCTCAGTTCATCCTTGAACTGCTTCGACAAAATATCAAACTACTTCACCTTAAATTCGATTAGAGAGCAGTGTGTACTGCATTATTAGGATGTCCCTTACTTTTTGTATACTAGTTGCTCCTTCTCCTTTTAGTACTGATCGTCGCGAGTTTACGTATATCTTTGCAGCAACTTCACTACGTTTACTAAGCTAGTTAGCTTGACTTCGATTCCATCTACTCTTTATGAAAGTCGACCGATGACCACGCCAATAGAATTGTGCTATTATTGAGGGATTGTGATGGTGGAAGGTCCTTTGGAGAGTGACTTGGATAGAGATCGATTTTCTTTAGATTGTTGTTTGAGCTAATAACGTTGAAGATAGGAGTTATGAATAATGGGCTATGCCATAACAGTTTAAATGCTAAGCCACAGTTAAAGCTAATGATCTATATTTAATTAGAGATTAATTGATAGATATTACGATTGTAAATGCTTATGGATGAAATAGAGATTGCCAAACTGATAATATTCCACATTATCATTTATGTGATAATTTTTATCTCAAATAAAGACATTCATAGCTTGTTCTACAGTAATTTACCCTCACTATGGAAGCTCATGATTAATTTAAACCAAAATATGAAGCGTGTCAACTCCTATCTCAACAATCATAATTTGCATTAATAATAGATATATCAATCATTGGATGGCAACTAAAATCGGAAGCGCAATCAGTCCAGCACCTGCACAATATTTTTAGGAAAAGAAAAAGGGTTAAATGAATGAACTGAAAATGTATTTTTATGGTTAGCTAGCGCTCTTAACGCAGTCATCAATGACAATGATAGCAAAAAAGGCAGGGAGGTTATCCGCAAAGTTATAGGATACATGACTCTTGGCATGGATGCCTCCCCCGTCTTTTCGGAGATGTGTAGAGCATCCTTTACCAACGATGAAGTCATGAAGAAGATGATATACTTCTACCTAACCACCTATGCTGAGGACAATCCTGATCTTGCCATCATGGCTGTCAATACTTTCAAGAAAGACTGCAAACACTCATCCTCCAAAATACGAGGATTGGCCCTTCGTAACTTATGCTCCTTCAAATCATCGGACTATGTTAATAATGTGCTGCCTATTGTCCGTGAACTTCTCAACGATTTCGAGCCCTATGTCAAGAAAACAGCGATAATGGGTGTTCTAAAGGTATTTTATGCGGATCCAGTCACAATAATCAACGACGACAGCATAATAAACACTCTTTCACAACACATAAAAGATTCTGATGGTTTAGTATCGGTCAATGCTCTGTTAGCCTTGGACTAGATCCTTGTTTCCGAGGGAGGTATTCCTCTAAACAACAAGTTATATCTATATCTAGTAAATCGACTCAAATAATACAACTAATGGCAACAAACTTGTATTCTGGATATTCTATATCGATACTCTCCCGACCAGCAGACCGATAAGTAAAGATATGAAATTATGGGTATACTGTGGGATAAATTGAAACACTCTTCCACTCCTCTAGTATTAGGATCAATCAAAATTATTCTTAAGCTCACAGATAAGCGCGAGGATCTTTTTAAAAACATTGTCGAGAAGATTAAAGCCCCCCTGATCACTCTCATGACAGGAAACTAAAATTCAGGATCCTATGAGACTATGTATGTGGTTTTACAGCATATTGAGTATGTCATCCTGCATATGGGTGGCAAAAGTTACTTTTAAAAGGATTTCAAATATTTCTACTGTAAATTTGACGAGCCCACATACATTAAGGGTCTCAAAGTTAGGATAATGGGTGAATTGGCAAATTAATATAATCTTGGAGATTTGCTCAACTAACTTAATGATTACGCAGGGGATGTTGATTTCGAAATGGCAAGAAAGGCAGTCAAGATATTGACTGATATCGCTTTGAGACTACCAGAGGTAAGCAAAGCCTTACTAGTCAATATAAATTCATTTTATAAGCTGCACAAGTCACACTTAACGAACTAAGCCATGCTGAGCTTCTATCAGATCCTTAGGAAGTATCCAAAACTGTTTGCCGATGTTAAACCTGCATTACTCGAACATAGAACAGAAATTAACGAGACTGAATCCACTAAAGCCTTAATTTGGGTGTTAGGCACATTTGCACAGCATCTAGATGAGGCCCCCTATATCCTCGAGGAATTTATTTAGAATTAATAACAGTTCTAATCCTTTGATAGTTCAATCAAGGAAGTTCTACTCACCTCCATCTTGCAAACCTTCCTAAAACGACCCGTGGAAACATTCAAAATATTGGGTCAAGTGTTTAAGCTTATCTTTCAATCTGAACAATCATCGCTTTCGTTGCTTGACCATGCATCATTCTACTACCAAGCGTTATAAAACAATATCTAGGAGGTAAAGAAAAATTTCAGTACTCTATAATCCGAAATGGTCAAATATAAATAGGATTTACCCGAAGCATACTTAGATGAGGATTTTAATAGTTTGGGCATTATCTATAAACAGAAGGAAGGCAAATACATCAAACCCTACGAGTATTTTATCGCTATGAGGAACAAAGAACTGGGACTGCAACCTTAGCCAGTCGAGGATACGGGTAATGATAGTTAGGAAGAGGGACTTAATCAAAATCATGAGGCGGAGTCTGAAATCACAACAATTTAAGCTGACAATTTGGAGGCTGACCTTGTTCTTGACTCTGATTAATTTTAAAGAATTTGGGGTGAGCTTGAGGAAGGGTACGCATATGATAACTTAGCACAACTTTAACCTTCAAAATTACGAGTGCTTAGAGTTGTACGGAGGAAAGCATTGAATAGTTGTTTAAAATGTGGCATATATCGACCATGGCTTCGGCGGAGTAGGAGGAGATCAAACTTCTTAAATTTTATCTGTATGCTCGGGATGTGAGAAATGGTAGTTACTTCTGTCTTGAACTGCATATAAATAAAGAGGAGTAGTCAATGATGCTCGCAACAAAATCTAAGGATGAAAAGTCAGCGATTTTGCTAAATGCTTATATCCAGGAGTTTTTGAAACTCAACGAACTCATCGAATGATCATAAATCAATGAAATAAAGCTTATTGTAGTCGAATACATATATTGTATTCCAATATCTAAGTCATTGCTAGTTCAATTTTAATATTCTATCTTCACATATCTGATTTTAATTAATAGGTTATAAGTTCATTAATAGTCAAGTTAAAATCAAAGACGAGCACAAAGACGCAGTTCACTTCTATCTGCAGAAAATTTAAAAAAGCCCACTCTCTACAGCTGAAAGTATTACCACTCACCATTAGCCAATAGGGAATAATCAATTCGAGAGGACAAATTTATGATTTTAGATTGAGGATTGATCTATCCATTACCATCCAGCAAACGATCGTATAATATTACAGGGAAAGATTGGCTTTTGTTTTTAGATATCCAGTGCAGGATTTTTACGGATGGTTCTTTCTTGCGAAGCTAGCTAATGTTATAATCTTCACCAAGAAATTGCAAGTGCAAACTATCACTGCTTTTGAAACTGACTTTACAGGCACCAGCGTATTTAAGAATAACTGTGTCTCCATTGGCAAGTTTTTCTGCATCTTCCTTCTCAATAAAAATATCTGTGTCTAGAGAAAATGGTCCCTTAGTTTTGAAAGAAGTATGGTTGTCCAGAACTGTAGAAAACGGTTGAATAACTCCCATTGTCTTATGTGCCTTTGCCAATAGTACTTTCTTCATTTCCTTCTCTAACAGGGAGTATTGTACAACATTTTCGTTGCCTGTTCTGGAGCAATTAACTTTATCAATAAATTACTTGATCATTTAAGGAGTGTATCCTCTGTTTCGAAGACCCCTTAATGTCAATAGGCGTGGATCATCCCACCCTTCGACCACTCCTCTCTCGATAAGATCTTTAATCGTACGCTTTGATAGCACATTGCCTTCGATGTTAAGTCTTGAGTACTCCCAAACCACAGGTTTATACAAACCAAGCATATCCAGAATTGTGTAATATAACTATCTTCTGATTTAGAACTAGAGAGAGCATAGCGAATAATCTATATGCTCTATGCTATCGCAGATACAGTGAGTGAAATCGTACATAGGATAAATATTAAATTTACTGCCAGTACGAGGGTGGGCTTTCTCCTTCAGACGGTAAATGATAGGATCACGCAAGGTGGGATTTGGAGAATCGGGCTGTCCTTTAAGCCTTAGGGTTTGTCTGTGTCCCAGATGCGGGAATATCTTTAAAGATTGGTCTATTGTTCTTTGTCTATAGGGATTGGTCTGCTTATTCTTCCTTTCGAGTTATATTTCCTCCTGTGAGCTGTCACAGACATAAGCATGTCCTTTCCGCACGAGCTCGTGAGCATAATGCAGTATTTGCTCGAAGTAATCACTCGCAAAAGTTATTTTATCGGGACTGTACCCTAACCACCTTACATTTTACTCAATTTCCTAGATGAATTAATGAGTCTATTTGTCAGGGTTTGTGTCATCGTACCGTAAAAAACAAGACCCTTCCATTCGTTTTGCACTTTAAAAATTAACACGAATAGATTTAGCATGACCAATATGGAGGTACCCATTGGGTTAGGGTGGAAATCTAAACCTGGGACGCCCTCCCGTTATGGCTAAATGTTGATCGTATATTTATTTGGAATTGCATTCTTCTTTAATACGTCTTGGCTTAATTTATAGCAATTTATCCCATAGTTTATTATCCTTTTTGAAGGATGCCTTGCTGCTGCTCGTAAATTGCAACTAGCTTACCCTTGTGAATATTGTCTTGCTGTCAATCGTAAAGAATTTTTATCGAAGACCTTTGCAAATTTAGTTTATGTCATCAATTGGCTCGGAATCTTTCAATGAGTTAATTGCTTATTCAAATTCTGCTAATTCTTCGCTACGTCTGGCAAATTTATCAACAATATCTACCCTGCCCACCTCTTTATTTACTTTAATCTCTCTCAGCAACCACTTTATAATTTGATCCAACTCGTATTGACTGTGGATCATGCCATTGATCACCAGTTCTGAAAGAATGGGTCGGAGGTGAAGAAGACTGTCGCTACTACAGTGCGCATTAAATATCATATTGCATTTAAGCTTGGCATCGTCAGGATGGCAATTTTTTAGCACCGATTAGAAGTATACTTGACATTGTGAATACTTAGGATTTGCATTGTTTTTATCCTGTTGCAGGATGCTACATAAGTGAGGGGTCAAGATGGCGTGAAAGCGATTGCCTTCCGTGCCTAATTTATACAATATTTTAGTGATGCAAATCATTTATAATTATCGTCATTGAATATTCAGTCCTCTCATCAACAAATAGAAATCATAAATATAAAAACCCATTTCCGCTCAAGCCTACCATTCTTCCATTGAAAGCATTTAAAATTGAATTTTTCGCAATGGTTCACCCCATACTATAAACTATCTGACTAAAAGTGACAGTAACTCAAAGAAAGTCCTGTCCTATTCTCTGTCTCCTTTCCATTCTGCTCTTGATATTAATTTTATTAATAACTATTTGTTAAAAGACCCAATTTTGTCGAACAAATGATCTTCTATTTAATTTAAAATATTTAAACAAAATGCACAAGTTGAGTCCTACTTGGATTTGCCTCATTGTCTTATATGCACTAAGCCTACAAAGGGGGCACTGTACCTCCACCTCACCCATTTGGGTGGCTAGCTCATTTTTTAAAGCAGGTAAATCTGCTGTCAAGTAGGAGCCGTATCCTTTGCTTTTACTTCGGGAGCAGTGGTCCAGAACGCAACCATCACTTATTCGTCAGCCATTGTGAACAGCAATCTAAAAGTGCCCACTTTGGGCATCACTGATATAGACTTTGCGATATCAGCAGGAAAGATCTATTTACTTATCCAAGTGGTGCAGTATACCACTACCCTGATGAAGTTTTAAGTCCAAGTAGCCACCAGTAGCTCCCTCTCTCTGCTGAAAATGACCTATATGGCTCTCGATAACTCCTTCGCTCCAGCCTTCAGTATGAATTATTTCTTCCCAGTAAAACTTTCACAATTTAGAATGTAAACCAAAACAGCACAGGCGTATCAGCTCAGTTTTACGTAAACTTCACGCAGTCCACAGGTGTTACTCTGAACACAAGTCATTAGAATGTACTGCTGCCTTTCATGCATTACATAAATGTGATTACTTACGATAATACAATCGACATTCACCTTAACTTTACTGTTCTTAATTCCAGCTTCTACACTGTTATTATCACCTCAACCAGCAAAATCAACTTACAATATGCAGGATTCAGCCGACTCATCTTCGACAAGACAGCCATTTAGGCCATGGGCAATGATTACTTCAACTACGGAATGGTTAGTTCCACCAACAATAACAACACGGCGCTTTCAACCACCATCCCTCCAGATATTATTCCCTCAAATCTATACTATGGAATGCATTCGTTCACGATTACCACGGGCCTCTCAACTTTGGATTTTACATCATCATATGGGACAAGCAGTGGTGCTATCGGCTATACCTCTCAAGGAACATTCAGCTACTCGAAGATGCAGTTTAGCTATATGCATCACAAGACTAGGACATGTCCATCAAATTACCCCTATTACAATATCGCAGAGGTTTTATGCTATAATGTTTGCGAGACGGGGTGGTATGGAGCCAGTTCAACTATGACATGCCAGCAGTGCCTATACGATTGCTATACCTGCACTAATGGAACCGCCTGTTCCTCCTGCAATGCAGGGACTGATTTTCGTACGATGAGTGGCTCTCGCTGTGTACCAATTACTGGATACTATGACACAAATACAAACACCACAATCGCAAGCACTTGTACTTCCCCATGCGTTACCTGCCAAAACAGTCCCACCAGTTGTTTAACCTGCATTAGCGGTTACTATGCATCAAATTTCGTTTGTCTAAATTGTACATTAGCCTTACCAAATTGTTTGGCCTGTAGTTCTAATAACTACTGCACACAGTGTCCTGATGGCTCGAGTGGTAGTAGCTGCTCTTCATGCACTTTAGGTCAATACTTATAACCAAGCAACAGTACTTGTGTTAATTGCTATACGGTAATTAATTACTGCCAAACCTGCACAAGTCAAAGTGTATGCACCTTATGCCAAAATACATTCACCCTCTTCAACGCAACTAATTGTAGCTGCCAATTTACGTAATACCAATTACAGACTGAGGGACAAGTTACGTGCTATTCATGTGCGGATATGATGCCCTATTGTTATAGCTGTAGTAGTTCGTCAAACTGTACAAGCTGTTATCCTACATTTGATCTATTCAATGGCAGCAGCTGTAATTGCAATGCCACATCCTTTATCAATAACTCTGGATTATGCGAACTCTGCAGCACAGCTATTAACTACTGCACGGCCTGTACTTCATCATCAGCATGTACTTCCTGTCTAGCCACATTCACGATTATATCAGGCACTTGCCAGTGCAGTTCAGGCTATTACTTCGACAGTAATTCTACCTCTTGTTTATCATGTCCATCAGCGATTTCTGAATGCGTGACTTGTTCCAGCAGTACTCTCTGTCTCACATGCCAAAGTGGGTATCAAATAAATTCGACAACGCACATTTGCGACCTCATTCTCTGCATAATAAGTAATTGCTATGCCTGTATCACAGGCAATTACTCCGTCTGCCAATTTTGTAACAGCGGTTACTCCCTTGCTTCCTCAAACACAAGCTGTCATGTGGTCTGCGGCGATTATGAGCTGTATAATCTAACCGAGCAATGCGATGATGGAAACGTTCTTAGTGGAGATGGATGCAGTTCTACATGTCAAATTTAGACTGGGTTTAGTTGTCCAGCCCAGTATGTAAACGTAACTCAAACCTACTCTGCTTGCTACTACACCGGAACTATAACCTTTGATTTGTTGTGGACTCGTAAAATAGAAGGATCTAATCAATTAAAGTTTTTGTTTCA
>Ga0302280_1001856_pt1 | contig 16926 bp, 14 predicted proteins | sample III_Fen_E1_1_FD_198771 | JGI IMG/M metagenome (GOLD analysis project Ga0302280, IMG submission 198771) | Peat permafrost microbial communities from Stordalen Mire near Abisko, Sweden - III_Fen_E1_1 | ecosystem: Environmental > Terrestrial > Soil > Wetlands > Permafrost | place: Sweden: Abisko... | reverse complement strand
CGCGAAACATAACAGTTTAGAACTGAGGTTTGGGTGCATAGCCAATCGTTGGTTTATTAAAAAAAATATTTTACCATTTTTCAAGCTACTATAAGACGGGACTCTTAAAACATGTTTGATATCAATTAACCTATCTTTTCCAGTATGAAAACTATAAAGATTATTTCTTTTTTTTCATCTTACCAAATCCTGCAGTAAATAAAATTTATTAATAAATATTTCATTCGAGAAAACCTAAGCAAAGCATAAAAGTTTGGTGAAGAATCTTTAATCAAGTGACATAAAAAGAAGAAAAGATGTAACCAGATTCTTCAATCAGAAAATTGTAGGACAGAATGCCTTTTCAGATTTAATAGCCGGATATTAATACAATAAAACATGGGTTTCGCATGAGATTGTGACTGATGATAAAACAGGTCATAAACTCAATTCGATTTTTTTGCCTGTCTTTGCGGCCGCATAGATAGCATCAATAATTTTTAAATCTTTAACCGCCTCTTCGCCATCGACCGGCACAATGGGCTTTTTCCCATCGAAAATAATGCGCGCCATTTCATCCATCTGCACTGTCTGATGCGTGATATGAGGCTGTGTCAACTCACCTTTGTGCGTGCGTCCCTGAATCGGCCCATAACCAGTGGCGGGCAACAATTCAGCAAAGCCATCAACGCCATCCAGAAAAAAACGATCCAGATTATTGATGGCATAAGTAGAAAGACAGGATGCCGTCGCACCACCTGGAAAGCCGAATTGAAACATAATGGTCTCATCAATGCCCTCTTTGAATTTCTCATGATTTGTTTTTGTTTCCTGCGCTGTCACCCAAATCGGGTCTTCGCCGATCATATACCTTGAACCATTGACAGAGTATATACCGATATCCATCATAGCACCGCCGCCAGACAATTGTTTATTCAGGCGCCATTGGTTGGGATCGCCTATAATGAAACCAGACAGGCCCTGAAAGAATATGGCTTTCCCAAACTCACCTGCATTGCGCATGCGGATAATCTCAAGTGTCTTTGCTTCAAGGTGCATACGGTAGCCGACCAGCAATTTCACATTTGCCTTACGGCATGTATTTACCATTTCCTGACCTTCTATGGCATTCACCGCCATGGGCTTTTCGCAGATAACATGTTTGCCTGTTTTTGCAACCCTTATTACCTGATCGTGATGCAATGCATTTGGCGTGATCACATATACCGCATCAATATCCGGATTGTCTTTGATGTTGTCAAAATTGCTATAGTTGTAACAATTCTTTTCGGGGATATTATATTTTGCCTGCCAGTTTTTTATTTTGGAAGGGGTGCCACTGATAACACCAGTCAATTGGGCTCTCTTGCAATCAACCATTGCCTCGGCCACTCTTGTCCCATAGCCACCCAAACCCATAATGGCCACTCGCAGCACAGGCCCGCCATCATTATTTAGCGATCTTACCTTTTCCCCGGCAGCACTTCTTTTGAACAAAGGCATGGCGATGGTCGCAGCAGCCATTTTTTGTAAAAAGTCACGACGTGAACTCATAATAATATTTTTTATTAACCACCAAAAGATTGTATGAATTTAGCTTAACACCGGCTATTCATGAAATAAGTTTATCCAAATAATCCTAATGAAGCATTTAACAATAACTTTGCTCATTATTCAATTCGATAGATAAGAAAATTTCATACATGAAGACAAAGTTTTATTTTTTTTTAGTATGTGTTTGTATTGGCATTTCATCTTTTAGTCAGGGTGTTATTACTCTAGAGGGCCGGGTCACTGATAAAAAATCAAACCCGGTAAGTTTAGCCTCTGTTTATTTATTGAATACAAACCTTGCTGTTTTCAGTGATACAGGCGGTTATTTTAAAATAAAAAATATTGCTGCTGGTGAATACACAGTAGAGATATCGGCGGTTGGCTATGCAACACTAAATGAAAAGATACTAATAAAAAAGGATGCAGCCAGCACGTTGGAATTTCAATTAGCAGATGCCGCAACACAGCTTGACGCTGTAATAGTGAGCGCCGAAAAAAAGGAAGAGAATGTGCAAAATATCCCTTCAAGCGTAACTGCGTTGACTGCGAAAAACGTTGACGAATATCGCTTGTGGAATACTAAAGATTTGACCGGCATCATTCCTAATTTATATGCAGGCAATCCGGGAGATGGCAGGAATGTGACTTCCATACGCGGCATTACTTCATCATCATATGATCCGGCAGTGACTACTTATATTGACGGAGTTAATCAGTTTACACTCGACACCTATATCCCAACGCTTTTTGATGTGGAGCGCATTGAAGTATTGAGAGGCCCGCAGGGCACATTATACGGAAGGAATGCAATGGGAGGAGTAATTAACATCATCACCAAACAGCCAACCAATAAAACGAGCGGCTTTGCTGAAGTCACTGAAGGCAATTATGGAGAACAACGCTACACAGCAGGGATACGCATTCCGATCATAAAAGACAAATTGTTCTTCGGTGCTTCTTTATTATATGAAGGGATGAATGGCTTTTATAAAAATGTTTATAATAATTCAGATTTTGATAAGCAGCATAGTATTGGCGGTAATTATTACCTGAAATATCTGGCTAATGAAAAATGGGCGTTTACATTGAACCTAAAACATCTTGACAACAGGAATAATGGTGCTTTCCCACTGGTATCAAGCGCAGCGCAGGCATTTGCGCAGCCTTATCAGGTAGATCAAAATGCAATAGCCGAGATGGTTGACAATACGCTCAATACTTCTTTGTCTGTGAACTACACAGGCAACCATTTTAATTTCAGTTCACAAACTGCTTATCAGTCCAATTACAGGTATTACGAAACTCCGATTGACGGTGATTTTTCTCCGGCAGATGCGGTGAGCATCATCAATAACTATGGCAATAAATGGAACAACGTAAAAACCATTACCCAGGAATTTAAGTTTACATCTCCTGCATCATCGGTTTCTAAATTAAAATGGACAGCAGGCACCTATTTATTTTATCAGAACACGCCCAATAAACAGGCCACACACTTTGGCAAAGATGCAGCGTTGGTTGGATCGCCTGATTCAAATTATTCCATCATCAACACTTCCAAAGCAAAATCATTGGGTGCTGCACTATATGCTCAGGCCGCCTATTCATTAGATAAAAAAATAGATATCATCCTTGGCGCGAGATACGATTATCAATATTCAAAAGAAGAAGTATTGGGAGAATATCAGCCCGATTCGTCTTCCACACCGCTGTTTCAAACACAACCTGATACCTCAGGGAGCGCCACTTACAGTGCGTTTTCTCCGATGCTCAGCATTGCCTTCCGTCCTGTTTCAAACACGAATTTGTATGCCACGTATAACAGAGGCTATCGAACCGGCGGCCTTACGCAACTGGGTTCGGACCCCACACAGCCCCCTCTGTATGCATACAAACCTGAATACAGCAACAATTTTGAAGTGGGCATAAAAAATACTTTTCTCAATAATAGCCTGAGGGCAAATTTCGCTCTATTTTATACGGAGGTAACCGATGTGCAGGTTCCGACACTGGTATTGCCCGCCGCTATAACCATAACAAAAAATGCTGGCGGTCTCACAAGCAAGGGCATTGATGCAGAAATTGCAACCACGATCCTGAAAGGCCTGGAGGCAACATACAATTTTGGTTATACAGATGCTAAGTACACGACGCTTAACCTTTCTGAAAATGGTACTGCTACTGATCTTGCCGGAAATCGGCAGATTTTCACGCCTGATGTTACTTCCATGTTGGCCATACAATATAGCTTGCCGCTGAACCAATCGCAATCAATTAAAATAATTGCACGAGGTGAATGGTTCTATCTGGGCAAAGAATATTTTGACCTTGCCAATACCATCAGCCAGGGCTCTTATAGCTTATTGAATACGAGATTGGGCGTTGCTACCAGACATTTTGAATTGTACCTGTGGGGGAGAAACTTAAACAATGTGAAATACATATCCTACGCTTATGATTTTGGTGCGGTGCATTTAGGCAATCCAAAAACGTATGGCGTTACGGTGAAGGCGAAGTTTTAGTGAGATAGAAATTTTCACGCGGAGGCGCGGAGAAATCGTACATAAGTGTTTATAGGGGATAAAGAAATTAATAAAGATCCGAATAGTTAGCAAAAGTCTTTATCCCATATTTCTTTGTTATGAGATAATATATTGTATCTCTTAACGGCTTATTCGTTCCTTCTATCCACAAAACAATTTTTGTCTTTGTCAAATTTTTCAGCTTATCAACATTATTATTTATAAAGCTGTCCAATTGCTTAGTTGTTTTAATTAGTAATGCTCTTTTTTTATAGTTAACAGAGAGAACATTATTCTTTAATGCTATATCTAGAGAATCAATCTGCTGAGAGTAACAAAAGTTGCAAAAAAAACAAAATAATATTAAACTCATTGAAATTTTCACGTGAACGTCTTTTGAAAAATAAAATTACTAATTTTTTGTGTGGGGATGTATTTGGATAGGCTTACCAATTTCTCTATCGTGCAGTAATCTGATCTATAATAAAATTAGCTCTTGCCGCCGTTTCACCTGTGCTCGGACATTTGCCTTCTCCTCTTAATTCTTTTACAATGGTTTCCAGCAAGGGTTGCTGCACGTGGGGTGGATATGGAACATTATATTCTTCAACACCAGATGCTGTCTCTACTTTTATAATACTACTTTCGAAAAACGAGAACGTGATTTTTCCCTTTGATCCAATGATTTGTCCCTGATCTAACCGTTGTTCTTTATTGACAGTATAGCACCAACTTCCGTTGCCAAGAATGCCCGATTCAAATTCAAAATTGGCGACCACAATATCGTCTGCTTTATACAAACCTGCCTGATTGCGGGCAATTCCTTTTGCCAGTTTTATTTTTCCAAAAATATATTCCAGTATATCAAACTGATGAGATGCCAGATCATGAAAATGGCCTCCACCGGAAATCTCTGGAAAAACCCGCCAGCGTGGTTTTGGATTTTCTCCTGTTTCTTCATCATATGGCTGCCAGTGCAGTGCGATAGTAATCAACCGCACATCACCAATTATTTTCTGATCTATTAACTCTTTTAGTTTTATAAAATAAGGCAAGGTTCTGCGGTAGAAAGCAACGAAGAGTGGCATCCCTGTTTCAAAGCTTAGCCTGTTCATTTCTTTACATTCGGCAAAGTTTCTTGCCATCGGTTTTTCTATATATACAGGCTTGCCGGCAAGCATTGCTTTTCTTGCATATTCGAGATGAACATCCGGGGGCGTAGCGATATAAATCGCATTTACTTCCGGGTCATTTATCAAATTATCGGCATTGTCGTACCATTTTGGCACGTCATGGCGCTGTGCATAGTCTTTTGCTTTCTCTGCTTTTCTCGCCATCACGGCTATCAATTTTGAATGAAGCACTTTATTGATAGCAGGAGCACCTGCTTTTTTCTCAGTTACGTTCCCGCAACCAATCATGCCCCATCGTATTTCATCCATGGTATTATCTTTTGAATTTATTTCGTTGCTTAACTTTTCCAAAGCTTATGAAGGGTTACAAGATTTTCATCAATTAAAAAATTTGGAAAAGATGTACCGCTTTTCAAATCCCGCCTCAGGTTCTTACGCGACAATGTATGATACGCAGTAATGAGAAATCTCAAGCACCTGATAATGCAGGAGATTTCTCATCCTATCATTCTTTTATCCTGCGCCTTTGTTCTTCAACGGATTCTAAATGACGGCATGCTACTGTGCTGCATTTGCCATTATACTAATTAATGCCAGTTTTTTAAAAATAAAGCCACACCATTAAAAAATAGTTGTGGCTTTATTAAACTAGGATATTACCGATATGATATTATTTCGTCTGAAGCTTTAACGCTCCCAATTTCATTTCCTGCTTTTCTTTTTCATCTTTAGGCTTGTCAACAATATACACATCGTGAAAACGTCCGTCGGCTATTGGTTGCGAAAAGCTATAATTCAGTGTCACGAAATTCATCTCTTTATTGTTCTTTGGTTCAGGCAACAAATCTGCCGTGCCCAACAATTGCCCATCAGGTGCATCTAAATGTATTTCGAAAGTGTATCCGTACAACGGCGATTTTTCATAACCAATCAGCAGCGATGCACCCGTAATACCGGTTAGATCTATCTGGTCTATACTGAACCAACCTTCCGTTTTCATCGTGGTCATATAGTGCACGCCTTTGTCATCGTCTGTATCGAAATCTTTCGTTCTCTTCACTCCATTGAAATTCAGGTTTGCACTACGCAATACAACTGTTTTACTTCCGGTCAGTGGTTTGATACCAGCGCCACCTTTATCGGTATACGATGCGGAAATCAGCAATGCAGCTTTATCATTCGCGGGTTTTCCTAATGTCGGTTTAAGCGAACCGGCTGCAGCAAGCGAAGGTTTGATAGCAGTCTTTTGACCAAGTGTCAGTATCCATTGCACGATGGTTGTGACATCTGCCTGAGCGATGTTTGGATGAGCCGCCATTGCAGTTTCACCCCATACGCCACCACCACCTTTTTTGATTTTGTTGATCAGGTAGTCCACCGTTTTCTGATTGTTAGGATATTTTGCCGCGACCTGGGTAAATGCCGGCCCGATTGATTTCTCAGCTACTTTATGGCATGTTTTGCAATCGTAAGACATCATAAGGTTTTGTCCGGTCGCTACTGCAGTAGCCTGCTGATGCCCCAGTGGAATAGCTGCTTTATCATTTCCCTCCATATAGTCGGCAGACACGTAAAGCCCGCTCATCTGTTTCGCTGAAACAGTGTCATCTTTATCATCTACAATAACGGTGTACTTCACATCCTTGCCGGGGAAATAGAATGATTTATTTCCGGTGATATCAATGTTGACTATTGGCTGCTCATTGCCTGCATACACGTTCAGCACATCACTTTTTACACTTGCGCCTTCAGGGTCCTTTACTTCAACATAGATGGAGTAATCGCCTGGTTTTTTATAGGTGACTGAAGCTTCGGGTGTGGTTGTTTCTATCGTTTCTCCATTACCAAAATTCCAGGTGTACTTCATCGGCTCTTTTTCCGGGTCTTTTGCTTCCACTTTTGCTTTTACCGTAAATGGCAAATCGCCGGTTTCTTTATCAATGCTGATGGATGAAATTTTTGGAGGGCGATTGCCACTGTTATAATCAATGCGCACCAATCCCGCATCCGGGTTTTTCTGGAACCATCCGGTGCCGTATTCTAATATATACAAACGGCCATCAGGGCCTAATTCGATATCAATCGGAGAATTAAATTTAGTGTGATCCATGAAAGGCTCCATCCTGTCATAATCACCATTCGGCAACATTGTTACCGGCCTTATGAAACCGCGGATCCATTCATAGAAAAAGAATTTGCCATCATAATAGGAAGGATACCGCGTTTCTTTCGGATACATATCGCTGTAATAAACGGGGCCAGCCATCGCACAGCGGCCACCCGTGCCCAATGACGGGAAGTCCGGTGAATTGGCATAAGGATACCAAATGAACGCAGGCTGCGGTGGCGGAAGTTCTCTTAGTCCTGTATTGTTGCGTGATTCATTGACAGGTTTGGCCGGGTCAAACAAAGCACCTGATTTTCCGGTAGCATAATCATAATTGCGATAAGGATAGTTAGGGCCTATAAAATAAGGCCATCCGAAGAAGCCAGCTTTGCGTGCCTGGTTTACTTCATCATAACCACGAGGACCTCTGGTGTCAAAACTGTCTTCACTTGCATCAGGGCCAACTTCACCCCAATAGAGGAAGCCATTTTTCTGGTCAACAGCAATACGATAAGGATTGCGGTCACCCATCACATAAATTTCAGGGCGTGTTTTTGCCATTCCTTTCGGGAAAAGATTTCCATCGGGTATTTCGTAGGTGCCATCATCTTTCACTTTGATGCGCAAGATTTTCCCACGCAAATCATTGGTATTGCCGGCGCCGCGGCGGTCATCATATTGCAGATGCCCCGGGCGGTCATCAAGCGGCGCATAGCCATGGCTAACGAAAGGTTGTTTGGGTTCATCGAATGGTGTGGTGTTGTCGCCAGTAGAAACAAACAATGATTTATCGGGGCCAAAAGCAATGGATCCGCCCGTGTGGCAACAGATTTCACGCTGCGAATAAAATTGCAGGATTATTTTTTCTGATTTCGGGTCAATGGTATCTTTCTCCAGCGTGAAGCGGGAAAGCCGGTTCACAGAAGTATCATACGGACTATAGAAAACATATACCCAATGATTTTTATCAAAATCAGGATCGGCTTTGATGCCGAGCAAACCTTCTTCTGCATTGGCGCCTGCTGTTTTTGTTTTGAAATAAACATCCAGAAATCCGGCTTGCTTCACTGTTTTAGAATCATTTTTATACAATAAAATTTCACCACGCCTCTGACTGACCAATACATCCAGATTAGGCAACACCGTTAATTCTGTCGGCTCAAAAAAAGTGCCCTGCACCAATTGTGTTTTGGTAAAGCGGTCTTCATCAGGAGCAAACTCGCTGTGTGCTTTACTATAATCAGGTGCTTTGTTATCGCCAATGGCATATTTGATTCCACCTAAAATATGTTTGAGATAGAGTGGGTCTGCATATGATTCTTCAGTATGCCCCAATTCAGTATAAAAAACGCGGCCACCATCAAATGCATGATACCATGCCATGGGATGAACATCGCCATTCTTTCCACCTTCATAACTTTTTTCATCAATGGTCATGAGGACATTGATGTCCCTGCTTATTTTTTTAAAATTGTACCATTCATCCGTTCTTGTCCATGTATCCGGAAGGCTGTCAGTGGACGGATGATTTTTATCTTTGATGATCAGTTTTGCCTGCTGAATGTGCGGATGGCTATCAAAATAAGCACCTACCATCCGGCCATACCAGCCCCAGTCGTATAAGGCATCGGAAGCAGCATGAATGCCCACAAAACCACCGCCAGCCTGGATATAACGCTCCAGCGCTGTTTGCTGATTTCCCCTGAGCAAATCGCCCGTGGCGTTCAGAAAAACAAGCGCCGCATATTTCTTCAAGGTATCTTCTTCGAACATGGAAGCATCCGTTGTGGTATCCACGTCAAAACCATTGGCTGCTCCCAAATCCTGAATGGCTTTGATGCCAACCGGAATGGAAGAATGATGGAAACCTGCTGTTTTTGAAAACACCAGTATGCGCGGTTTTTCACTGCGCTGGTGATTGCAGGACGTGATGAAAATAATAAGGCCACTAAGAAACAGGATCGGCAGAGACAGTTTTTTCAGCATGACATGAAGCGATTTAATTTATTCAAATGATGATAGAATGAGCAATCAATTTCCAACTATTCGTATTGAATTCAAAATATAAACATAGGTAAAGCATCAATTGATTTTGGCATTACCTGTATCAATCGATTGAGTAAGGCTTTTACTGCCTGCAAAAAAATCTCTAAGGCCAGTATTGATTCATTTTTTTCCTGAGGAAGGCAACGCTGCGCTCCAACTGATCCATGCCATCTACTCCGTCTTCTATGCTTATCCAGTTATCAAAGCCAACTCTTTTCAATTCAGTAAAAATTGCGTCGTAATCATTCAGTCCTTTTCCAATCTCGCCATGACTTAATCGTTTTGCATAACCCGCAGCACCGCCTTCTTCCTTGCGAAGATCCTCAATAGTGCCTTCTTTCAAATACCGGTCACTTGCATGCATGGTAACTACGCGATTGGATACACGTTTCAATAATTCGATTGGATCTTCTCCCGCTAAATAAGTATTGCTGGGATCATAGTTCACACCAAAAAAAGGATGATGGATATTATCCACCAACTTGCAGAACACATCCATTTTCTGAGCAAACTCAGGGTAGGCCCAGAAATCATCTTTGTAATGGTTCTCTATAATGAGCGTGATATTTTTCTCCTGCGCATAAGGCAGGCATTCATAAATGCAATCGGCTGCCAGTTTAATTCCTTCATCAATAGAAAGTTCGGGTCTTCTTTGACCCGACAAAACACGACAGTAAGAGCCGCCCAGTGCAAAGGTCATATCGATCCAATGCTTTTGCTTTTTGATTTCATTTTCCCGAAATGACTTGTCGGGGTGTGTAAAATCCGGCGAGCAGCACATCATCGGGATGGATTTGCCATGCACTTCTACCTGTTTACGGAATTCAGTCCAGTTGCGCTCATCAGCCATTTCTAAAAAACCGGCATACCATTCCAGCCCCTCTATATCCAGTTTCACGGCAAGGGCTATCCATTCTGATACACGCATGCTCCCATCCTTACAAAGAGCCTGCATAAATGCTTTGGGAAATACCGCCAGTTTCGGCATAGATAACTATCGTTTCGGTTTAGGAATTGTGCTTGTGTCTTTAGGCGGGTTGCGGCCAATGAAAGGATATTGTTCCAGATCAACGACCTGCCCGCTGATCGGGCCGCATTCATCAGCGAGCCAGTAAATAGCCGCTGCTGCTATCTCTGCCGGAGATAAAATCCGCCCCGCCGGTGCATATACTGAAGGCAAGTCTTTATACCAGTCTTCAGCAAGGCCATGTTGCCTTTTCCTTTCGCGTTCGGTTTCGGTCAATACCCAACCCGGATTGATCTGGTTTACACGGACGCCGTTTTCACGGTGAAGGGTATCTCCCAAATTGCGAGTCAGTGTCATCAGGCCGCCTTTCGAAACGCTGTATGCAAATAAATTCGGTTCACCGCTATATGCATTTACAGAACCGATATTCAAAACACACCCGTGGCTTTGTGTTAAATAGGGAAGCGCTGCTTTTATCAATAAAAACGGCGCAATGGTATTCACTGCCAGCAGCCGTTCCAAAAAAGACTTGTCCGTTGTATGAATATTTGACGAAGCAACGATTGCCGCATTATTCACGACAGCGTCCAGTCTGCCGAATGTTTTCACAGCCAATTCCACCAATCGTTCCTGCACACCATCAGCACTCAGGTCTTCAATATGTAGCACTGCGTTTTGGTCACCTAATTCTGCCACTACTTCTTTGCCCCAGGTTTCTTCCAACCCATGCACAACAAGTTTTGCACCTTCGGCTACACAGCGAATGGCGATTGCTTTTCCAATACCAGTAGTGCTTCCCGTAACGATGATTACTTTATTTAGAAGGCGCATATATTATACAGGTTTAAGTACGCTTTTTACCACATCCCCTTTATGCATTTTTTCAAAAGCCTCATGCCATTCGGTAATGGGCCATACGCCACCGATGATGGGCTTTACATCCAGCATGCCATTCGAAAGCAACGCAATCACTCTTTCCCAAATGGGCCAGTTGTGGCTGAAGCTTCCCTGCAACGTTACATTCTTTTGCACCAGAGGATCTAATGAAAAGCCCAAAGGCTGTGGTCCCCAGCCCACTTTGGTGATATGCCCATTCGGTCTTACCAATTGCAAGGCAATTTTTAATGTGATGCTTGCGCCTGCTGCATCAATGATGAAATCTGCGCCCAATCCATCTCTTCGTTTTGCCCATTCGGTAGCATCCCCCACAATGGCCTCGCAACCATATTGCTTTGCAATGTTTAAGCGATGGCGGTCAGCTTCCAATCCAACAATAGCGACTTCTGCTCCGCATAATCTTGCCATTGCTGCGCAAAGAATACCAATCGTTCCGGGGCCCAGCACGATCACTCTGTCACCTGGTCTGATATGAGAATTGCCAACTACTGCATTGTATGCCACACAGCATGGCTCGGTCAGACAAGCTTGTTCAAACGGAAGATTATCCGGCACACGGTGCAGGCATCTTGCAGGCACACGGACATATTTTGTCATAGCGCCATTCACTCCATATCCGAAGCCTTTTCGGTCAGGATCCAGATTATACAATCCGGTTCTTGATAAAGGGCTGTTGGGATTAATGATGGCAGCCGTTTCGCTTACCACACGATCACCTTCCTTCCAACCCGAAACGCGGCTACCCATGGCCATTATGTGGCCACCAAATTCATGTCCCAGCACCACCGGATAATTCACGGGCCAGCTATGATCAGATGTCCATTGATGAAGGTCTGATCCGCAAACTCCCACGTTCACCACTTCCAGCAGCACGTCGTCTTCGCCAATGTTAGGCAATGCAATCTCTCTTATTTCTACTGATCCTTTTTCCGGCGCAAAATTTACAACTGCAGCGGATTTACTATTTATTGTCATGTATCAATTAATTATTAAAATGATTGTCAATGAACGGCCACATCACCATACGCATGAATCTTTTCACAGATCAGGCGAAGGGAAGCTTCCAGATTTCCATCAGCCGTTTTAAAAGCATCCGCATCAATAGTAAGCGGTGCGCCAAGCACTACCAATGGTGCACCATACGCAGGGCATTGAATAGCCTGCTCCAACGACAAACCACCGACAGCCTGCACGGGTATCTTCACTGCATTCACCACTTCTTTCAATTGGTCTAATGGGCTTGGCATGCGATGCCCCTGCTCTGCGATGCCCCTGCGTTCATCATAACCGATATGATGGATCACGAAATCGCAGCCGAGATCCTCGAGCCATCTGGCGGCATCCACCATGTCAGGGCATCCGAGGTTATCACCCATGACCTGAGCGCCGAAATCAAGACCTGCTTTCACCACACATTTGATTGTCTCTGCATGTGCACGAGCCATCACCACCACATGGGTAGCGCCTGCTTTCGCCATCATCTCTGCTTCCAGATAACCACCATCCATAGTTTTCAGATCGGCGACAATGGGGATGCCGGGAAAAGCTTCCCGCAATTTCTTTACGCCGTGCAAGCCCTCTGCCAGTATCAGCGGTGTGCCTGCTTCCAGCCAGTCTACCCCAGCCCGCATAGCCATGGCTGCGGTTTCAAGGGCTTCATCAATATTAGTAAGGTCAAGGGAAATTTGAACGATGGGTTTCATACAGCTTTGTGTGTTTTATATTTTGGAGTGTGATATCAGGGCTTTTGCAATCACAGGATGAGAGACCCAAATGTAATAATTATTTTTTCAGATTTGCATGAATTTGCGTTTTTGAAAGCAATAAATTTATAAAATCCTGCATCGCTTTAACAGTCAAGCCCACAAATACCGAGAAGATCAACATTTACCCCGAAGAAGCTGTTTAAAAATTGAATTTCAACTAACTAGTGATTCTCCTTTGCTCTCTTTGCATCGTATTTCTTAGCGATTCTTTGCGGTTTGAAGCACTTTTTTTACCGCAAAGAATGCAAAGGGTCTCGCAAAGTTTGCAAAGAAATATGCCATTTATCCATTTTAAACATCTGCTTAAAATCAGGCTCAATATCAGTTTCCGGCATCGAATCCACCAAAAATGCCTTCGGTGGAAAGCAATGCAGCCAATTTTGCGGTATATTGACGCCCAATTTAAAATATACAAATGAGCATCACAAAAAATGTATTGCTGGAGAAACTGCAACAGGGAAGGAATGTATATGGAACCTGCGTCACATCTACCGGCCCTATGTGGCCCGGTGCGATTAAAAGTGCGGGGCTTGATTTTGTATTTATTGACACGGAACATATACCACTTGACAGGAATGAGCTGGCGCAGCTCTGCCAATTGTATAAATCGAACGGGATAGTGCCTATTGTCCGCATTCCTTCGCCCGACCCCTACAGGGCCTGCCAGGCAATTGACGGAGGTGCAGCGGGCATTGTTGCCCCTTATATAGAATCGCGGGCAGAGGTGGTTGAACTGGTTGGTGCAGTGAAATACAGGCCGCTCAAAGGGAAATTGTTATCTGCTTATATGGATGGAAGCATGGAAATGCCTGCTGAACTGAAAGCCTATACCCAATCTTTTAACAGCGCCAATATTTGTATTGCCAACATTGAAAGCGTACCAGCCATGGAGAAATTGGATGTGATACTTTCCGTGCCAGGGCTGGATGGGGTATTCATAGGACCGCACGACCTTTCTGTGAGCCTGGGTGTGCCCGAGCAATATGACCATCCTGTTTTTGAAGAAGCCGTCAAGACCATTATTCATACCACAAGAGCTAAAGGGCTGCATATCGGCATCCATTTTTCCCTTGAACCCGAGCGGCAGATAAAATGGGTAAAGGAAGGAGCCAATATCGTGGTGCATAGTTTCGACATTGCCCTTTTTGTGCAACGGCTAAAGCATGACATGCATGTCATCAAGACTGCTGTGGGGGACGATATTAGTCAGGGTAAGGAAAGTGGGTTAGTTGTGTAGAAGTGCCAGGGCTTTATCCATATAGCAAACCTACGGGTTGCATATAGCATCCATACACTATGTACGCTTTTACTATACTGTTCCCATACTGTAAGTACGCTTTTACCATACTGCAGGTACGCTTTTACTATACTTCAGCCATACTTTAGGTATGCTTTTACCATACGGCAGGCACTTTTCTGTTCTCCGGATACTATCCCCCAGCAAGACCCAAATGGCTTGGGCCAGACCACGGATAACTTTGTCATTTCACCGATCTCCGGCAACTATCGAAATTCTGTCCCAGATCCGGAACTTCTATTTTGCCCTTTACATTAAAACCACTACTTTTGCAGCCCAATAAAAATTTATTAATTAATCAAAATCAGGGAAATGAACAATTACGAATTGATGGTGATTTTTACCCCTGTGCTTTCTGAGGAAGAATACAAAGCTGCCCAGAAAAAATACATTGCCTTTGTTAAGGATAGCGGAGGCACTGTAACGCACGACAAACCATGGGGACTGAAATCACTGGCGTACCCGATCCAGAAGAAAACCACAGGCTTGTACTGGGTTCTGGAATACAGTGCGCCATCCGACTTCAATGAGAAACTGAACATTCAGATTCTCCGCGATGAAACTATCCTGCGCTTTATGGCAACCCGGCTCGATAAATACGCCGTCGAGTACAACAACCGAAAGAGAAGTGGCGTACCTACCGGAACCGAAAAATTGGAGGCATAATTTATGGCAAAAGCAAACGAAATTAAATACCTCACGGCCATCAAGCCGGAGAAGCGTGCCAAAAAATTCTGCCGCTTTAAGAAATACCGCATCCGTTATATTGATTATAAGGATGCAGAATTCCTGAAAAAATTCCTGAACGAGCAAGGCAAATTGTTGCCACGCCGCATTACCGGCAACTCACTCAAGTACCAGCGCAAAGTTTCTGAGGCAATCAAAAAAGCACGCCAGATGGCATTGCTTCCTTACGTAACAGATTTATTAAAGTAGTTAACACTCACCCTAACCCCGCTTGATGTGGGAGACAGTGGCGCGGTTCGCGCCATTGGGAAAAAGGTGAACAAAAAAATAATCATGGAAATTATACTGATACAGGACGTTGATAATCTTGGTGCCGCGCATGAAAAGGTAAAAGTGAAGAATGGCTATGCACGCAATTTTCTAATTCCGGGCAAACTGGCGGTAGAGGCCAACCCTTCTAACCTGAAACAACTGGAAGAAAGGCTGAAGCAACAAAAGAAAAAAGAAGAAAAATTGCTGGCAGAAGTGAATCTGGTAATTGCCAAACTAAAAGATGGCCCATTGAAAATTGGTGCAAAGACCGGCACGAGCGGAAGGATTTTTGGAAGCGTGACGTCTGTGCAGATCGCCCGTGCTATCCGCGACCAGAAAGGTTACGAAATTGACCGCCGCCGCATTCATATTATTGACGACGTGAAAGAGTTGGGCACTTATAAAGCTAAAGTTGATTTCGGCAATAGCAACGAAACTGAAGTTGAGTTTGAAGTAGTCGCTGAATAAGGGTGTCATAAAAGATTGTAAAGCCACGCAAAAAACGCGTGGCTTTTTTGTTTCCGAAATGAAAAAATAATAGCCGGATTAATCCAATCCGCATTCCGATTTCAGGCTTGTTTGATGATTTTTCAGAAAATTTCCACAAGTAATAAAAATTCCTATCTTTACAATAGCTCTATTATTTGTTGGCTTTACTTTGTCCTGTCGCAACTTGCTCTTCAGTTAGTCTCCTCAGTCCACAGTAGTTAATAATTTACAGAGTGAGTTTTTTTCATTTTTAATTTTTTTTTACAATGAACATTTATGTAGGCAACCTCTCCTGGCAAATGACCGATGAGGATCTGAGAAATCTTTTTGAACAGCACGGCACCGTTGCATCAGCTAAGATCGTTAAAGACAAAGTTTCAGGCCGCAGCAAGGGCTTCGGCTTTGTTGAAATGGAAGACGATGGCGAAGCACAGGCTGCAATCACAGCTCTTTACGACAGCGAAGTCATGGGTCGTAAAATCATCGTGAACGAATCACAGCCCAAGCAGCAAGGCGGCGGCGGTGGAGGGTTCAAGAAGAGAAGCTTTGGTGGTGGCGGAGGTGGCGGCGGCTACAAAAAAGGTGGCTACGATCGCGGTGGCGGCGGCGGAGGCTACAACAGAGACAGGGATTATTAATTATTCAATCAATATATCTTTGTTTAAATCCTTCTTTCAAAAGAGGGATTTTTTATTTTATCAATGTGTATATAAATATTGAGAAACAGGGGGGAACTCTTATCTGATGAATGCAATAATTCATGCCAGGCAAACATGCCAGGCTTAATCAGATATCAATAATTCTCCGCTATTTTTACAACTCAAAATTCAACTGCTTCATGAAAAAAATACTCATCGCACTTCTTGCACTTTCATCTTTTGTTTCCTGCACGCAACATCAAACTGCTGATCGCATTTATGTCAATGCGAAAATATGGACCGGGGATTCAGCAAATGACAGAGCGACATCCATCGCAGTTAAAGACAGTGCTATCATTTATGTGGGCAATGACTATAACGCCTATAAAGGAAGCAGCACACAAATCATTGATGTGGATGGGAAAATGATTGTGCCGGGTTTTATTGATAATCATACCCACTTTCTTAGCGGCGGCTACCAGCTTGCCAGCGTGAACCTGCGCAATGCACAATCGCAGCAGGGTTTTATCTC
>Ga0302280_1001855_pt1 | contig 16929 bp, 14 predicted proteins | sample III_Fen_E1_1_FD_198771 | JGI IMG/M metagenome (GOLD analysis project Ga0302280, IMG submission 198771) | Peat permafrost microbial communities from Stordalen Mire near Abisko, Sweden - III_Fen_E1_1 | ecosystem: Environmental > Terrestrial > Soil > Wetlands > Permafrost | place: Sweden: Abisko... | reverse complement strand
TGATCCTAAGGACAACAAATTTAATGGTAAATTATATAGTTTAGAAAAGAAAGTTACAGATCATATTGTTACTTTTTTGTTATGCAATAAACATTGGAAAAAAGATGGCAAACTTGTACTTGTTCCATAACTTAACAAATATGTGGCCAATATGGTTTATGAACTTTGATTTTTTTATTGTGCAAAAATAACAAAGAGTATTTTTATTCATCACTATCATTAAAACTGTCATTATCATTTATATAATCATAATCATCTGCACAAAAATGCTTAAGATTATTAAGAGAATTCACTTTTGTTATTTTTTTATTATTTAATGCATTAACACGTTTTAGTTTAATTAAATTTTCGATACCAAAATTATTAATACCAGAATTATATTTCACTTCCAATATTTTTAAATTTGTCAGGTAATTGACATTAGTTATTTTTGGATTTTCATTTGCATGCAGTACTTCGAGATTAATTAAATTTTCTAGACCTTTATTTGTTATATTGGATTGATAAGACACATCTAATATCTTTAGATTAGTTAATTTATTTATATTTTCATCACCTATTCTACACATACCATTTGCACGCAAGCTAATCAAATTTTTTAAATGATTTACATATGTTATTCCAATATTATCAGTCATATGCAGATGTTGTAATTGCACAATTTTTTCAATGCTTTTATCATTAATCCCAGAATTACGAATTGCAGATAATACTTTTAAATTTGTCATATGGTTTATATCTGTTATATTTGCATTATTTGTTATATATAATGTTTCCAATCCAGTTAATTTTTGAATACCATAATCATTAATTCCACATTCTTCATATATGTATAATTGTTTCAAATTCATCAGATGATTTAGATTTGTCATATTGTTTATTGGTGAAATATGTAAATTTTCCAAATTGGTTAGATTTTTTATATTATCATTAATACTATAATCACATGATGATCTTAATACTTTTAAGTTTGTGAAATGATTAACATATTTGATTTTTTTATTCCCCCATGTTTCCAAGTGTTCCAAACAAGTTAAATTTTTAATGCCATTATCATCAAGACCAATATTATGACCACATGTTACCAAATGTGTTAAATTTATTAAATGGTTGATATTTTTTATTTTAGAATTCCAATATATATATAATTTGTTTAGATTAACCATATTTTTAATATCATTGTCACCAATATTGGTTTGGGAAATATCCAAACTTTTCAGATTTGTCAAGTTACTTATATTTTTTATTGTTGAAATACCTGATATATTTAATATTTTTAAATTGGTCAGATGATTAATGTTTGTGATATTTTGGTTACCACTTATATCTAATTCTTCCAAATGAATTAAATCTTTTAAACATTCATCATTAACTTTGCATTCTTGAGAAATAATTAATTTTGTTAAATTTGTTAGCTCATATATACTCTTAATTTTTGAATTTCGTGATATATCTAATATTTTTAAATTTGTGAGATGATTTATATTTGTTACTTTATTGGTCACGCTTAACTTTTCTAAATGAGGATAATATTTTAGTATATTATCAGTCAATTTGTAATCAATATTATCAATGCGTCCAATAACATCTTGAAAGCCAATTTCACAACTTATTCTGTCAAAATCTTTTATTTTGATTCTATTGCACTTTTTATTGGTTTGTTTTAGGTGAGTAATATCAATGAATTTTAGGTATTTGTCTGCTATATATTGGATGATGCATATGGGCAAGTTCATGAAACAATGATTAACGTTTGATGACATTGGATATGTACAATAATAAAAGAAATGTTATTTATGATTTTATTTCAATTTTTTATAATATACAAATAAAAAATTGAAACATATACACATTGGAGTACTCATAATGTTTCATATATTGCAAATGGGTAATTCAAATAATAAACTAAAACACGAAGAGATATTTAGTGCTTATGACAGTGATAATATTATTAAGTGTTCATATTTGATTAATGATGAACATTGTGACAATAGTTATTGTAATTCGTGTTGCGGATAGAAATTTCTGGATGAACAAATATGTGAGCATATATATACAAATTCAATTGAGTGCAAAATTCCATAATATTTAAAAAGGATATCACATCCTAAAACTCATTGTAGAAAGCATAGATGTGTACTGGAAAATTGCAACAATGAAATTGATATCACTAGACAATTACATGTTCCAAAATTTCTATACACAAATTATAAATCATGACATTGTAAATATTATTTGCAATATCTAATGAGTTTTCAAATAAAGATAATGACTTTTTCTTTTGAAAAGGTATGAGATGCAATGTTTTATGAAAGTATTACTACTGCATATGAATCATTGGATCGTACCAAAATTTGTTAAATTTGAGATATTTAAGAAAGTACTTTGTTCATAACAAATTTTTTATTGTTGTTTGATATTTTTTGGGAAAGTTACCAATATCACATTTTTTGAATTGTGTTGCTTTTAATAAAATACTGAAGATTTCATTTTGTTTTTCTTTATCACATTTTTCATATATATGTTCCAAAATGTACAATGTATATTCAATATTTAATATTTTTCTTACATAGCGTTCATTAATCTCTACTTCACCTCCTTTGTATATATCTCTAAAATTACAGGATATGCAACATATTTCCAAATATTCTTTTTTGTAATATTGATCATGAGTTATTACAATACTATTCTTTTTTGGTTTTGAATATTTACTTTTATGTTCATGACCATATACCATTTTTCTGTCCATAAATTTTCTCATATTAAAATTATGGCCATAAACAGTTCTACATTTTTCACATTGCCATCTTCCAATTATTCCAATGTCTTTATTTTTATGTGTATATCCACAAAATAATTGATTATATTCACCAAGGTCATAAAAATGAAGATTATACAAAACATATTCACAGATTTTATGTTCTATCATTTTTTTGGTAACACTTAAATTTTCAAATAAAAAATAATCATATAATCTATGCATTTCAACCAAATCAATAATACTGTAATTTTCAAAATAATCATATTCTTCTAAATTTGATTTGTACATTATGTTCAAAATATTTTTGAAAATTGATGATTTTAGTTGATAACCATTCAAATCATCGTGTTTGATTTTTACACTATTATTTTCAGAGAATATTTTCTTGTTAATAGTTTTAAAAAAATCTGATACTTTTTCCAACATCAGGATATGCGTTTTTATATCTTCATCATTAAAGTTAATAATAAAATCGCTGTATAAACCATTTTGCAATTCTTCAATGACATTCATTTTATTTGCATATTATTATTTATTGAACAATAATGCATAATAATTTCAACTTTTTGTATGAAATGTAATGGTTTGTGTAAGTATTGCTACTGCATATGAACCATTACTTCATACTAAATTTTATCAAGTTTGAGATATTTAGGAAAGTATTGATATATGATTAAAAGTTTTATTTTAATTGTAAAGATATATAAAAAGTTGAATTTTTAACATGTAAGATATTCTATTATTAACTGTTAATATATAAAATGATCGATTATGAACAACAAATAGTACGTCATTTTAATACACCATTTCCCACTATTTATCCAAAAATATCAAATCCCCAAAACATTAAAAAAATATATGATTTATTCATACATGATATACTGATTAATGAAAATGAAATGAGTAATGATAGTGATCTTACTTTTTATTCTGGATTTTATTTTGCAAAAAAAACACAATATAACGCAGCTATAAAAATTTTTGAAATGGGCAAAGAAGATTCAAATTTTTTGTTTCAGTTGGCCAATATATATCATAATGGTAATGATTACATTATTAATTATGAAAAAGCAAAGAAATTATATGAAATGGCAATAAGTAAAGGCAATACAAATGCAATGCATGGTCTTGCGCAAATGTATAAATATGGCAGAGGAGTTTCAAAAGATTATAAAAAAGTATTTGAATTACTTGAAATGTCAGTTAAACAAGGAAATTCATTTGCAATGAATTATATTGGACTTGAATATTGGGAAGGAATTTGTTGTAATAAAAATTATAGCAAAGCAGTTGAATATTTTAAAATGGCAGCACAAAAAGGTAATGTACCTGGAATGAGAAATCTTGCCCATTTATATCAATATGGAGATGAATTTGAACAAAATTATGATGAATCAGTTAAATTTATTGGTATGGCTATTCAATTTAGTAATTCACAATCTTTGGCATTAAATCTTGCAAGATTGTATAACGCAAATATAGTTGTAGATCGCAATTTAATAGTTAAACATTTGGTGACATATTGTGAAAATACCAAACAAATCGATATGTACATTAATTTAGATAAGTATGATATTGTTTGGGAAACTTATTTACATAAATTTTGGCCAACTAAAAATACCATCAAAAATAAAATATATGTGTTACTTTTAATATCAAAAAATAGAAATGTGTCAAAAATTGATATGAAATGGATGGTTAAAGGTATAACAATGATTATTATCAAATATTTGGCCACTTTTGAAAAAAATGAAATAGCAATTGTAAAGTGATATAAAATTAAATAAATATTAATATTGATGAATAGTAATTATGATATTGTAAAAATTATATTAGATAATAAAAGTGATTATACTGAATTGAGAATTAACCATGAACATATTATGCATTTTTATAAAAATCAAAGTAAATATATTGAATTATATGGATGTTCCAAAGAAATAAATTTCAATCGTAGTGAGTTTCCATCATTGATTATAAATGCAATGACAAAAAACGAATATATAAATGGAATATATGTTGATCTTGAGTCTTACGGAATAGATGCATCTATTTTACTTTCTGCCAAAACATTTAAATCAATATGTATATATGGATGTAGCAGAGAAGTAATAAATTATTTAAATACACACGAAAATAAAGTGGAAAAGTTAAAATTATCTTCACTAAATTTGTCATATGATGTTTTTGAGAAAATACCAGAAACTTGTAAATTGCTGAATAGTTTAGATATACGATGTACTATATTCACGAAAAAGTCTTTAAATAGAATCTTTGAAACAATACATAAAACAAATATTACAGATTTGACATTATCTTTTTCTTGCTATTCAAATGATCTTTTTGAAGAATTTGGTATGTTTATTTCAAAAAATAAAACTTTAAAAAGTTTACATGTCAAAAATGACTTTTCAAATTTTATTGATGATAATATTTATTCAAATAATTATACTCTTTTAAATATAACAATAAATAATGAATACATTGAAAAAATAACAAATATTACCAATAGAAATAAAAAATATATGATGACAATATTGTTGTGTATGAATAAAAAAATAATACCAAGATGTGTATTTAAAACAATGATATTGGCACACATTATTTAATTTATCTCATACATTTGCCATAATATCATCATATCACAAATCATAAATATAATATCTCTTGGTATTACCATTTTATATTCTTTTCTGCACTTACATTTTATCAAAAATAATGTTTTGATAATATTTTTATATTTCATATGAAAAGTACTATAATTATGCACATTTATTTTATGTATGGATTGTTTATGTGTAAATGCAAAAAAATTATCAAAATCATCAAATTCATTATGTATATATGATGGTCTTTTACTTTTAATCAAATCTAAAAATTCATCTTTTGTGTATTTTTCTGATGTATCATTATTGAAAAATATGATATTATTACCAACAATATCATCATAATCTCTATGTATTAACATAAAATATAATGAACCATCAAAATAACCACCTTCTAAAACTCTATAATTTTCATTATATACATACATTGTTTTAGTACTTAATGCCGGACATGAAAATCTTGTTGTATTAAATTTATTTAAATCAATTGAATACAAATATTCATTATATGTTGATTTTTTATTACGATATTTATTGAGATAATTATTTTTATGAACGTAAATACAATGAATGACATTGTTTTTTATATATAAAAATTTGTGCTGATAATATGTTTGGTAAAAAATATTTTGTTTTTCAAAAGAATCAACATATAATTTATAATTTGGAATTACAAAATTAGGATAATCCCAAACATAAGAAGCAGGCATAATAATTAGATTGTCACGATATATATAAATATTATTAGTTACTGTTGCAATGTTTATACTTTGAATTTTTGCATTCGTATCTATTTTATGTTCATTAAATATATATTTTACCACATAATCATTTTCTTTTATCAGTTTCATGTGCAATTTATCATCTTTATATTGATTATTGAACAACAATGTATAGTTATTTCAATTTTATGTATTTTTAAAATGCGAAAAAGTTGAAATAATTAATACATGTAGACTTTGAAAATATGTTTATTGATCAAAAAGAATGGCATATAATAGTTTTATATCATACGATAATAAAGTGTTTGTTACTGGGTGCTTATTACTCATTAATTTTAAAAAAGAATGGAAAGTTAATACTATTTGGAGATATATTTGAAGATCATGAGAAACAACAAATATTTGATCATCCACTTCTTTCATTTGAAAGTTCATCTAAAGTAAAACAAATTGTTTGTGGAGAGGATCACACAATAATATTAAAAGAAAGTGGAGAGGTAATTGGATTTGGATATAATCATTCTGGTCAATTAGGTGGTAAACCCACACGTGATGTAGTTTACCCATTATTATTATTAACAAGTAATGATGCAAAAACAATATCTTGTGGTGTAGATACTTCAATAATATATTTGAACAATGGGGAATTATTGGGCTTTGGTAGTAATTTTCAAAAAGATCAAAAATGGGAAGAGATAGTCAAACCAATATTACTAATAAAAGACGATAATATTAATTTTTTAGATAATGCACTTGTTGAAAGAAATTGGACTAGTAATAAACATAATGAATTTTCAGAATCATTCAAACAAAGAGTTTTGTTATTTGTGTTGCATTTGAAAAGAAATCAATTGAAAATAGGACTTAAAATCCCAAAATTTGTGTTGTTTGAAATCATCAAAAAAACAATATGAACTATTTAATTTATCAAAAAAATTGAAATTTTGAATGTTTGCCATATTCTTTAATTTTGGTCACATTAAGTCACTTTAATGTATAATCATACAATTATTTGTTCAGGTGACACAATATTTTATTGTAAAGGAGGACAATATGAAAATAAATTTGTACCATTAATGACCAACAAAAACATTAAACACATTGCAGTTGGTAATTGTTTCGTGGTCGTTGTCGAAGATACAAATGTTGGTTCAATATTACATATTTGGAATAATTGTGGTAATGGTATCAAATGTCAAAAATTAAATTTAAAAAAATCAACAATTGAAATAAAAGAAAAAATAAAACAAATTGTTTGTGGAGATTATCACTTGGTGTATTTAACAAATAATGGGGATGTTTTTGTGATGGGTTGTAATATATCGGGACAATTAGGATTATCAATTGAGCAACAAAAACATAAAGGTTACAATAAAGAATATACGAAGGAACCAATATTATTAATGACTGATCGAGATATAAAAATGATTAGTAGTGGTTCATGTCATACATTGATATTAAAAAATAATGGGGAATTGTGGGGATTTGGACAAAATGAGTTAAAAGAACTTGGAGAATCATTGCCAATAAATGTTTTAAATCAACAAATAATGACTGATATAAATATAGATAGTGTGTATTGTGGTGCTTATTACTCATTAATTTTAAAAAAGAATGGAAAGTTAATACTATTTGGAAATTTTTCATTTGAAGATCATGAGAAACAACAAATATTTGATCATCCACTTCTTTCATTTGAAAGTTCATCTAAAGTAAAACAAATTGTTTGTGGAGAGTATCACATAATAATATTAAAAGAAAGTGGAGAGGTAATTGGATTTGGATGTAATTATTTTGGTCAATTAGGTGGTAAACTCACACGTGCTATGGTTTACCCATTATTATTGACAAGTAATGATGCAAAAACAATATCCTGTAATGCAAATACTTCAATAATATATTTGAACAATGGGGAATTATTGGGCTTTGGTGATGATTTTCAAAAAGATCACAAATGGGAAGAGATAGTCAAACCAAAATTACTAATAAAAGACGATAATATTAATTTTTTAGATAATGCACTTGTTGAAAGAAACTGGTCTTGTGAAAATCATAAAACTTCACCAGAATCATTCAAAGAAATAGTTTTGTTGTTTGTGTTGCATTTGAAAAGAAATCAATTGAAAACTGGTTTGAAAATACCAAAATTTGTGTTGTTTGAAATTATCAAAAAAGCATACACAAATTTTAATTTATAAAAAAGTTGAAATAATTAATATTTGTGTATGCTAAAAATATGTTTATTGATTAAAAAGAATGGCATATAATAGTTTTATATCGTATGATGATAAAGTGTTTGTTACTGGTGGTAATAATGCAGGTCAACTTGGATTAAATCATAAAAAAAACATATATAATTTTACATATTTAATGGATAGTTCTGATGTGCGTTTAATTAAACGTGGTCATCGATTTACAATGATTTTAAAAAGGAATGGCAATTTATTTGTTTTTGGAGACAATTTTGAAAATCAACTTGGATTGGGCAATTTAATAAACATTGTTGAATCGCCAAAATTATTAATGACAGATCCAAACATAAAATCAATTGAATGTGGTTATTTTTATCATCTTATTTTGAAAATGAGTGGAGAATTATTTATCAATGGATCAACCTTATTGATGATTGATCCAGAAATAAAATCAGTTCATTGTGGTAGTTATCATTTTATGATATTGAAAAATAATGGTGAATTGTTTTTATGTGATAGTTATAAATGTGCATCAAAAAAATGGGATCATTACAAAGGAAAACTGCCATTATTAATGAAAGATCCAAATATAAAATCAATTTGTTGTGGTTCGCACCATTCAATGATTTTAAAAAATAATGGAGAATTATTTGTTTTTGGTGCGAATTATTATGGTCAGTTGGGACTTGGTCATCACAAAAGTGTAGATAAACCAATTTTATTAATGACAGATCCAGATATAAAATCAATTCATTGTGGAAATGATCATTCAATGATTTTAAAGAATAATGGCGAATTATTTGTTTTTGGTAATAATAAATTGGGTCAACTTGGGTTGTCCAATATTGGACATATTACAATACCTACACTATTAATGAAAGATTCAAAAATAAAATCAGTGTATGGTGGTTATGAATTCACAAAAATTTTAAAGAATAATGGGGAATTATTTGTTTGTGGAGACAACAACTATGGAGCATTGGGACTCGATAACAATGTAAGTGTTAATATTCCAACATTACTAATGACAAATTCAACAATAAAAATATATGGATGTGATGATGAAATAATGGAATGGTCACATATACATCATAAATTTTATTCTTTGGATTTCAAAAATAGGATATATACTTTTGTATTATTTTTGAAGAGAAATCAAATGAAAACTGGACTGAAAATACCAAAATTTGTGTTGTTTGAGATCATCAAGTTTGTATAATTTATATTTATGAGTGATAAGTATACAAAATGAATGTTATTCTGAATAAAAATCTATCATTGAAGAGTACATTTTTAATACATCTGAATCTTGATCACTCTTACTTTCTCTCTGTTTCCATATTATTGAAAGTATTTCATTGTCTGAATTTTGTACATGCAATATATCATTTTTATCAAAAAAATATTTATTTGTTAAATGTGGGTATTTTTTTAGTGTTTCATTTGTCAAATTCAGTAAAATGAAATTTAATCCATCAAAATGTCTGATTTGTATTCTATTGCATTTTTTATTTATTTGTTTTAAATTTTTAACATCAATAAAATTTAAATATTTATCACATATATTTTGAAGTATGCACAAAGGAATATTTGTAAAGTTCATGATTATATTGATATGATTATTATTATGTATATATTTATTTTATATCAATTTTTATTTAATGATTACAATTAATAAATATTATGTAATGCGTATTAATGCTTTTCCATTGGCACAATCGACACATGTTATATAATTATTTTCAAGTTTTTCAATGTGAGTAGGACAAAAATTTTTGTTGCAGTTATCGCATGTAATAATATCACATACACAACATGATTTGCTACACATAGAGCATCCAATTGTATTGAATTCATTGCATTCATTACAATATTTTTTATTACATTTTTTACATTGTTCTTCTGTTTTTATTCTAAAAGCATCACAATAAAAACAAAATAAACAAGAACATCCATCACATTCATTATAATATTCCTTAGCAATGCATTTACTGCATATAAGTTTGTCACATGAACCACATGTTTCTGACACAATACGAAACTTTTTTTTAAGGCAATCTACACATCTTCTCTGGCCACATTGTATGCATTTTTTATAGTTAATGCTTTTTAATGAGTTTATATATGTCTCATATTTATGTATTATTTCAAAAGATGAGAATATTATACACTCATTATATCTTTTGCAAATTTGTTTTAGATGTGCTTTATCGAGTAGATTGAGAAATGTGGTTAAATAAACGATAAGACATTTTGGCAAACATAATAAATTCGAGTTCATATGTAATTGATAATAATCAATTGGTTGATTCTATTATATTAATTTTCAACTTTTTATGTAAATTATATTTGATACTTTATTATGATTCAAAAATATTTTGAATTTTTATTTTGGTTTTTTATTGGATTATCGAATCGCAAATTTAACCATGGTTTTTAATAACTTTTTTAAAAGTTCATAATAAAATAATATGTTAATACAATAATGTTTATTACAGATACATTCTTTAAAATCATTATAATGATGAGTTATCTGTTGATTTTTTATTTGTGATAAAGTATGCAATTAACAATCATAATTATATACTTTTTGGTAGGGATGTGGACTTTCACCAAGGTTCCGGACTTGTTAGAACTACATTTGCTGCAATACATATTGTCACATTCAGAACAGTTGACAGTTGACCTGTCATCGTTCACACAGGTCATACATTTACTGTGACCACTTGTAACACATCATTCAGTGTTACAGGTAATACATTTACTGTGAGTAGGTTTGTATTTTTCATAGTGGGCTGGACAATATTTTTCATGTACACATTTATTACAAGTAAATATATGTGTACATGAACAAAATAATGTTTCACAACATGAACAATCTTGTGAAACATATGTGTTACATTTTTTACAAGTGTTGTACATACCATATTCAATTAATGCATTACAATTATCACATATTGATACTTTACATTTATCACATATTGATGCATTACAATTATCACATAAATTTTTTAGTTTATTGTATATTTTTGTGTATTTTTCAACATGTGATTCACAAAAAATATAATCGCATTTGTAGCATTCAAATTTATTACATGGACAACATCTTGTGTCACAACAGGATTACCAATGAAATACAGTACAAGAACAGATGGTGATGCACTCTTCACAATAGTTACTTTTACAATTATTACATTTGTATTTAGGTAAACAATTTTCACACACTAAACGATGACATGTACGACATTTTGTATTAAAACATTCTGTGCACATAACTTTCTCACATGAATAACAGTTTGTTTGATGCATACATTGTTTACAGTTCATATTTTTTAATTTACTAATATATCCTTCATATTTATGTATTATTTCAATTGGTGAGAATGTTATGCATTCATTATACCTTTTGCAAATTTGTTTTAGACATGCTTTATCACAAATTTTTAAAAATGAGGCTAGATATATAATTATGCATTTTGGAAGATTTAATAAACTTGTATTCATTGGTTGTAATTAATGATTATCAATTGGTTAATTCTATTATTTTTATTTTCAACTTTTTATGTAAATTGTATTTTGATGATACTATTTTAAAAAAGTTATTGAAAATCGTGGCAGAATTTATAAAAAAAGTGATAAAATAACATAAATAAAATAAAAAAACTTAAATTTTATTTATACTTATTGTTTTCATTGGTAAAATTCTCCACCTTTGTTGCAATATTAACATTCAGAATTCATCACGCAAATTACACCCATCACATTTATCATTTAGTTTATTGTATATTTTTGTGTATGTTTCAATATGTGATTCACAAAAAATATCATCACATCCATTACATTTAAATTCATTGCATGGACAACATTTTGTTACACAACAAGAACATTCTAGTGTGTTCTCAGTGTCACACTGCAAAGAATCATGACAATATTTATTATCACATTTTGTGCATTGTTCTGTATCTTGAATAGTGTCACACTGCAAACAATAATAACTATTACACTTATTACATTTGTATTTAGGTAAACAATTATTACATATTACATTATAACAACGACCACATTCTTCATTAAAACATTCTCTGCATATAAATTTATTGCATGAAGAACATTCTTGTTTCGCTTGATATCTTCCGTGTATACAATTTATACAAAACATATGTTTACATTGCACACATTCTTCATATTTCATATTTTTTAATTTACTAATATATCCTTCATATTTATGTATTATTTCAATTGGTGAGAATGTTATGCATTCATTATACCTTTTGCAAATTTGTTTTAATTTTGCTTTATCACAAATTTTTAAAAATGAGGTTAGATATATAATTATGCATTTTGGAAGATTTAATAAACTTGTATTCATTGGTTGTAATTAATGATTATCAATTGGTTAATTCTATTATTTTTATTTTCAACTTTTTATGTAAATAGTATTTTGATGATACTATTTTAAAATGAAAAAAAGTTTATTGAAATTGTTCATTTTAAAATAGTTATTGAAAATCGTGGCAGAATTTGCAATCTGGCAAGTTTTATAAATTTCAAATTTATATGGTTAACATTTTCATTCGTAAATTTATAAAACTTGCCAGATTGCAAATTCTGCCACGATTTTCAATAACTTTTTAAAATGAACAATTTCAATTAACTTTTTTAAAATGAACAATTTTTATCTACTTTTTTTTCATTTTAAAAAAGTTATTGAAAATCGTGGCAGAATTTGCAATCTGGCAATTCAATAAATTTCAAATTGATATGGTTAACATTTTCATTCATAAATTTATAAAACTTGCCAGATTGCAAATTCTGCCACGATTTTCAATAACTTTTTTAAAATGAACAATTTCAATCAACTTTTTTTCATTTTAAAAAAATTGATAATAAAACACAAAAGCAATATAAAAAAATAATACATTAATAATATAATGTTTATTACAGATACTTTCTTTAAAGATTTTATAAATAATGCTTGTTCAGATAAAACCTCTTGGATAACAATACATAATGCCATAAAACATGATATTTTATTTGAAGAGTTCCACAATTGCAATTATAATAAAATAAAAGGTGATATTTTTGAAGTAGTTGCTTATTATATTTTTATGATGCTTGGATATGAAACATATTTATACAAAGATATTCCAAGTGCAATCAAAAGACAATTAGGATTACCAGATAATGATAAAGGTATTGATTTGATATATAAAAATAACGATATGTGGGTTGGAATTCAATGCAAGTGGAGAAAAAATATAAACAATTCATTGGATTACAAGTATGTTGATACATTCATTAGATCAATTGAAAAGTCAAAGTTAACATATGGAATCATGTTTACAAATGTCATGAATATCACCAATGGGTATGATAATATTCCAAATTTGAAATGGTTTTTGAGAGAAGATTTGAGAAGACAAATTGACAAGAAGTTTTATGATGTGATTATGAGTGCGAAACAAGAAGTGAAATATGAGCCAATTAAAGTGACAAAGTTGAGGGATTATCAAATAGAGGCTGTTGATAAATTAATGGAAAGTAAATTGAATAAGAAACAATGTATAATGCCATGTGGAACTGGAAAGACTGTTGTGATGTTTGAATATTTGAAGAAAATTAAATGTGATGATAAGAAGATATTGTTTTTGTTTCCAAGTTTATATCTTATTTCACAAGTATATCAGAGATTTATGGAATATGTAGGTAAGAAAATGAATGTGTTATGTATATGTTCTCAAATGGATAAGAAGACTTTGAGTTGTGGAGAAGCAAATGATCAAGAAGAAAATAATATATTGAATGAGTTTTTGGCAAGGGATGTTAATAAAATATATACAACTGATGAGAAGATTATTAAAAAGAGATTAGAAGATAAAAATGTGATAGTGTTTTGTACATATCAGAGTAGTAAATTGCTTGGAGGTTATAATTTTGATGTGGGAATATTTGATGAAGCACATAAGACAGTAAATAATGATACATTTGGGTATTTATTGAATGATAAAAATAGTGAAATTAAAGAGAGATTATTTTTTACTGCTACTCCAAGATATTATAAGGGTGATAATGATGATTGTATTAGTATGAATAATAAGAGTATGTATGGTGAAGAAGTATATAATTATAGTTTTAAAAAGGCAATTGAGGATAAGTATATATTGGATTATCAAATAGTTTCTTATGTTACTCCCCCTAGGTTAGATGATATTATGAATGAAAGGTTTATTGAGAAAGATGGGTTGGATGTTGATGCAAATGTGATTATATCTGCTATACAATTGGCAAAACATGTGATGAATGGTAATAAGAGTAGGAAGATTTTGACTTATCATAATACTGTTAAAAATGCATTGGACTTTAAGAAAACATTAAATTATATATTTGATCATTACAAAATTATTGGTGATGTGTTTGTTATGAGTGGTAAGACAAGTATTGGAAAAAGACAAGAGATGATAAGAGAGTTTGAGGAGAGTGATTATGTGAGTGTGATTTGTTCGAGTAGAGTGTTGAATGAAGGTGTAGATATACCTGTTGTTGATACAGTAATGTTTGTTGATTCTAGGAAATCTACAATTGATATTATTCAGTGTGTAGGGAGAGGAATGAGGTTACATAAGGGGAGTGATGTGTGTACTGTGATAGCGCCTATTCATTATAATCAGTTGGATGGTGAGCATAATTTTTCACAAATTATTAATATTTTGAGTTCTTTGGGAGATTGTGATAAGAGTATTGCTGAGTATTTTACTGTGAAAAATAAGAAGAGTAATAAAGTGATGATTTATAATATGGATGTTGTTGATTTTGTCAATGGAAAATTTGAAATTAAATATACTATTGATGATGTAATTGGTAATTTGGAATTAAAAATATCAAATAGGTCAGCATTATCATGGGAAATAAAATATGACAAATTAATGAAGTGGGTTGGCAAATATGAAAAAATACCTTCGAAAAAATCAAAGAATGGAGAAGAAAAAGCATTAGGTAATTGGGCAAGTAATCAACGAGCAAATAAAAAAAATAAAAAACTTGATGATGATAAAATAAAAAAACTTGAAACTATTAAGGAATGGTACTGGGGTGATTCAGAAAAAAAAATACTAAAAACATGGGATGAACAATTTAATGATCTAATAAAATTTATCAATGATGATAAAAATAAAGATAAAAAAATACCTTCGACAATATCAAAGAATAGAGAAGAAAAAGCATTAGGTGAGTGGGCCAGTGGACAACGAAAAAATAAAAAAAATAAAAAACTTGATGATGATAAAATAAAAAAACTTGAAACTATTAAAGAATGGTATTGGGAATATGATGATAAATGGGATAAACAATTTAATGATCTAATAAAATTTATCGATGATGATAAAAATAAAGATAAAAAAATACCTTCGAATAAATCAAAGAATGTAGAAGAAAAAGCATTAGGTAGTTGGGCAAGTCATCAACGAATAAATAAAAAAAATAAAAAATTAGATGATGATAAAATAAAAAAACTTGAAACTATTAAGGAATGGTATTGGGGATATGATGATAAATGGGATGAACAATTTAATGATCTAATAAAATTTATCAATGATGATAAAAATGAAGATAAAAAATTACCTTCGAATAAATCAAAGAATGGAGAAGAAAAAGCATTAGGTAATTGGGCAAGTAATCAACGAGCAAATAAAAAAAATAAAAAATTAGATGATGATAAAATAAAAAAACTTGAAACTATTAAGGAATGGTACTGGGGTGATTCAGAAAAAAAAATACTAAAAACATGGGATGAACAATTTAATGATCTAATAAAATTTATCAATAATGATAAAAATAAAGATAAAAAAATACCTTCGACGGTATCAAAGAATGGAGAAGAAAAAGCATTAGGTAGTTGGGCAAGTCATCAACGAATAAATAAAAAAAATAAAAAATTAGATGATGATAAAATAAAAAAACTTGAAACTATTAAGGAATGGTATTGGGTTCGTGATGATGGATGGGATGAACAATTTAATGATCTAATAAAATTTATCAATAATGATAAAAATAAAGATAAAAAATTACCTTCGGAAGGATCAAAGAATGGAGAAGAAAAAGCATTAGGTATTTGGGCAAGTAGTCAACGAAAAAATAAAAAAAATAAAAAACTTGATGATGATAAAATAAAAAAACTTGAAACTATTAAAGAATGGTATTGGGTTCGTGATGATGGATGGGATGAACAATTTAATGATCTAATAAAATTTATCAATGATGATAAAAATAAAGATAAAAAATTACCTTCGTACGGATCAAAGAATGGAGAAGAAAAAGCATTAGGTAGTTGGGCAAGTCATCAACGAATAAATAAAAAAAATAAAAAATTAGATGATGATAAAATAAAAAAACTTGAAACTATTAAAGAATGGTATTGGGAATATGATGATAAATGGGATGAAAAATTTAATGATCTAATAAAATTTATCAATGATGATAAAAATAAAGATAAAAAAATACCTTCGAAAATATCAAAGAATGGAGAAGAAAAAGCATTAGGTAGTTGGGCAAGTGTTCAACGAGAAAATAAAAAAAATAAAAAACTTGATGATGATAAAATAAAAAAACTTGAAACTATTAAAGAATGGTATTGGGAATATGATGATAAATGG
>Ga0302280_1001854_pt1 | contig 16930 bp, 11 predicted proteins | sample III_Fen_E1_1_FD_198771 | JGI IMG/M metagenome (GOLD analysis project Ga0302280, IMG submission 198771) | Peat permafrost microbial communities from Stordalen Mire near Abisko, Sweden - III_Fen_E1_1 | ecosystem: Environmental > Terrestrial > Soil > Wetlands > Permafrost | place: Sweden: Abisko... | reverse complement strand
CTCCTTTCAAATAATTCAACCAACCCAATCGTAAATTTATCTCATACGAAGAAGGATTGTAAACAGCCATCAATGTACTTATTGCAGCGTCGTATTTCAGAGCGACTTCATAATCGTAAGACTGGCTGAAGGCATTCATCAAGGTTTTATCCTGTGCCTGAACATTAAGTGAAATTAAAATGATGATGGCAGCAATTGTTTTTTTTAAAAGTTTCATGGTGATAGGTATTAGTTAATGATTATGATAAAGATGAGTTTCCGATTTGTTTTTATGATGAATGGTAAAACGATTGATTTTATTGTCTTTTAGCTCTATTTCAAAATTTAATTTTTTAAATACCACATTTAAAAACGTTGTGGTTATTTCAGTATTGATGATTAGTTTTTGTGGAGCATATAGGTTATCCGCAAAAGTAAATTTAGACAAATGTTTTGCTTTTGTAAACAAATAAAACGGAGCCAAGAAGTCCTGAAAAAACTGAATAATGCCATTATTAAAATGTATCAAGGGTACATTGTCTTTCACTTCAACGTTATCATAATAACCCAGCAATTGTCGGTATGCTGCCAGATAAAAATAAAACAACAATGAATTTTTATCGCCTTCAAAATCGGTAAAGTATAACATCACGCCGTCGTTCACAAAATAGGCATACGACTTTGTTTTTTCGCAATGAATGTAGGTTCTGTTAAAAGCATCGGTAAATACTTCCCATTGTTCAGAGTCTTTACTGTTTTCTTTTTGAAAGATGATTTTTTGTCCGGGTAAAAAACTAAAACCATTTACCAACAATTCATTTACCTGCACATTACTAATAAAAGCTCCTTCTTTAGGAACTTCAGAAATTTTCAATTCCCGTTCTTTTCCTGTTCGTTCAATAAAATAAGCAATGGGATATTCCAATGTTTTGGATCCAACAGTAGGTATTGTCTGCAATTGAAAATGAATGTGCGGTTCCGGCGAGCGACCTGAATTTCCGCATGCTGCAATGTATGTTCCTTTGGTAATGTACTGACCAATGAACACATTGAACGAATCTTTTTTAACATGACTGATTTGTGAAAACAATCCGTTCAAGTGATTCATAATAACAGTATTTCCCCAGTTGCGTTCGGTGTTCATATCGCCCACATCATTGTCTTCAACCGTGTTGATAATGTCGTACACATACCCATCATAAGGCGCAACAATTTCTTTGTTGTAACAATAAAAGTTTTCTCTGGAAAAATGTTCGCGCGCGCTGGAAGGTTCACGGTAGGTGTTATTTTTCGAATCAACAATCACAAAATCCAGAGCTTTGCTCCAATCTCCCAAATGTGTTATTTTTCCATTGTAACCCTGGCTTACAAACCATTCGCCCATAAAGGGTAATGATAGTTTGTACAAATGTTCATTCTTAAAACGTTGCAAAGAGTTGATGTATTTGTAAATGGTTTTTTCAGCAGAAAAATATTGAATGGTAACCACCTGCAAATGCTTGTGTAACCAGCGTTGGTTCAAACAAAACAGAAAAGCCGTGCACACCAAACTAAACGAAAACGAAAATGCCTTGAGTTGAAAAACGAAAAGTATTTTGCCTATGGATAATAATATTAACATTAACACTGGGGTGAGCAACACAACGGTAATGTAACTGTGCGTATTGGGAATTAAAAAGAAACACCCGATGGCAATTGCCAGAAAAATAAAATTGGCACCCAGTAAATTGTAATTCAAATCATTTACATCCGCACCAAAAAGGGAATAAAACAAGTACGCCACCGCAAAGCCAATTAAACTCAAAGAAAATGCAATTCTTGAAAAATATAACAAGCCCAGAGCGATTAACATTCCACCCAACACACTGCTTTGAAAGAATGTACCTGCCAATGTTTTAAAATAAATGAGCGCAAACGAAGGAATAGCAATAGTATCCAAACTATGCACCAACTGAAAGAAGGAAGAAGCCTGATTGCGCGTTAATTCATTGATAACATAAATATGATTTTCATCTAAATGAATTTTTGTAAGATTGGACGATGCTAACGAAATAATCCAATAAGTAATAATAAACGGAAACGACAGAAATGGTAAATTGTAAATAGCAAACAAACCTTTTAACCAAACGGTAATGAGCAATAAAATTAACACTGCCGTGATGAATAAAAATACAAATGCACCATCAAATGCAAATTCATAACCCAAAGAAAGTCCTAAAAACAAAGCATTAAAACCAAACAGTCCTTTTTGAATTTCATCTCTGTTAAAGCCAATGGTGTAAGCAAAGAAGTTGACCAGCAGTACCGACAAAAAACCACATAAACCAACAGCCGGCGAAAAAAACGTGACCGCAATAATGATGAGTGCAAACGCATTGTCCAAAGAAAAAAACATCAAACTATAACTGTTCAACATACACTGAACCCAATAGTTTGATTTTAGCTGTTCTATCATATCTTGTTAAATGTGCCTGATTTATTTTTGAATAAAATAAAGTTTAAATTTAGAGATTAATTCAGATGCTACAAGTAAAAACATTCAGTCATGTTCGTTTAAAACCTTTTAAAAATAAAAAAATAAACGGGAGATGTTTTCCGTAAAATGAAAATAATTACACTTTAAGTAAAATGTATTTTACTTATTTTATTATATTTGCATTCTATGGCAAAAACAAAACACTTAAATCCGTTTTCGGAACAACTCATTAGCGACCGTTTAAAGTTTGAAAACCCTTGGTGGACAGACGGAAAAACTGAAGAAGAATACAATCAAAAACCTCGCAGATTGTATTTTGATTTGTTTTATCCTTTGGTAGAAGATATTACAATTAATAGAGCTGTGGTATTAATGGGACCACGAAGGGTAGGTAAAACGGTGATGATGAATCACACCATTCAACATTTACTTGATGTTGGGATTAGTCCTAAAAAAATTTGTTTCATTAATATCGAAAATCCTATTTATAACAACATACACTTAGAACAACTTTTTAATTTCGCGAGAAAAGCAACTGCTGAAAATGACCCTAAAGGCTGGTATGTGTTTTTTGATGAAATTCAATACCTTAAAGATTGGGAAGTTCATTTAAAAGTGCTGGTGGACAGTTTTCCTAAAACTAAATTTGTGGTTTCGGGTTCGGCTGCTGCCGCACTGAAATTGGCCAGTAATGAGAGTGGAGCCGGAAGGTTTACCGATTTTATGTTGCCACCACTTACTTTTAATGAATATATTTCTCTCAAAGGATTAACGCATTTAATTCTGCCATCAAAAATGCAATGGAACGGAAATACAACACGTTTTTTTAGTACCATTAACATTAAAGAACTTAATCGCCATTTTATTGACTACATCAATTTTGGAGGTTATCCCGAAGTTATATTTTCAGAAAAGATACAAGCCAATCCGGGCAGATACATTCGAAGTGATATTGTGGATAAGGTGTTGCTGCGCGACTTACCAAGCCTCTATGGCATTCAGGATGTGCAGGAATTAAATTCATTGTTTACAACATTGGCATATCATAGTGGTAATGAAGTTTCATTAGAATCACTCAGTCAGGCTTCGGGTGTAGATAAATATTTATTGAGAAAATATTTAGAATATTTAGAAGCGGCTTTCCTTATCAGAATTGTAAACAGGATAGACGATAACGCTAAAAAATTTAAACGAGCCAATTTTTATAAAATATATTTAACTAATCCAAGTTTACGAAGTGCTTTATTTTCGCCACTGCTACCAACAGATGAAGCAATTGGTAACATGGTTGAAACTGCTATCTTTTCACAATGGATGCACAGAGAGTGGTTTACTCCGTTTTATGCACGATGGAACAATGGTGAAGTGGATATGGTTGGTCTCGATGAAAAAAAGCTAAAACCTCAATGGGCATTGGAAATAAAATGGAGCAACCGCTATTATGACGAGCCGGGAGAACTCAAAAGTTTATTACAGTTTTGTGAAAACAATAAACTTAATTCGGCCTTGATTACCACCATTGATGTAGAAGGAACAAGAGACCTGAAAGGAATACAATTAAATTTTGTACCTGCATCTGTTTATGCCTATGTAGTGGGTAATAACACTCTGGAGCAAAAACTGAAAAAATCGAAATAAGCACAAACAGAGCAAGGACGAATGGATAAAGAACATTTTGTATATTAGTTGCGAATAGTTATAAGTTAGTGATCATATAAATGAGAACACCAGAAGACATTTGTTTACTTTGTAAAACAAGAAAAGCCACAAAAACGCAATCGCACATCATTCCTCGCTTTATGACAAAGTCCATCTTTGGTTTAGAGCGAAGAAGAGGGTATCTGTTAGATATTGGTAATGCACACAAACCCGCGGAAGTAACTCAAGATTCTGACAAAGAGGATTATATTCTTTGTCCTAAATGTGAAAAATTTATAGGAATATGCGAAACATATTTTGCTGCAAGAATTCAAAATAGATTATGGAAACCTCACTTCGAAAATCAATTTTCAGATTCGAATAATGGTCATGGAATAAGAAGGAAAATTTGCACTGAAGCAAATCAATGGATTTTCCGACTATTTATTTATTCTATTGTTTGGAGATGTTCTATTTCTCAAACAAAAACTCACAGCAGTTTTTCTTTAGAAAAGGAAGAAGAAAAGATTTTAAGGAGTATTTTATCTGAATTTATTTCCAGTTCACAATCGGAACTTTTGGCTTTAATTGAAACACTATTTCACAAAATTAGCGTTATTCCATTTGTTATTTTTACTGCTGAATCATTTCATTCTAAAACTGGAAATATAATTTCCTCAAATCCGTATTCTAAAAATCCTTATTACATAGAGCTTAATGAGTATACTCTATTGATAACATTTGTAGAACAAAACAAATTAGAAGTTTTTAAATTTCTATTGAACGATGATGATTCAAAAATAAAGATCGGCTTTTTTAGTAATGAAATTTGGATTGGTTTGAAAAATGACTATTTAAAACGTTCTGCGGAGGAGGCTATAAAACAAATGAATGCTCGAGGATTAATACCATACGTTTCTCCTATGGATGATAATATATAGCATATTTGAAACAATAAATAGGTCTTTACACGTTACAAGACAACCTTCAACATCAGAAATAACATCACAAAACCAACATGGGTTCAACGGTCAATTTAAAGAACAAAATAAAAGAAGCGCATTTACAAAAGTTAAAACAACAAGCTACGTTTAAAAATTTTGTAACCTGGTTCGAAATCCCTGCCTATAATCATTACAGGTCGGTCGCATTTTACAATTATATATATGGTATCGAAATCACAACAGTCGAATTGCACGGTTTTGCTATGGGTTTTTTTCCTGCTGAAAATGGAATTACCGGAGCAATTGTTACCGGTCCAGGCTGCGTACCAAGTGAAATAGGACCATTGGTGTATTTGAACGGAGGCGATGACTTAAATACTGTATTATCAAAAGTAAATGAAGCCGGAGGAAGAGTACTAACAGAAAAAACTTTTTTAAGCGAAAGCGCCGGATACTTTGCCTTGTTCATAGATTCGGAAGGAAACAGATTAGCGCTTCATTCAAAACATTAACAGACTTTAAAATTGAGTTTTAAGAAAGAAAAAAAATTTGAACATACAGTTTGGCTATAATTTGTATACAAGTAATATGACTAAAGAAACCGCAATTAAAATATTTGAACAAAAAGAAGTGCGTTCTATATGGAGCGAAGAGGAGGAAAAATGGTATATATCAATAGTTGATGTCATAGCAATACTTACTGAAAGTATTGATGCTGCGGCTTATTGGAGAAAACTCAAACAAAGGCTTAAAGAAGAAGGAAATGAAACCGTGACTAACTGTCACGGTTTGAAAATGCAAGCAGCTGATGGTAAAATGAGAATGACCGATGTTGCAAATACTGAACAGCTTTTCCGTATTATACAATCTCTCCCAAGTCCAAAAGCAGAGCCATTTAAATTATGGCTGGCAAAAGTTGCGTCTGAAAGATTAGATGAAATGCAAGACCCTGAACTAAGCATTGACAGAGCATTAGAGCAATACCTGCAATTAGGTTATTCTGAGAGTTGGATAAACCAACGACTAAAAAGCATTGAAATACGCAAAGAATTAACTGATGAATGGAAAAAAAGAGGTAACCCCCAAAACTTTTGAGCAAAGCAAAAAAGTAGCAAAACAAGGAGGCAATGTAGCCAAAGTAGCACTTAAAGAATTAGAAAAAAAACAGGTAAAAAAGTGGTTACTGATTTAAATGCAAAAAAATTATTGAATGGAAATGAGGATGCAAAAAATTTGGGGACTAAAAAAAGGTAGAACTAATTAAAATTATTATTACTTGGATATTAAAACTGACTCATTTTCAAATTAAAAGTTATGCATTCAAAACACTACAACATAAACCAGTTACGAATTGATTTGTGGAATGAGTTAAAAGAGAAAAGCACACAACTCACTACCGTTGATAAAAAAAACGGATTGAATGAACGCGTGAATGAGGTAAACGATGTGTTGCAAAACCTATTGAGCATTGAACAATACTTTTCTTTTCCCGGAGCAGCACTTGTAAACAGAATTATCAAATCGGTTAAGAAGACCGAATACAAAGCCGTTAGCAATCAAATAGCCGATATTGTTTATACATTGGTTAACGACAATTACAGAACTCATCCTGAAACCATTCGTGAAAATAACAGAGGAATTGTTGTTGACGAATTAAAAAAAGATAATTTAACTACTGCGTCAAAAAAAAATTATTTTGAAGTGTTGTATGTGGAAGACCTCTCTGCAAAAGAAGAAGATATTTTTAAAAATAAATTTAAAGAATTCACAAACCCTCAAAGTCCATTGACCTATGATATTGTGGTGCAACGCTCCTTTCAGGACGCGTTAATTTGTTTATTTTTTAATTACAACATACAGGCAGCATGCATTCGTTATGCACCATTGCATGAGTCGAGCAATATTAATAATATCATAAAACCATTTATTCAACACGTGTTGAAGATTGATTTATCAAACGTAACCGATGCTGAAATTGGTCCGCTGTTGGGCAAATACATTCATCAGTTTCGACCGGAGCTCGATTTGTATTATATAACGGAAACACCATTGAATCAACTGGAAGATGCATCTTTAAAATTATTCCGGAGAATATTTTATCGTATGGAAGATGTGCAGGAATTGCATTTAACCATCATCAGCGGAATTAATGAACGTTACGAAACACCTTTTTATACAGCATTAACAGAATACAGCAAAAGACCAGTTAGTGTGTTTCATGCCTTGCCCATATCAAGAGGAAACTCCGTTTTTAAATCGCGTTGGATAACTGACTATGGCGATTTTTACGGACGAAATGTTTTTTTAGCGGAAACATCCGCAACCAATGGAGGGCTCGATTCCCTGCTTCAACCCAAAGGTTCCTTGAAAAGGGCACAACAAAAAGCCGCAAAAGCGTTTGGTGCAGAACACACTTTTTATGTGACCAACGGAACTTCTACCGCTAATAAAATTGTTCAGCAAGCATTAATAAAACCTGGCGATGTGGTGCTGGTTGACAGAGATTGTCACAAATCACATCATTACGGAATGGTGCTGGCAGGTGCATTTCCGGGATATCTGGATTCATATCCAATTGAAGAATATTCCATGTATGGTGCTGTTCCTTTAAAAACAATAAAAGAACAATTGATTGCATTAAAAAATGCGGGCCGATTGGACAAAGTAAAAATGTTGTTGCTTACCAATTGTACCTTTGACGGTTTGGTGTACAACGTTGAAAAAGTAATGGAAGAAGTACTGGCTATTAAGCCCGACATGGTGTTTTTGTGGGACGAAGCCTGGTTTGCATTTGCGCGGTTCACCTACATGTTTCAGCAAAGAACGGGAATGTATGTGGCGCAAAAATTATTTAACAAATACAGAAGCGAAGAGTATAAGAAAAAATACAAAGAGCATATTTCAAAATCAAAAGCCAACGAAACACCTTCACTGCCCGATCCTGAAAAGGTGAAGATACGAGTGTACGCCACACAAAGCACACACAAAACACTTTCAAGCTTTCGTCAGGGTTCCATGATTCATATATGGGATGAAGAATACAGCAGACGTGTTGCAGATAATTTTCAGGAAGCCTATATGACACACACAACTACTTCGGCAAATTATCAGATATTGGCATCCCTTGATATCGCACGAAGACAGGTAGAATTAGAAGGTTATGAGATGGTGGAGAAAAGTATTGAAATGGCAATGTTGCTGCGTTCTAAAGTTCAAAACCATCCCAAACTGAGCAATTATTTTCATGTGCTGAATGTAAAAGATATTATTCCTAAAGAGTACAGAAAACATGATTTGGGAGAATATTATTCTGTAAAAGAAGGTTGGAACAGAATGGAAGAAGCATGGGAAAAAGATGAATTTGTTTTAGACCCTACTAAGGTTACCCTTTCCGTTGGAAAAGCAGGCATTACAGGTGATGCGTTTAAAAACAATTACCTGATGGATCGCTTTAATATTCAGGTAAACAAAACCTCACGCAACACGGTTTTGTTAATGACCAATATAGGAACAACTCGCAGCAGTGTTACCTATTTGATAAATGCACTTTTACAAATTGCTGATGAGCTGGACGAAAGCAACCGTTCGTTAAATAAACGTGAAGCCGAAATTTCAAAAAAGCACATTCATTCCTTATTGCACGATGTACCTCCATTACCCAATTTCAGTTACTTCCACCGATCGTTTCAGGCATCACCGGGAGTTCCCGGCGGTAACATGAGAGAAGCATTTTTTTTGGCCTATGAAGAAGAATTATGCGAATATGTATTGTTAAGCGACTGTCTTGGGGAATTAAAAAAGAATAGAGAATTAGTCTCCACATCTTTTGTAATTCCCTACCCTCCGGGCTTTCCAATATTAGTGCCCGGACAAGTGGTAAGTGAAGAAATCATTAAATTTATGATTGCACTGGATGTAAAAGAAGTGCACGGTTACAGAGCCGATTTGGGTTTAAAAGTATTTACCAAAGAAGCGCTTAATCGTAAAAACACCATTTCGGCGATGGGTGCAATCCCTTTAATGATGGGAAATAATAAAAATAAAAAATAACAATAACCGACGTCATTGCGAACCCTTGGACGGGCTCATGGCGGGTTGGGTGAAGCAATTTCTCCTTAAGAAATAAGATTGCTTCGGTCGCGAAAAGCTCCCTCGCAATGACGAAAAAAAAGGACTCTAGGAACATAAATTAAACCAGTTGAATCAGATGCAAACACTAAAAAATATAGCCGATATAAAACAATTTTTCAAGCACAACGAAACACCTATTTATTTTGTTAGTGCCACTAATTTTAATTTATTGGGAATAGACGAATGGGTAAATAATTTTAAATACATTACTCATATCGATTCCTTTGAAGGAGCGCACCCGAATGTGTTTTCACCAAAAGAAGAAGTGCCACACGAAGAATTTCAAAGCATTGAAGACATTAATAATTATTTATTACAACATCCGGAAACAATTGAATTCATAAAATCAAGAAGTATAAATGGTAAAGCAGGAAAGGTATTGTTTTTAATGTTTGATGAAAAAACAGAAGCACTTGCAAAACAATTGGGATTGGACGTTTGTTTTCCTCCCGCACAACTAAGAACCTTTTTAGACAATAAAGTAAATACGAACCGAGTTGCCGAAAGAGCCGGTATTGCCTGCGTTCCTTATGTGTTATCACCTGTAAACAGTTTTGCTCATCTTCGTGAGGTTTCAAAAAAACTAGGGACTGATTTAGTGGTGCAAACCCCTTATGGAGATTCAGGACACACCACTTTTTTTATTTCCAATGAAGAAGAATTTGAAAATTTTAAAGAAGAAATATTGAAAGAAAGGGAAGTCAAAATTATGAAACGCATCAATTGCTACGGAACAGCAATTGAAGGATGTGTTACAAAACACGGAACATTGGTAGCTCCGCTAATGACCGAACTGGTGGGCTTTAAAGAATTAACGCCTTACAAAGGCGGCTGGTGCGGAAATGAAATTTTTTCGAATGCATTTAATGCCGACATCAGAGAAAAAGCAAAAAAATACACCAAGCTATTTGGCGACCAGCTTTACAAAGAAGGCTACAAAGGCTATTTTGAACTTGATTTTTTAATTGATAAAGATAATGGTGAAATTTATTTGGGAGAATTAAATCCAAGGATTTCAGGTGTGAGCTCATTGACCAATCATTCAAAATTTGCAATGACCGATGTGCCTTTGTTCTTATTTCATTTGTTAGAATGGTTGGATGTACCTTATGAAGTTAATGTGGATGAATTAAGCAACCGTTGGGCACAGGAAGAAAATATGGATAGCTGGAGTCAATTGGTGATAAAGCATACAAGAAAAAATTTAGAACTTGTTACACATGCAGCGCCATCGGGTATTTGGGAAATCAAAACAAACGGTAACATCAAATTATTAAATTCCAATACGCACCGACAAGCTGTAATAGGCGATAATCAGGCATTTTATTTTCAAATAACACAAAAGGATTCTTATTTGTATGAAGGAGCCGACATTGGAATTTTATTGATGAGGGGACGTTTAATGTCCGATCATTTTAAACTTTCCGAAAGAGCCATCAGGTGGATTAAAGCATTGCGTAACCAATACACTTCCGATATTATTGACCCCGGAACATTGGATGAAATTGATTTGAATGAGTTTGATTTTAAAGTGCTTTAGTTATCAGTTCATGCTGAACGCCTGTGCTGAGTTTACTGAAATATTATTCAGCATCTTTTATATAGATTCCGAACTAAATTCGGAATGTCTTCCTACTCACTTTGCCTTCAACTTTAAAAACAAATAAGCACAAGTGCTTGATACGATTATCACCACTAAGTAATAATAAAACAAGTGCATCGGTTGCGACACCGTTTTATATATTTCTGTTGCAATGTTACCAATCAATACCCACTGAATCACATAAATCACCGTAACATTTTCTCCCAACCATTTAACGTATTTCATTATAAAACTATCTCCAAATTTATTTCCCACTTCGTAAATAAAAATGCTGTAAAATGCTATAAATACTATTGTCCACAAATAAAAGATAATACCGTGATGATAATAAGATAGAAGGTCAGAAGAGATTGTTACTGCATACTTTATTGTGAAAATAAAAAACAAAAGCAATAAAATCCCAAGTAATAATTTTAGGTTTATGACTTTCAATAAAACAGAACCGTATTGTTCTTTTAATTTATAAAAAGCAATTCCGGTTAACGGATATGCAATCCATGGAAATATAGGAAAGTAAGACCATTCACAACTTCCATAAACTATAGACAAAAGGTATTTCAGAAAAATAGTTTGTGAAATAAAATGTAATAGCCCATGTCCCAATATAGCAGCACCAATGATACAACCTATCAAAACTAAAATATATTTTTGCAGTATATTTTTAAAAAGGGCAATGATAATACTACTTGCACCTGCAAACTGTAATATATCAAACCCGAAAATAAAAGGAAGCAAGTCAATTTGATATTTGCCTCTAACAGCAGAAATGATAAGATTTAGATTTAATGCAATGTTCAGAAGCATTCCTAAACCTATCAATTTAACTCCTCGTGTAATTAATTCTGTTTTTGACTTTCCTGTTGATATTATAAAGTAACCTAGAATTATTGTAAACACAGGCGCAACAGGCGCTGCTCCCATAAATAAAAGTATTTTCCCTAAATGACTACTGTAAATTTCATTAGTAGCAAATAATTCCAAAATATGTACTTGTACCATTAAGAGTACCGCAATGCCTTTTAATAAATCCGCATGTGGAGTTCTGGCTATCATTAATTTAATAAAGTGATATAAACTTATTCAAAAATAGGGCAAACAAATAATTATAAGGCTTTAAACTCAAACCCTTTTGCTATAGCGTAATCAATAAAAAGAGGTAATGAGTATTGTAAATTTTTTTGAGCCTTTATACTGTCGTGAAAAACAATGACAGAGCCATTTCTAACGTGATTAACAACATTCAACAAGCATTGTTCAGGTGTTGTGTCTTTGTCATAATCGCCACTCAATACGTCCCACATAATAACATTGTAATTGTTTGCAGCTTGCTTTAGTTGTGCTTTTTTTAATTTACCATAAGGCGGACGGAATAATTTTGGAGAGGAAGTAGTATTTAACATCGCATCGCACAATGCAATATTTTTAAAATATTCAGTAGTGTCGGTATTCCAACCATTTAAATGATTATAGGTATGATTGCCAACTGAATGATTGGCTTCCCTAATGCGTTTATAAACCTGTGGATGCTTGAGAATATTATCTCCTACACAGAAAAAAGTAGCGATAACATTTTTTTGTTTTAATAAGTCCAATACCCAAAGTGTCACTTCGGGTATTGGACCATCATCAAATGTGAGGTAAATATTCTTTTTGGTTTTATTCTTTCTCCAAACAGCCTTTGGATACAACTTTTTTAAAAGATATGGGGGACGAACCAAATACAATATTTACAAAATTACTGTTGAACTTTAGGTGTTAAACCATATTTTTGAAGCAATGCACTATAACGAGCTTCTATTTTTTTGGAAAATGCTGTCTGTTTGAAATTTTCACGGGTGAAGTATATCAAACGCTCTGCAATGTCCTGCGCCTGCTTAATTTCACCATTGTAATAATCTCTGTCACTTTTATCTATGGAGTAATAATAATTGATATTGTTTTCACAATTGTCATATAATTTTTCAGCCAAGTCATTTGCTTTTTTGTAAGCCTCTGCCTGATAATAACCCATTACAATGGAATACATGGTTGCATCATAAGGAACATTTTCCTGTGGCGTTACTTCTACAGCTTTATCAAGGACTTTAATAGCCTTTTCTTTTTTGCCTTCATCAAGCAACGCAACAGCAAGTTCTCCAAGTCGTTGGCGGGTGTTTACAGCACATGAACGAATAAATACATTATCTAAATTCATTCCCGGTTTTTCCATTCCGCCCCATGCAAACTTCATTATATTTTTGTACATAATATCTGCCGCAACACGGGTTTCCTGAGTTTCAGCATCCGATTTTTTAATAGGAACCAAACGGTAGGCAAAACCTTCTAACTGCAAGTAGGGTGCTAAATTCAAATAGGAGCTTGCGGGAGCTGTTGCTGCAAAATAAATTGGACGTTCCCAATTGTTATGAGCCAACATATCCAAAATCATTAAATCATTTTTTTGAACATAACTTCCTGATAATGTCCAGTCAATGCTCTTCACAATTCTGTTCGCAAGCTCTTTAGGCACAGTTCCGTTGTTCACAACAGTGGCACTGTCAACAGGCACACTCATGTTTTTTGTAGGGAAGAAATTATAATACGTATCATTCGATACCTGAACACGATGATCCGCTGCATCACTCTTCACAAACTCTATAAGGTCTTTCACTGGTATATATCCTTTTACTTTCATACCATTATAATCCTGAAAAAGTACAATATCGCGCGTACCCTGACGGTATTGATTTTTTGTAAACGTAATAGGTACCGGTGCCGATTTGTATGCACGACGCACCATTTGGTCAACGTACCAGTCCGTATTTAAAAGTTCCAAACAAACCACGCGCACATCGGTTCGTATACCTTCAACCTCTTGTGCATACCATAAAGGGAATGTATCGTTATCGCCATTGGTAAATAAAATAGCATTTGGTGCGCAGGAGTTTAAATAATCAGCGGCAAAGTCGCGTGCAATATAACGTCCGGAGCGATCATGGTCATCCCAGTTTTCTTTAGCCATTATAGTAGGTACTGCCAATAAACAAACAGCAGTAGTTGCAAGCGCATTAATATTATCACTCAACTTGCCTTTCAAAAACTCATAAATACCCATCACACCAAGACCAATCCAAATTGCGTATGCGTAAAATGAAGCTGCATAAGCATAATCACGCTCACGAGGTTCATAAGGCTTTTGATTCAAATACACCACAATAGCTAAACCTGTGAAGAGGAATAAAAGCGCCACCACAAAAGCATTCTTATTATCCTTTTTAATATGATAAAATAAACCTATCAATCCCAAAAGGAAAGGTAGCCCGTAGAATATATTTTTTGCTTTATTGTGATCCGCATCATCCGGTAAACCGTGTTGAGGTCCTAGGCGTGCTTCGTCAATAAAATCAATACCGGTAATCCAGTTGCCATCGGTAATATTACCATGTCCCTGAACATCGTTCTGACGACCAACAAAATTCCAAAAGAAATAACGCATATACATGTGCCCTATCTGATAATTAAAGAAAAAACCAAGGTTTTGCGCAAACGTAGGTTTTTCAATAGTTTCGGGTTCTCCTGTTTGAGGATTTACTATATTTATTTTTTCATAATGCCTTTCATCTGTCCATACTTTATAACCAATCACATGGTTTTGTTGGCTGCTCCACATACGCGGAAATACAGTACAAAAACGTTTGTCGTAATTAGGTACTGAACCTTTTCTTGAATCGGAAATAACATATTTTCCACTCTTTTCATCTTGCATATACACAGGTTCTCCGTCAGTGTAAGGTTTTTGTGCATCAAGCGGTGCAGTAAAATACGGTCCATACAAAATAGGCCATGTACCGTACTGCTCGCGGTTAAGATAGGATAGTAAGTTAATCGCATCTTCCGGATTATTTTCATCCATCGGAGGGTTTGCGTTAGAACGGATAACCAATATTAAGAATGAAGAATAACCAATTAGTATAACAGTAAAAGAAAGGATAATGGTATTTAAAATAGGTTTTATTTTTTTCTCTGTATAACGCAATCCGTAAACGATACCACCAATTAATAACACCCCATATATAAGAATTCCACTATTAAAAGGTAAGCCCAATGTATTAACTGCTAACAATTCAAATTTAGCTGCTAATTTCACCACCATAGGTATAACTCCGGCTTGAATACCACCTAATATTACTATAGATAAAATACCTGTAATGATAAGTCCGTTGCGTGTTGGCTCATGTTTTTTGAAATAATAAATAAACACAATTGCCGGGATAGCCAATAAATTCAATAAATGGACACCTATTGACAAACCTACCAAATAGGCAATTAAAATTATCCAACGGTCGGCATGAGGATTATTATCCGTTTCGCGTTCCCATTTTAAAATTGCCCAAAAAACAATTGCAGTAAAAAAGCTGGACATGGCATACACCTCACCCTCAGAAGCCGAAAACCAAAATGAATCACTAAATGTATATGCTAATGCTCCTACAGCACCTGCTCCAAGAACAGCATACATACTTCCTGTGGTCAATTCTTTTTCAACCATTTTACGTCCTAAAGCAGTAATAGTCCAGAATAAAAATAAGATTGTAAACGCACTGCTCATGGCAGATACTGCATTCACCATCATTCCTACTTTTGTAGTATCGCCAAAAGCAAGAAGACTAAATAAACGACCTATCAATAAAAATACAGGAGCTCCCGGAGGGTGACCCACTTCAAGCTTATAAGCACTTGCAATATATTCACCACAATCCCAAAAAGAACCAGTAGATTCTATTGTGCTCAAGTATACAAATGAAGCAATTAAAAAAATAAGCCAGCCGATAATGTTATTAAGGCGTTGATAATTGGAAGTATTACTCATGATAGTTTAGGTTTTCTTTTTTTGAACACCCGCGAAGTTAAAAATTTATTGATTATCCAAAATTAAAAAATCTAAGAATTAGATTGTGCTTAAAAAAATATTTATTAGTTTTGCACCCCGAATCAATTAATTCTGATTCAGATTGTCCGATGGTGTAATTGGCAACACGTCTGGTTTTGGTCCAGAAGAGTTCAGGTTCGAGACCTGATCGGACAACTACCTAAAGCTGAAACCACTTGTAAGTCAAGCACTTGCGAGGGGTTCTTTTTTGCAGACGTCGGTTTTGGTGTCGGTTTGTGAAAATTCCAGTATTACAGCCCATAAATTTGGCGGATTTAATCCCATAATCTGAAAAATAGTCCATTTTAATCCGGGGAAACTGGTCACCATTAGAAGTGGATTAAAGTAATCAAATTTTTAAAGAGATAGTTCTTAATCACCAATAATGACAATGGATTAGAAGGGTTTATAGGATGTAAAACTTGTAAGAAATTTGAAGAAAAAAAGAGAGAACTTGAAAGAAAAAAGGAAATTTAGGTAGTTGTCCGAATAGTACAAAATCCTATTTTACAACTGAAATAATAAAATTATCTAACTTCGTTCATGTTAACACTAAATGACATTAGAGGTTTAATATTAGGAATAATCATCTTTTTTCTACCTTCATCTTATATAATTTGTAATTAAAACAGAAGTATGACTAAAACAGAATGGGAAGCTAAAGGCAAGTACACTGATGTTTTCGGTCATTCTGTATTTTATGTTTGTCAACAATCAGAAAAGCCAACCATTGCTTTTTTACATGGTTACCCATCAGCTTCTTATGATTATTATAAGGTTTTACCGCATGTTGAAAATGATTTTTCTTACGTCATTCACGACCATTTAGGCTTTGGCTTATCGTCCAAACCTTTAAATTATTCTTACTCATTACTGGAACAAGCTGAAGTTGCTATTGAACTTTGGAAACAGCTTGGAATAAAAGAAATTCATTTGATTTCGCATGATTACGGAACTTCTGTTGCCAATGAAATTATGGTAAGAAAATTACGTGGGTTTGAACCTGTAAAAATCAAATCGATTACTTTTTGTAATGGAAGTATGCATGTTGAACTAGCCCAATTACTCATTGTTCAAAAATTATTGAAACACCCCTTTTGGGGAAAATATTTTTCACAATTAACTAACCAACCGCTTTTTATTAAATCAATGAAAAACATTTGGTTTGATAAAAGTTTATTTAATGAAAATGAAATAAAAATTATTTACAATATGCTGATGAGCAATGGCGGGAGAAAAGTTCTCCACAA
>Ga0302280_1001853_pt1 | contig 16930 bp, 15 predicted proteins | sample III_Fen_E1_1_FD_198771 | JGI IMG/M metagenome (GOLD analysis project Ga0302280, IMG submission 198771) | Peat permafrost microbial communities from Stordalen Mire near Abisko, Sweden - III_Fen_E1_1 | ecosystem: Environmental > Terrestrial > Soil > Wetlands > Permafrost | place: Sweden: Abisko... | reverse complement strand
GCAGTTGTGCATCATCTAAAGACTCTTTCTCTCGCGCACGAGGAAGGTCGAGTTATTGATAAAGAAGAAAAGCTTAGATTGATAGCTCCTATAATAAAGTTGTGGGCTCAAACCTATAAACAGATAAAAGATGCCAAATTCGCAAGCATCAAAAATAGTGAACTTATGTCTGAAAATCCAATTTAATCCTTTATCTTCCTTTAGGCTTCTCAAGCATTGGAATTAACAGAACGAATCAATCGAAAGATAGAGCTATTGGACAGTGTACTCCAAGGTAAAGGACTGATGACAACCTAAATCAAATCTTTAACGACATGTATGCTTGATCGAACACTTCCAAAAGAGTGGGAATAGTTTTGGCCTGAAAGTGATGACCCAATCGACTGGATACGTAAATTTGGTCGCAAGTTGCTCTTAGTGAAGCAGTGGGTTCAGAAGGCTCAGAGTAATCGTCTAAAAGGGGAAGAGTTTGATTTGGCAGAGTTGTTCCATCCCGTTGTTTTTATCAACGCATGTAAGCAAAATGCTTCGAGGAATAAAATTGCTCTTGATAAATTGACATTAGTTACAACTTTTGAAGAGTCTAAAGCCAGCGAAAATGCAGTGCGTCTAAAAGGATTATTGCTCCAAGGATGTTCTCTTCATCGCAATTTGCTTGGTCCACTTTCGCAGAAGGATGAGGAGTTTTAAAAGCTGCCTGTACTCTATGTTGACTTTTTACCCAATCCTCCTCCACTTTACCCGAACGAAGAGGAATTTTGTCTGTTTTCCTCTATGACAAGAGACACCCTTCTGCTAAGGCTTAAATTAGGAATATCTGGCGAATCGAGCGAAAAAATAATTGCAGGAACAGCTCTGATGCTGCACTAAATTTGATTGAACAATCTAAATCATTACCAAAATTATATAAAAAAACTTTATTATCTTTGGTGAAAATTTGTAATAAATTTTTAGAAGCCTTCTTTTTACCGATTTTGTGGAATTATTTAATATATTTATAAAGCAAATACTCTACTGAGGCAGATTTATTCGTCAGGCAATTTCCTTATTTCTCAAAATTAAAGAGATTTATAATCAATCTTATAGTTAAAGTACATGCATCCAAAAGGTAACCTGATTATGGTTGTTTTGGCCCTTGCCCTTGTTCTGCTAACACTTGCTCAAAAGCCTCCTTCCTGGGGAGGAAACCCCAGATACACAGTTAAGGTTAAGATGCTAAACAATAAACCTGTAGCTACGTGGAATTTTACCTACTACTATGACTGGACCCAAAAAGTCGAAAGATACGAGCATGAACAACCATAGGTAGATGAAGCGTGCGTGCTTCCTGTCACTACCTTTAAGAAAACCGGTGAGCCTTGTCATGTTACTTTCGCAACTGATGGCTGGTTTTATATTTCCTATCCCACCCACAACTTCTGTTGCAAGTGTTCCAAAAGCTTTGGTTCAATAAATTATGATTGGCTTAAATAAAACAGTACCTACATAGGCATTGAAACAATTGATGGTAAGCAAGTGACTCACTGGACTAAACAGGGCCTCTATCTCAACCACTATTGGTCTACAGTGGACAAATAATTACCAGTGAGATTCTTTGAAATCAAAGGTGGCATGCCAAAATCATGGGATTTCGACCTGACGACGTACAATACCGGTCCTATCGATCCCGCGAAATTCCAACCTCAATGCACAACCCCTTGTGTTGGATAATGTTCACTTTTAGATCAAGGGAATTAAAACCTCCAAACCCAATGATGGGCTATTCCTACATAAATAATTACAATTATAACTTAACATTGTAAATATCAATTGTATTATTAATTATCCAGTTTATTTCATTATTTCATTTCTGTATTTGCTTTCCTAAATCTTTAAAACTAATATAGCTTAAAGATAAACCTTCTAATTCAATTTTATCGTTCATGAAGAAGTAAATCTTTAGTTATGGCAACAACAAATTACATTCCTGCTTTAAGGGTTTAGATTCATAGACCTTTTTGGGATTATGTGATAATAATAATGCGAGAAAATATAAAATAACTCTTAGAAGGAGATAAGGCTTCCAATTTAATTGTTTTCCGTCTAATTTAATAAATAAATTATTCATATAATAAGTATTAATGGATATAGAGTAAGAATAGCACACTGAACACCTCGATAATACCTGGTTTACTTTTATAATGTTCGGACTCCTCTTACCTTTTGTCATTTTTCTTCTGTTTCAAATCGTCGGCTTAATCATCTTATTGGAGAGTGAATGTTTTCTGACTGTTTTATTGGGCGAAAAATACACTCTTGGAGAAATTGCTCTTGGAAAACTTCTAAGAAAAGCAGTTAAGAGTCAAATTATTGTCTTTCTAATAGTGTCTTTCGTCAGCTTAAATCGAAGTTAATTTGTCTTTCTAAAATTAATTTACCAATATTTTTACAATGTCCATAACTATTTGCTTCTCTGAAAGACCACAATAATTATAATTCCGAATTTTGTTATCTTTCATTAAAGTTCAGAATTGTTTTTAAAAAGATAAAAATATTTTGCATTCCATGAGAAGCTAATTAGTTTACGGACGCAGCAAGAAGAGGTTTTCGTCGCACACATGACTGCTACAAAATGTTTTAAGTAACAAATCTCACTGGCATTAATAAAATTAGGAGAGTTTGCTTAAAAAGATCAAATAAACAAAATTGCAAATATTTTAACAACTAAACATTCTTATCAAATAGATCTTCCCTTAGGAATTGATATTTAACTATTATTATTTTTGTAATAAAATGGATAAGTTTATCTTTTATGTTGCAAATTTTAATTTGAGGGCATTTTCCATAAAATAGACAAAGTAGAACTGATTTTTACAATTCAAAAAACAGGGTTTATAGAATATGAAGTATCTGCCGAAGCATAAAATTTGAAAGTGCCAAATGGGAAACAACAATAATGATACCTCTAATATTACTACATCGGTTTTAGCAGCCAAATTCTTCATTGTAAGTCTACATTAATGAATTTTTTTTAATTTAAATCAATATTTGATTAAATTTTAAATAAATAAATTAATATTCTTGTTCTAAAAAGAAAATATCTTTCAAAATTATTTTTGATTTTGTTGCTATAAATAATTTAGGCGGAGAGTTGCTCATCTTTAAACTGATTAGATATAGTATAGTAATTTCATTAAATTGTTGATTTTCATCCAAAATTAAGACCTCATATTTTTTAAAAAATAAATAATTACTTTTTAACTTATAATATACAAAGTACATCATGGATAGATTTCTCAATGAAGAAGATCTCCCTCAATATTATTCTTTAGTTAATAGAAGTCAAAGAAATGCCACATAAACCCCTCTCAATAATCACAAGATTGATTTATTTATAGTCTTAGATATTTCAGGCTCCATGAATTTAACTTCGAATAAGATCATGAATTTTGGAGCTGGACTTATTGGATTATTAGGAACATTAATATCCTTGGATAGTATTACCACAGCTCAAATGTTAACTCAAATTTTCACTACTCGGTTGGATGAAGCTAAAAGACATTTGATTCTTCAAATACGGGATTTAGCCAACAACTAAAGAATTAATCAAATAGGTTTAATCACTTTTAATTAGACTACCAGGATTTAAGTAAATTTAACACCCAATATATAGAGGGTTATTTAGCAAATTTAAAATCAAAGGGCCCATGGAGCAACTGCCTTATATGATTCTTTAAGTTATGCACTACACCAATTAAGATAGTCGCCTAATCCTCGAATTCTAATCATGACTGATGGTTAGGATAATTCTTCGAGGACAAGATAATTTTTATGGAGCGAAGAATGGTTCCAAAAGAATGGGCTCAAATCCACATTTTTTACAATATGTGAAGGAGACACTGAGGGCAATAAAAGATTAGCTAGATCTTTAAAGTCAAAATATATTGCTGCCGGAACTGCACGTTGGTTTAGTAATAGTTTCGATGATTTGCTCATAAGATAAGGAGTTTCTAATCTGATTTGATTTGAATGAAACTTTGAAGATTATTTAGCTTCACTCTAAATAGGGATATAGGATATAGGAATCAAATTGGGCTACCGCTCCCATTGGTGTCGAGGAAGGAAATCGGGAACCGGAGAAAACTTCCTGGAGGTGATCACTCTAAATATTGATTCAGTCTTATCTATTTTAATTCAAAGATTATATCTATCTTTTTTTAATGAAAATCAATACGACAATGCAGAAAATACATAAAAGAATAATTAAAAATACGGAAATTGGTAAACACATTCTTCTTAAAAATAATTAAATTTGACAATATAATATTGAATAGTCTAAGTTTAACTAATAAAGTATTTAATGTAATAAGTGCAACTATTGACAATCATTTCTCAGTTTCTATCTTGTGATTAAATAATCTTATTAAGTATTCCTGAATTCAATCTAAAATTCATAAAATATTTTATATTTATTGCGTTTTATCTCGAGAATTACTTCAATATTAGTTTCTTTATACTTTGCATAATTATATTTATATTCATTTTGATTTTTCTGCCATCAAACATGGATAAAAAAAAAATGCTATTAAAGTATTAAAGGAAAATTAAGTCTAATGCTCGCGGATGGGCAGAACCGAACGAAAGTTATATTGCGGCAGTAATGTTTTGCCTTTATAATATGCAAGTATTTGGTTTGGATAATCTATAATTATCCTTCCGTATAAATTTAGGAAATAGTATAAAGGAATAGAATCACTTGCCAAAATTTTTCCATTTTTGTTAAGCCTTATTTGCTTTGTCGAGTTTTCTTTGCACGGTGTAGTGACTGACTGGATCAGGAACAACCTGGTGAAACCCTGTGGACTTGCCGAGGCAGTCCTTGTCCAAGGTGAATGTTGGGGGCAATTCGCTGTTGGAATTGACATAATCATTGGCTGCACTCCACTTCTACCAAAATGACATCAAAGTTATTATTATAAATGGGATAGATTCTGTTCCAGTTTTATATTATCATCAAGAGTAATTTATAATCTTTTTCTGATCATTTCCGATTAAATCCATAACATTATATATCTTTTTCTGATGATTTCAGCCAAGTGATATACTATTTGCATTGCAAGGTTCTTTCTCCTCACTTTTTGTTGCGGTTATCAATATTCCAATGCTATAAGATTATTATCCATGTACTCATTTGCTTGGAACATGCCGATCGAATTTGGTGAAGATGCTAAGACGATCTTTCCCAAAGGAGGATGTTGGCAAAATTATTTTTCGAATTAAATATTCACTCATGCCTCCTTATATATTTCAAATACTACAATAAGATAAAAACTCATAAAGTAGACCAATAAAATTTTACTTACTTAAATATTGTTCACTTTTATTACAACCAACTCCTCCACTAATGCTGCAAGTGATAATTTCAAGTTCAATTTATAAATTTTGCATTTTTCAACATTTTTGATCCGTCAAAAGAAATTTACTTTATCTTTAAAAATCAAATAGATTTATCATCAATCTTATATTTAAAGTGTATGAACAGAAAAACTGACCTTATCCTTGTTATTTTTGCCCTTGCACTGCTCTCCTCTGCTCAAAAGCCTCCCTCTTGGGGAGGAAACCCCAAATACACAGTCAAGGTGAAGATTCTAAACGATAAACCCGTAGCGACTTGGAATTTTATCTACTACTATGACTGGACCCAAAAGGTCGAAAGGTATGAGCATGAACAGCCAGAGGTCGATGAAATGTGTCTCCTTCCTGTCACTGTCTTTAAGAAAAACGGTGAGCCTTGCCATGTTACCTTCGCAACTGATGGCTGGTCATATGTTTCATTTCCCACTCACAATTTTTGCTGCAAGTGCTCCAAAAGTTTTGGTTCAGTGAGATATGACTGGCTACAGGAAAATAGCACCTACATTGGCATTGAAACCATTGATGGTAAACAAGTGACCCACTGGACTAAATGGGGTAATTATCTCAATCACTTCTACTCCACAGTGGACAAGGAATTACCCGTCAGATACTCCTAACTCAAGGACGGAGTACCTAAATCCTGGGATTTCGACCTGACTTCCTATAATACCGGCCCTATCGATCCCGCCAAGTTCCAACCTCAATGTACAACTCCTTGCATTGGTCAATGCTCTCTTTTAGATCAAGGGTAATAGTCAAACCTCCAAACCCAATGATTAGCCTTCATAGATGAATAATTACAATAATGAAAACAACTCCAATTAAATATAATACAATAAAGATATGATAGTTACAACTTCTTTTCGAAGTATAATGATAATGAACCTACTAATTGTACCCAAATCTGTTGATGAAATTATAAACAATTTATATAATTTAGATAAGCCATACATCAACCTATGGACTATCTCTTTCAGGATAATAAGATCCCACAAAACCTCAGCAAGGAGACACGCGATCTCATTGAAACTATCGGAGAGACCAAGAATAAATCGACTGAAGAAGATATCATCAATCGGGAGATTCAAAATGTCAAGAAACAACTTGCCGAGAACTGCGATCCGCAAGAGTATCCCGATGTACTGGTGAAACTCATCTATTTCGAAACACTTGGCTACGATGCCTCCTTTGCGCATATTCTCCCCATTAATTTGTGTCAGCAGTTCCCCAGTTTATACCTAAAGAAGATGGCATATCTGCTCGCAGCAATGCTCGTAAAGCCAGGTGATGAGCTGTGTTTGCTCATGAACAATACAATAATAAAAGATTTGCAGAGCGACAATGCCTTTGTGATAATGACCACTCTCACCATGCTAAGGTACTTCCTCAGTGATAACCTGATTCCCCATCTCCTACCATTTCTCAATAAATTACTCAAACATGCCACCTCCATCATCAGAAGAAAAGCCTACTTAGTCATGCTAGATATATATCAACGTTATTCTCACCATGTTCCTGATCTGAAGAGGTTGGCAATCGATGCTATTAATGACTCTGAATCGCCGGTTATGTTTGCAGGACTAAGTATGATCTATCCTTTAGTATTGGCAGATCCACATCACTTTAAAGACGTCACTCTAAAGCTGGTATAGATCCTACGGGGTATCCTGGACCACAAATATCCCAAGTAATATGACTACCACAAAATTCCAGCTCCTTGGATGCAAATAAACCTGCTTAAGATGTTATAAGTCTTGGGTCGTAACGACCAGCAATTGAGCAGCCAGATGTACGAGGTTCTTTAGAAGTAAATTCGTTACTGCACGAATCTGTCCTCAAGTAGTATTGTTTTAACATAGCTTTACATTTCAGCAAGGGAATTCTGCAACAAGCCATTAAAACAGTCTGCAGTATCTTCCCAGCTCCCTATCTCATCTAACAGTCCCTCCAAACCATTTATAAATTTTTTGATTATGGAAATAACAACATGAAGTATTTTGGAGTTGACTGTCTGCATCACATACTTAAATTCAATAAGGAATGTCTTGATCGATGGCAACTACTGCTAGTCGAATGTTTAGACTCAGGTGACATTACTCTAGCTGACAAAACCATCGGTTTGCTAATCCAAATTGCAAATCAGGATAACACAGACCAAATCCTCAACCGAATAATCCATCTCACTTAAAAATCCACCGAAGATACCTAAAAGCGTAACCTCATCAAAAAGGGTCTCTTTCTTATCGAAAGATTCTCAAATAACCGCGAAATCTTTTTGAGGAGGATGAATGAAATTTTTTATAAATTTTAGTATCTCATCAGCGATGGAAGCGTCAATAATTTTCTGAGGGCGCTGCTGGAGATAGTTGACTTGGAGCCTGATTTTATTGACATGGCGCTGGCTACCTATATTGATATCATGGAGCATTTCAGGAATTCCGCGCTACTGAAAGTGTCAAGTTGGATCATTGGCGAATTTACTCACAGAGTGTGTAAATAGAGAGATATATAGATTTGAGAGATAGAAATACGGAGGTCGTAGATAAGTCTGTCGCCGTGCTAATTTAATGTGGATAATGCTACCTTGAAAAGAGTGAGATCATCTTCATGATAGTGACTAATTTAATGAAACTAGCAGGAAAGGATATGACGACCAAACACACTGAAATCAAGGAATTTATGGTCCAGGTGCAGAGGAGTAGCAACTACCTAACTCATAAGATAGCTGAGGGTAAAATTTATTTAATTTAGAGTTCATTTGTAATGCAAAGTATGCCATAGCGCTTGCGAGGGCAGATTAGATTTAAATTGACCATAATATGGGATTTTTAAGGGACTATGCTGAGAAGAATGTCTCCTCTCCCACCAGAAAGAAGTTCATCGTTTCTAAAAATCTTTGTCAGCAAAATTAACTACTCTAGCAAGAGCAAGAGAGAGAATAAATCAATGAAAACTCACTATCAAGAAATCGATCGTACAATTACAATTATCTAGAAACGTGTTTTAGTTCAAACCTGGAAGTCGGTGGGGCAACTCTAAGGAAAACGGATTAAACGAGACCCAAACCAATCTTTAGGAGACAGCATGCCAGATAATCAAGCAGGATCTGTCATAGCCAAAGAAGGAGTTGAATCTACGTGGACCTCGTGAGGGTAAATCCAAAAAAAACCCTAATAAATAGGTGGAATAAAGGAAACTGAATCTAGCAAAGAGTTTATTCGGCAAAAAGAAGTGACCTTTCTCTCAGTGTTAATTCATAATTATAAGTCATATATACAATCTTTAGATTAATGAAAACTCGAGATAATAATATTTTGATAACCAAAATAATCAAATGTCATACAAAAAAAAGGCAGCAGATATTATGCGCTCTCTGCAATCGGACTATGGAGATTTTGTGATTTCAGACAGTAAACAAGGGAGTCATGTTGATAGCATCAAGCCATGCAAGCACAGCTGCTCGGCTTTATAAGTTAGATTCACTCCTATTACTGCTCATAATACAAAAATAGGACATGAGACAAGGGAGGCTCGCTAAGCCCTATTTATAAAAACTCCTATAATCATCGAGAAGCATAGTCATGCCAAATCAACGAGTGCAAACCATCAGTTAACATAGAGACGAGTGATTAAATTAAAAAAAATATAGCCCTTTGTTCCTATTCAAATTCCTAAACGAGATAACAACAAAATGGTTCTCGATAATACAGCAGATGTGACTCCTCGTGCCAAATAAATAGAGATCATAATCGACGACGACAAAACCAACAAAGACTGCCTCAAGAAACTGTTCAAGAAAATTCGTAGTCTGACTGAAGCACTGGCCTAAAGCGAAAAAGAAAGAATTAGATTGCAGCTATAGTTCGACCATTTGAGCAGAAAGGATATATCTTGCATGGAGCACGAGAAGATGATTAACAAATTGTAAGGAGAAAAATACAAGTTACAATTAGAGAACTAAGCTTTAAAAAAGTATGAAAAGGAAGCCGCCAATGCTACTCCCAAAGAAACCATCAGAGAAATTGTGGTCGAAAAGCCCTATGAGGTTAAAGTGGAAGTGCCTAAGTACATCACTGGCCCTGAGAGAATTGTTGAGAAAATAGTGGAAGTCCCCAAGTATATCGAAGTAGAAAAAAAGATTCCTTAAATCATTGTAAAGTAGATTAGGGTTCCCGAGGTGATAGAGAAGCAGATATACGTGGACAAGCCAATCTATAAAGAGCCAATCATTGTTTAGAAACCCATATATATTGATAAGCCAGTATATGTCGACCGGACCGTGGAAGTGGAGAGGAAGATAAACGTGGAAGTACCCTATCAAGTGTAGGTGCCTATTTATATCGATCGTCCAGTAGTAGATGAGGAATGGATGCGACGTTTACATCAACTTTAAGACTAATTGGGAGCCATAATGCGTGAGAATCAAAGTCTTAAGAGTCATAACCATAAACTAAAAACTACTATAAAAAAGTTATAGACAAATCTCGAGGTATTGAGCAGACACAACGATAAAAAGAATCACGAGATTGAATTTTTACTTGATAATGGAGCTGATTATCATCCGTTGTTAGGTTATAAAGCGAAAAAAGACTACGCTCTAAATAGAACTTCTTCGACGTTGTCAGCAAGGAGTCATCATCATATGAGATACGTGTGATGTAAATCATGATCTTAATTTATTTATGCTAGATAGATAACTCGATAGATCACTTGCTGCTGTTGGCGATGATTGCCTATTTCTGCAGCTGAGTCAGTTGTTCAATTATCTCTTGTTCAAATTTAGCCCTGAGGTAGGCAGTCTCCTCCAAATCGATTTTCCACTCCTCCCTTCCCATTGCGTAATACTTGAATCCGGTATTCTTCTGTACTTCTTTCTGATTACTGGTGCGAAAAAAATAGTCCTTGATTTCATACTCCACCTTTTTCCTAAACTATAAATCCTTCACTAGTAAGTTCTCATCGACTGGCACCTTCTTCAGCACTTCCTGCACATCGGGTTGATTTATAAAATCTATTTGGCTACTCTCTGAACTGATCTTAAAGATCTTCTAGATGACTTTCTTCAACTATGAGAACTATGCTCGGTTTTACATGATCAGCATTATCTTGAGACAGTTTTGCTGAGCCGGTGCCAGAAAAACTAACGAACGCTGCTCATTGAAGTACTTGGTGTAGTTGGGAAAGTTAGAGTACATCTATAGGTCAAAGTTTATGTCCAAGTTTTGGATGCTCACTATTGCAATACCATAGGAGTATTTCTTCTGGTAAATGACGAGAATGCCTATACAATTTTCCTGCCAGTCTACTCCCTTGATATTGATGAGCATTTTGGTGCGGGCTACAAATATAATATTGCGGTTGTCTTGGTCGAATCGCCATTTCAGCTATTTTTACAGCAGTGGATCAATTTTCATTTAAATTTCTAAATCAACTGTGATCAATTACTTTATTTTTATGATCGGTTTAATTTACCGAACGATCTGTTCTCCTCCAAGAATTATGGCAATTTTTTAATAAGGAAGTTATACTACTTTACAGATAATTTTTATAATTGCAATTAATACAAGGTAAGCTGCTTCTTTTTATTGGCATAAGTCCAATTAATCAGTTGATAAGAGAGGAGATTATGAACCCATAGATAGGTCGATCGTGTTTTTCGCCTAGCAATGGAGTCTTTCTCTTGCTATATAAATAAAATAACTCAAAAGTAAAAGAAATGGGTCTCTAGTGTATAAAACCAACCTATGGGTCGACGTGTATCCCCTCTGCTGCCAATACTCACTATCCACAGTTCTAGTCGCATCAAAATAAGGAGCAGATTACCTTCCATATGAGAATACATAACTTAAAGATCAACAGTTTAACCCACGTACACCCCTTTTAATCCGTAGAAATTTATGCAGGTGAGGATCCAGTACTTTGGGCACTTGGCTATCCTTATACCATGGCTGGATTTTAATTGCGACTGTAATGTTCTTTCGGTATACTATGGATTATTCAGTCCAACTGCACCTATACGGCTGACTTTACCACACAAGTTGATAAAATAGATAGAGAGCAGGTGACTATCACTATCGAAGATAACATGGGGAGAACTGTAGATCAACTAAAGATGAAACTTATGTAGCTGATAGTTGGGCCTATCAAACATGACCACCTTCTTGAATAAACAAAAGGGCGTATCCTTTTTGATTGGGAGATAGACCAAACCATTTCAGCTGGGATCTCCCTAGAAAACATTTCAGTTGAATGGAAAAACCCCAGTAATCCTTCTGACTACACTTTTAGCCTATCTTTAATCGTACATGATAGTATTATACAGCTTGCCAATTCCATAAAATGCTTGTAAAGTTCCAAAAAATATGAGAAACACTAAAAAGTGAAGTCTCTTCATATAGAAAAGACCAAAATCGGCAACTCGTAACTGAGAGAGGCTGTTCTAAAATTACAGCTGGTGAATACGAGATGTGATGGTGATAATTTTTAACTATTTTTTAGCTACTCCCAACTGCATGAGAAGATGGGCTTTAGATTGGTCAGCCTTTAAAATATTACCTTCGAAGCACGGGAACAATTGATAAAAAAACAACTACTCATTAAGGGGTAAGTGGTGGGACAAATTAAGTTTAATTTGACCTTTATTCAATCAAGACTCTATGCGGAACAGATGGATTGCTTGGTGCTCAGCGAAAATGGGATTGTTATGATATCGCCGGGTGAGGAAAACTTAAGGGAAAAGGTGTTAGATTGGGAAGTGATACAGGCTTTGGAGAGGAGATTACATAAATTGAAAAAGCATGGGGCTGGAGAAATGGAACTTTACAGGCTGCTTGAAGATATTTATACTTTCACCATCGATAAATAGTTTAGCCTGACTGACGATATCTTTAAAACTCAGTAACTCCTACTAACTCTCCTGCTTTAGGTGGCTGAACTCTTGTAATTCGGCAAGCAACTAAAAAGTGACTACATATGGAACATTCTTAACGAGCTTTGCCGAAAGGATATTCTTAATCTGAAATATTTCAATTGTATTAATAGTGAAGAATCTAAGAAGATGCTGGCTTTGAAGTTTTACCGGTTGATTGTGCTGATTCTGTCAAAAATTATAGAGCTCACAGCAAAGAGGTTAACTTTTAACGAAGTAGCGTCCATTCATAAATTCATTGCCTTTGTATATTTTAGATTTCCATGGTGTCAGGAATAGATAATTGAAGCCATTTCTAGTCCAACTGATCCTGCCCTAAGTGAGGAGAAAATGATTGAAATTGGAGCAAATTACTCACTGAAATCTTAATCCAAATCTTATTTCTACGACTGGTAGACAAGTATTTATCTACTTATTAAAAAAGAACCTTAGTTCTTAAAATAATTATAAAAATTATAAAAGGCTAGAGTAGCAAATGCTCAATGGGTTACTCTTCTCTTTGACCGTCGCTACGAACAACTTTTCTATGGTTTATATTAATCACTGTGGGACTAAGCTGAAGTGTTGCTGAGCAACAACGGTCACATCTTGTGGTAATACTTCCCTCACTATGGCAATTTTCTTTCTATTTTCATGGGCTAGATGAAAAATAGTGGAATTATTCTCAGCAAGTAGATGACTCACTGTAACATAAAATTGATGTCTAATTGTAAGCTACTGAATACGTTCATGATGCTACTGTTTCCCAAAACCCGTTTGTACGAAACATACTCCGTTCTGAAATGTTTGGACTTGATAAAGTGCTACTTCGAAGTAGTGCAACGCAACAACAGCAAGCTTCCTGCCGATTTTCGATACAGCTACTTCTATATTGGCATCGTTGCCATTTTGGATAGTAATCACTCATCCCTCCTTCAAAGAATACTATCCATTATATTTATGTTTTATGATATCTTCGCTGATGATTTCAAGGAAATGATCAATACCTACTTCATCAACAAGGTCTTCTTTCAATTATTTCTACACTGGAGTCAATAGGTCAGGAATATTTTCCATCTGCTCGTTGTCTTTAAAATAGGATTATATTAGGCTGAAGAAAATCCGGAGGGCGACAGTAAAAATAAAAGAACTATTGAAAAAAGTCGTTCTGGAAAATATTTTAATGTGTTGATTGAATAGCTTTACTTGCTAAAGTTAAATCAAGATGAATAGCTTAAAGGAGATGATTATACCAAATATGATTATTTCGAAAAAATGAGAGCAAAACTCAAACAAAAAGAGAAGGTCAAGAGGGATGAATCTACTCTCATGGATTAAAGTTAGAATTAAGAAAAACTTACGCCCAGAAAATGCTCCCTGCGCATGATTTGTCCTCCGCCTTACACCAGAAAATGGAGTTAAAAATAAATTGGCTTGTCTTAAAAGATAGAACCGACGAATGAAGAGCTGAGATATCTCAGGGTGGCTTTGAAATAATTTGAAAAATCTAAAAAATAGACTAAGCCCAACTAAATTGTCTAAACGAGAAGTAAAGCCTTGCAGCTTATTATTGATCATTGAACCAGTGCTTTTATGCTACAAAAATACTATCCTCAATAATATGGCGAATGGTTAATGCCAGAGATCATTGCATATCATCATAGACGTAGTCTTTGTTTCCGAAATACTCAGTTTTTTTCCTCTGCTCGTTTTCATCTCCAAATTCACTCTTCTTATCTTTTTAGACTCTTGCTTTTACCTTATCCATCTTCACAGTTTTTTTGTAACCGTCATTACTGAGTAGATTCCGGTAATATTTTTACATGTCTACTGTTAACTTATGAACTAGGGAGCCTTTCTCATTGAACAGGAAACTGTTTGCCCATATTTTGTTGAAATGAGCATGCACTTGGGAAGCCGAGGTGTAAGCTCCACTGTTGAGGTGACCTTAAATTGTTGACAAATCCATGGGTTCCTTCACAATATCATAGTAGTTGAGAACGCCATCACGTTTTGGATCAACGGGTACAAGAAAAGGAAAAGCGCTCTTATGCTTCTTTAACTGGGCAAGGATATAGTGGCACTGCGCAAACTCATCCTCAACAGGAAGATCACTAATTGTAGCTTTTCTTGCTTTCATGGGTTCTTCCTCTAAAAATTTGTCAACTTTCTTAATTCTTATTCGCTTGGTTCTGCCCTAAATATCATCAGTATTGTCAACAGTGCCTGACACTCGTGAAAAATTTTGTGTCTTTATAGAAAACATGTTACGTCTTCAGGGCCAAGTTTGACGGCTGATGCGATAACAACTCCTCCCTTTTTGATATTTTTATGCTCAATGAGGGCGTATCTTTTCGGTAGGTTGTGCTGGATGATCATAAACTGCTCGTAGGTGAGAGAGAAATCGACTGGCTATACCTTTTAGAAGTGGGAGGTCTACATAGGAGGAGCCTCACCTGATTAACCATTCATGCTGTTCATTTGCGAGCTATAATAATTATTATAAGGTCATATCAGAGATATCAAGAAATTTGGTTTGTCTGAATGATTTTAGTAATGAGAATTACAATTATTTATTGCCAATTTCAGTTGAAACTTTAAATTTTTGCTCGACAAGCCTTTTATTAAATTAGAAAATTATCACACCTTACATATTAAAATTGTTTAAACTCGATATTCATGAAAGATTGTATGAATATCTACTTATCATATAAAAATGTTATTTCGATTACTTATTCATTAATTACAGGATCCTAAATGCTCTGTTGATGTTAGAGCCTCTATAATGTAATGTTAAAGCATAAATAATAGAGAAGAGAACTTATATCTTAAATGAAAAATGATGGTACGGCCAATTAAAATGTCAAGAATTGAAATCTTATTGAATTATGAAGTTTAATTTTCAAACTTTGATTTATATCTTCAATAAATACAGAATTTAATCCAAACTTAATCATGCAACACGTTTTTAAGCCTTTTCAAAATCTTTCAAGATTCGATTCTCATTACTTTGTTTTTCGGATTATATATTAAGAATACCATGCTATAAAATCATCATCAAAATATTTATTAAAAATTATCGATCTAAAGAAGCTGCTTGTTATTATCTTTAAAAATAAACAAGGATGATGATGACACATCTTAAGCATCATGATCCTTAATTGGCTCATAAGAGAGTTTTATTGTTTCTGCTCGCTTCGCAGCGCTCACAGTTGATGTGATATATTGCGTTTTATATAAGGACTTTAGACGTGCTTCGCATTAAGCAGAATCAGTCACAGATAAAAATATAATTTAATTTTTTATTTACATATGAAGAAGAGTTATTAATAAAAAAATCTCTTATATTTGAACTTCAATTTTTTTTAATAAATATTATCAAACAAGTGTTGTTAAAAAGATGGAAGAAGTCAATATGATTGGTATGATTGGATTGGTTGGGATTAATTTCATTGGATTAGCCCAGCTCAACTAAGGTAGATTGAATCTTGAGTTCACCAGACTTGATAATGGCAGAATTTATTAAAAATCAATAACTTTAGATCAACTGCTGCCGGAAAGTGGATATCAGTTTTCTGCCTATACTCCAAGTATCGATAGTTTGCTCAAAAAATTAGTGGACAATCAACAAATGAATATTTCAAATGAAGGCTTCTTGATTGTCCCTTTCTATGTAATGGTCGATCAACAAAGGATTAGAAATTAAATTCGGTTGCGTCTTAATGAAAGTGAAGTCCCCAACAATAACAGAGCCAACCACTATCTCAACACAATGGCTAAATTAAAAAAAATCATCTCAGATAACGGTGAAAACTATTTAACTTTAAAAGGAGATTAGACAAATCCCAAGTATGTCTCTTTTGAAGTCACTTAATAAGGTAGGAAAATCAGAAAAATTGGTGTTAATGAGCATACAATATTCAATCACTATCAACCATTAAAAAAAGGAATTCATGTGGTGAGAATAAAGGTTTTGAGGACAATTGGTAAACATATATTTTTTGGAGTATGCAATAAAGAAATCAGAGGGTTAGTCAATGCTCATCTTAATCCTTATCATATCGGACTTTACCTTCAAAACGGGCACGTTTTCGCCAATGCAACGAATAGATAGATAGTTTTACCTGTATCTTTACATCCTCAACCATAATATGTATATTCAATGAAAATAAATCTTAACTGCAACATTCTGGAGTGGGATGTAAATGGAATCTATATTGGATGCTGGAAGATTAATGGAAATTTGCAAAGAGAATAAATTTATCCCTTTGTTAGTCTTTACACTGAAGGCGATATGATTGAATTCTTATGAGTTATTATTTACTCTAATTTAATGATATTTTAAAATACTAAATAGAATATTTTTTTTGAAATAGAGTTATTAGGCATAAGAATATTTGTATAAATTTTTGTAAGACTTGTTGAGAAAATTAGCAATTACTTGCTGATTTTATTAATGTTTGTGCTTTTTAGTTGAATTAAATCTTATGATAATTTCAATACGATGAGTAATTTTAGATTGACAGGCATATCAGCTGTTTGATTCTGATCCAATTCTCATCTCCTTATAAACATTTTTTATAATAAGTAATAAATCTGCAAGAAGTATTATATTATTTATAAGTGATA
>Ga0302280_1001849_pt1 | contig 16947 bp, 12 predicted proteins | sample III_Fen_E1_1_FD_198771 | JGI IMG/M metagenome (GOLD analysis project Ga0302280, IMG submission 198771) | Peat permafrost microbial communities from Stordalen Mire near Abisko, Sweden - III_Fen_E1_1 | ecosystem: Environmental > Terrestrial > Soil > Wetlands > Permafrost | place: Sweden: Abisko... | reverse complement strand
TGTGTATGCTTTAAAAGTCCCTTTAGTCTACCAGGATGCAAAATACGGTGGTAAACAAAAAGTCACCAAGATTACTGCTCGTAGACACTGGTTTCAGCCGATGCCAAATGAACATATCAACAAGAACGGTACATCCAATCTGATGAGTTCAACGTATCATCAAGATGAGATATAACTGATAAAATAAAATAAATTAAATACGCTCTAGAGTCCAAGATTCGTCGACAGATCCCAAGTTGACGATCTTGTAGAATCCATTAAGTGAAGAGTCAGATTCTCCTGTAAGCTGAATGATATCGTCGATTGCAAGATCTCTACATGCCAGAACTAAAGGTTTCAAAATGTCAGGATCCATGAACGACATCACAAGTTCCATGAAAGATCCGTTTACTGTACCGATCAACAATCCTCCACCGAGTTTTGCACCGTTCACTGCTCTGGTGACGATGATCACTGGTACTGGTTTGGGTGTAGAATTCGATAGATTTGACGTAGAGTTTGACAAATTCGAAGTGGATGTAGATGTAGATTTTGTTGATCTGGCAAAATAATTCATGGCGGACTCAAAAAAGCCAGGTTGATGAGTTGTTGGTGAAGAATCCGAATCAGATGAATCATCAGAATCAAAGCCCAATCTTGCGATCATGGATCTGGATGATTTTTTTGAGCTTGAGTATGATCCCGATTTCACTTTGGCACATTTTTCTTCCATATCATCGAAATATTCAGGCATCACTCCGCATTTGTCAAAAGAGTTAGATTTAGATTTAGATTTAGATTTAGATTTAGATATGGATTTAGATCTAGGCATGGATAGACTTGCACTTTCCAAACACATTTCCGATTGTGATTGCAGCGACGACAAACATTTAAAGGACTTAACGGACAGATCTTCATATCTTTCTGACTCTCTCTGTGCTAATTGTAGAGGAACCTCTCTTAGCTCCATGTCTCCGGTGAGTTTGTTGATGTTTTCCTTGACACCGATATATGCCGTATGATTAGACAAGATGTTGAGATCCGTACTGACACTGATGATCTGATTTCTAAGGTCAGTTTCATCAGTGGTAGGAGTTACAACCTCTTCAACTTGTTCAACTTTAACCATCATATCATTTAGTTTGGATCCCCTTAGTTTAGGTTTGGACTTATCATTGGATTTTTCTAAGGCCGTTAATTCATCGATCAACTTAATACCGGCGATTCGATGCATTGTTGTTTCGTTGGTAGAGTCTAGTTTGACAGGATGTATGACCTGGACGTTTTCTGATCCATCTTCATTACAAGTAGTGAATTTGACTGTTGCTGGTTCAAATTCACTGAAGACATAGAGTGTATTATCGACTTTTTCATAAAGAGGAGCAAACACTGATGGTACGTTTCGAGTACGTCCTCCCATTGTATCGATCTCTACCTTGTAATCATTCTGATGTTTTAACAAGGTGCTTTGAGCATTACGTAGCTGAGATTTTACGATGTCGACAGTATTCTTATCACCCTCCCCGATGAACTCGGCGCGACCTTTACCATGAGTCGCTAAACCCTTAACCAGATTCTGATCGACACTGCTTCCGATCCCGACAGAGAACACTGTTGCATTCGGATTAGAACGAACGAGCTTGAAGACATCAGCAGAGTTTTCGATATCACCGTCAGTCAGAATGATAATAACTGTGTTCTTTCTCTTATCAACAGTCGCATAGATCTCTTTGAGTACCGGAAGAATCTCGGTTCCTCCATTAGCTGTAATAGTCTCTAACCAGTCAGATGCTGCCTTTTTGCGCGCAATGATGTTCTCCTCTTTGCACTGAAATTCTGTGAAAGTACGATCGAATGCAAATATTCTGAAGGTCGCCTGATTAGGGATGTTTGCTACAAAATGCTGAGCAGCCGTTCTACAGACATCCATCGAACATTGTTTAGGTGTAGATGTAGATCTGGGATTGTAACCATAACTATGTCCCATCGATCCTGATTTATCTAAGCACAAAATATATTCACATGCATTGATATTGACTTTAGCCATATTTTCGAAGTCCGGTAGAAGATTGACTGCCGTACAGAATCTAAGCTCTGGATTTACCAAAGGGCTCTCTAATTCTTGTGTAAAGGCCGATGTTGTCGATGATTTTCTTTCGATAGTGATTACGACATCTCTATTCAATTCATCAAGATCAGTGATTTCGAAACTAGTTGAATGTTCTTCGAAGTCGGACAGTTTGATCTTGTGGGTCTTGGAATCGATACTGACGATTTTTGAACCCATTCTAATTTTACCGCTCAAGCTCATATTGTACGGTTTGTGAGATACTTTCGTTGGATTGGTCACAGACGGTACATGAGAACCAGATGAATAACGATACTCCGGTACGTAGGCTGTACCAAGAGTAGTAGGAAAAGCCAATCTGATCTTGTGATAGTCTTCTTCATTGTTGAGTTCTGCTACAAGTTTGACTGTAATTTCAACACCACATTTAGGTCCGAGATTTCCGATCAGTAGTCTAAAAGATCTTCCGTTGTCTCGGTCGGCATAATAGGCAGTATCACCTGAACTGATCGCATCATTGTATTCTTTCTTTGCTTCTTCTTTCTCTTTAACCATGCATTTGACGATCGTTCCATCATCGTTTTTAGCGACAAGACTGTAGACAGCTGCTTCGGCGAGTGTTGGAAAAGTGTAGACAACCTCAAGTTGTTTGTCCTCTCTGTTAAGAAAGTTCTGTTTGTAGGTCAGAGTAGCCTCACGATCCACGACATCGACACGACAGTCGACAGATGTGAGCGGTACATGAATAGGAGCTTGATTGTAATTGTTAGATCCAGTAACACAGATGAGCATATTTGATGTAAGGTGAGGTGTATGATATGGGGGGTCGAATTTATGTAAAAGACTTTCAATTATTACGAATTTCAACTTTTTAACACATCTATTATAGAATGAGTATCCAGCACCAGATAAACAAGATAAACGAGATAAAGGAGATATATGAATCGAACAAGAGAGACTATCTATTTTTGACCCGGTCCAATCTAAATTATCAAATGATTGGTGGAGGATGCAACGATTCTACTCCAACAGACGATCCAGAAACCGGTACATGTGGTGGACAAAGCTACGAATAGATCTTCACATTTAAAATTTTTGTTCGACCGCTAAATATAGTTATAATCATTTAATGCCACATGTATCGGACTATCTAACCACCTACACTGGTGAATCAGCTCAAAAAATCAATACAATGCTAACCAATCCAGTATTATACAAATCAGTTCTACTAAACCTTTTTAACATAGCGAATCAGAACAGTAAAAATGCGTCTGCTTACATCGAGAATCTATTCATAACATCCAGATTGAGTATCAACACCATCAATCAATCTATCATTGCGACACTAAAAGACTCCCATACTAAACTCATTGCACTCAAAAAATCAGCATTGACCGACACAAACACTGCAATTGTCCAACTCTACAAAAATGCCAAAACTAATACTAAATCTACTCCTTCATCTAAATCTAACGGACTCAAATCGAAAGTATCAGTTAAAGACATCAAGAGTTTGTTTACAAACGCCAAAACCAATTTCATCGCAGCTAAAAAAGCGTTACGTCAAGAAACGTCTGACACTATTGCTTCTTTCAAATCACAGATAGCACAGATCAATCAAACAATCAATGATGCCATGACTCAAGATCCACTTGTGTTGTTGAGTAAAAATAACTCTACAACAGCTTTCAAACCACAACCGCCTAAATCGTTAAAACCGTTAAAATCATCTGCAATCAACCCATTGGATGCAACAACAACTATCCCTCCAACCACCATGAATTCGGATCCTACTACTACAACCGCACCAACCACTACTATTCCACCAACGACTACTATTCCACCAACTACTACACATCGTCCACACACCACACATCATCCACACACCACAAGTTGCCCCAAAAAGTGTAAATGTAAAGACAAGTGTAAAGATAAATGCAAGGACAAGCGTAAAGATAAATGCGAAAAGCAGCTTTTTTGTAAAACCAAGAAACTTTTGACACACCTTCTACCGTGTGCACCTCATATTCCGATCTCTCATGTACCTTTTACATGCGATACGCCCGGAACCTACTGTCTTACAAAAAATCTAACATACACCGGAGTCGGTTCGGCCATCACCGTTACTTCATCAAACGTCGAGATCAATTTCGATAACTTCAATCTGACCTTATACGCAAATACTGCGACCGGCATTAGTATTGAAAACATCAACAGTGTCAAAGTCAATGGAGGACAGATCACCGGATTCAATTACAACATGCCGGTAGGCCCAATAATCGGACAGACTGGTATCAATCTCTACAATACGACAAATGTAGACATCAACAATATGTTTATTACCGGTGTCACCCAAGGGATTGCCGGTAGTCTGGTATCAGAAGGTAATTTTAATCTACTTAACTTTTCAAAGACCGCACCAACAGCCGGTGCATACCAATTAAACACTTATGCTATCAACATACAAGGATCAAAAAAGCTGAATCTTACCGACATCGATGTAGACGAGTTTTACGGAGGTCTTAATCTCACATCGGATCTGGATGTGACTCTTGACAAAATCAAAGGATATCGTACCATTATCTCACAGGATGGATCTATCGGTATCTCATCATCTAATACGATCAACATAAAGATTAACGATGCTCAACTAATCAACTACTTTGCCGGTATTTCAAACGGTGCATCATCAGGTATGATCTCGACCAATGTTCTGATCACCAATACTCAGATCTATGCAGACAATCCAACACCTATCGTATCTGTTAGTAGTATCGGGATCAATTGTGCAAGCGATACTTCGATCATTATCAAAGATGTCCAGATCTACAACTACTTTACCGGAATCTCTACAACATCTGCCAGCGATATCATCATCGAAAGGGCACAAGTTTATGCTTTATCTGTTGTTACTACGATGAGTTCGGGAAATACTGGTATACTGTGTCAAGGGGCAACCAATGTCGAGATCAGCGATTGTACTTGTCACAATTTCAATTTCGGTATTATGAGTACGGATTCTGTCAACTGCTCTGTGCAAAATGTAGAAGTATTGTCGGAATCTCAATCACTGGTTTTGGGACCTGTCGGAATAACAATTGATGGTCAAACGACAACATCTATCAGTAAATCCAATGTTACGAACTATTTCATCGGTATCTCTGCCCAGCATGCGAATACTGTTACGATCGATACTTCTAATGTATCAACAACCGATCCGATCCTCAACGATGATTTGACGCATAACATCGGTATCAATGTCAATGGTAGTACCACGATCTCTATTAAAAATACAAATGTTTCTAACTACTATACAGGTATCGAAGGGTTAGTTGGTCCAACACCCCCAGCTACTAGCATTTTGATCCAGGATGTGGTCATAACATCAAACGAATCTTTTGATGATCCTAACGCTATGAACAGAGGTATTGATGTAATTAACTGTCTGAATATGTCTATTATCAATGTCAATATCTATAACTATTTTATTGGTATTATTGCAGAAGGTCTGGGTGCGGATGTAGGTCTACTCACAGGATCCGTCGTATTCCAAAATGTCAACATACAACTAGCAACCACATCAGAGACATCATATTTTGATCCTAACAATATAGGACTCGATATATCTTTTACCGAAAACATAACTATCAGTAAATGTAACATTCAAAACTACTACACCGGCATACAATCTTTCGGTACGGCCGATGTTTTAGCCAAGGACATCGTAATTTCAAACAATGCATCCCTACCAGAATCGTTTGAGGTCGCTCCGACCGGAATTGTCATTACTTATTCTGCTAATGCAATCTTTGAGAACATAATTATTGATAATGCCTACTATGGAATTAACGTGACCGGATCCTACATCGTCCAATGTAAGAAACTGAGTTTTTTTGAGGTCGCAATCGGTGTTTCATCTGATGATACATTTATGTTTACACCCGATGAGGTTGATCCTTCATACTGTTATGGAATTGTGTTAGATGAACTAAATATCAGTCCATCTTCGATAGGAGTTGAATTCGTAGCTGCCACCGCATCTGAAGTCAAAAATAGTAATATATTTGGAACGGTCATCGGAGTCTTGATCCGGGATGATACTAGTGAAACGGCTCTATTCTCGCTTGCCAATGTCATCAAAGATAACAATCTATCAAATAACGAACTGGCTGGTATTCAATTGTCCGGTAACACATTCTCAACATGTATAAATAACAACAATCTATCACTAAATGATGAGATAGGATTACTGATCACCGACAATGTCAGCTCGACATTCGTAGATCACAATACCTGTTGTAACAATTCATTCGGTATTATTGTCAATGGTACTGCATCAAACGCCAATCTTCTACACAATACCACAGACGCTAACGGAGGTTCCGGTATAGTAATAGATGACACCGCATCAAACAATATCATTAACGCGAACTACATAGACAATAACGTGAATGATCCCGGATTAGTATTGACCGTTAACACTACGGGTAATGTCTACCTGAACAACATCATTTTAAACAATCCTAGTGGTTTTTCGGATACCGGTACCAACCATGACGGAGGTAATACTGTCTATCCATAAATTTTAATAAATAAAGTCAACTTGGTTACTCATTTCTGCCGATAAGTAGAGATGATCTCATCGATAAACCCATGATGTTTGTACTGTTCTGCACTCATCCACGTTTCTTTAATCAAAAGCTCTTCTAGTTCTTTGGTTTTCTCGACATCATTACTATCTATTCTTCGATACTCCTGATAGATCTTGACCAGAGTTTCGTGTACAATCTTGATAAAATCAGAGTACGACACGATCTTACTGTAGTTTGTTCTAGGCATACCTGATGATAGTTCATGGATCATAGCAAATGCAAATCTAGTCATTAGTTTCGTATCTGCAATTACACACATCGTAGTCCCAGCAGATGCGGTCATTCCGGTGATAATAGATGTGAATTTGATATTATGAAACTTACCCCTTAAAAGATTGATGTAATCGACAAAATCTAATACATCATGAACTGATCCTCCTGGCGAGTTGACGATGTACGTAATAGTAATAGGAGGATCGTTGATTCTGCTAGGAGGTACTTTCCCATCCTTATCGAATTTGACTAATCTGTCCTTGTTCTCATCTACAACGATCGATATTAGTTTCTTAATTCTGGAAATGGTCTCCCCATCAATACCGGCATTAAAATGAATCTCTTTGTCTCCGGCAGTAAAGATCAAGTTATCATACTTGTCTGGGAATCTAGACACAATGTAATTAGATCCAGAATCAGACATAGACATAGACTTAGACTTAGATCTGTATTTGGTTGGACGTTCATACTCATCATTATCCGAATCAGAGAATGGATAGGATCTCTTGTTGGAACTGGATTCGTATTGTGACATTGATATTGTGATATAAATACTAATAACGCGCAACTGGACATGCGATGTTAAATTCAATTTTTTGTGCAATGTAAGGGATATGATAGAATGCTGACTAATGAACTAATGAATATGAACTAATGAACCTGTACCGATAATCATGAACGATGACGCAAGAGGGCTTCCCCTTTAGGTTCTCACTGCGTTCGTACTATTGATTACCCACCCTGACCTACGGTCTACCCCAGCCCTCGAAAACACGAATAGATTATCGTTCATCATTCATTGCGTACCATTCATTGATTATGGCAAATTTAAGGATTGGAGCACATCATTACACATACATAAATATTCACATATAAGTATACACACATAGATCTTGAACTACTATCGAGTTCAAAATAACCTTTAACCTCACTTGTAAAATGCACGATAAAGATCGAGTGCTTCACGATATACTACTCACATTCATAACATCATGTCTGAATGGATTCTTTGATATCGTTCTTTTTTTGTTCAGCTTCATATTTACCCGAATATATGATGGTGTCTCAAGAGTATATACAGCCATATTCGGAAACTACATAAAATCGTTCATTTCTATCATAATACACATTTTTATCATACCTATAGTTGAATCGATCTATCCTATCTTTGATATTGAGAAGAAGTTTGATATGATACTAAAACTGTACAATACATCTAATGATCCTAATCCTGATGTCGAACTCACACAAGATGTATGGAACTCCTACATGTACACTATTAACCATACATCAAAATACATAAACGATTCGGATCTATTTGATAAATTAATAAGACAGAAGATGTCAGAGATAAACTTTGCCATAACGATTGCGATAACCCGATCCGATACGACCCCACGATACGTAAAATTCAGTACTTTCTATGCTAAACTTAAACACATATTGGGTGATGCTATCGATATCCGTTACAGAGCTACCTACAACAACTTCTTCTTTATAAGCATTTTTAATGATGATAGTCCGTATCGACGTTTTAGGTACTACGACATCATATAAGGATCGAATGTCTCCATACTTAAAAATATTATAGTATGCAAGTGTACATATGTCATCCGATAAAACAGAAATCATAAGCAATACCGACGTCGATACCAATGTTGATACCAATGTTGATACCAATGTTGATACTGATATGAGTATTATTGATGCAGCTAGTCTCGATATTGATGTTAGCAGTGTCGATTCTATGATCAGCTCCGATATCAATACCAAACGTAAAAGAGAGCTCTTGTATCATATTACCAACGAATCGTCTGTAACCGATCGATCCGGTCAGAAAGTAACGCATTTGGTCGAGAATCTAGTCTACTATTCGGGGTCAGGTATCGCGTGTAAATTCTACGAAAAGACCAACGATACGATCTCTAAAATAGTTATCAGATACTGCGGAACCGGTGATAGTTACGTTGTCATCACTAAAAATTCCACCAAATCGACCCCATCCGTAACAACAAGAACTGTCTATACTAAAGATAATCTACTAACATGGTTAAAGACCAACGAACAACAATTAGGTTTCATGACAGAATACATAGAACATGGTAAACTCATAACTCATGATAATAACAATGATAATGATAAGAATACTATCAAAAGTGATTGGACATGGAACTGGTAAAAATGTCAACTACACCAAATAATAAAATACTGTTATTTAGTAATGAGATGCTGCAATCAGATGTCGTACCTCTTAATTCCAAAAAACTGCTAACTGCTTCCCTACCTACCCTGCCGAACGATGAGCTGTTAGCGAGCAAGAGATATAAGTCACTATTATTAAGTCAACGAGGAGACAAATCTAATTCGGGTCTAGGTCTAGGACTAGGTAGTATTTCTACTCTACATACTACATCATCACATTCAAATAATACCTTACACGCTACTCCCAATCCCAACCAAGGCTATTCAGATAATCATCGATTGGGTAACATCAAACAAGAGAAATCAACCAATACGAAACGGAAGAGTAACAATGTCAAAAAAGTACACGAAAGGGAACTGTTGTATCATTCGGTGGCAGAACTCGATGGTAACGAGTGTTTAAATCAGAAACCAACACATTTCATCGAAAATCTTGTCACCAGATCAGAGAACGGCATATATTGTAGATTCTATGAAAGGATAAAAGGATTGTATGTCAAGATAACCATCCGACCTATCAAAAACAGTAATGAATACAAGGTCATCATCAGTAACAATTTTTTATCACATCAATCACAATCTCTACAACAACACAATGCGATAGAAAGCACCATTGAACTAACACCACGTGATGAACTAAAACTAGATCTGTCATTGACATCTAATATGAATATTGATGCAACCCCTCGGGAGTACTGGAGGGACTCTATCTGTTTTACCGTCACATCTTATGATCCAGAACCTGTTGATACCGGTTCGTTGAGCATAGGAGGATATGAAGTCCCACGAATTGTGATATGTAGTAGAAGAGAATTGTTAGTATGGGTAAAAAACGATCCTAATCTGAGTTTTATAATAAACTACATTGATAACCAAAAGTTCCTGAACTACAATTATCTACATCAGCATCAATCACAACATCCTCCTAGCGACATATCCAAACATTTTACAAAGTTCATAACAAAAAGTATTAGTTCAGATAGTGATAGTAAAAGTAAAAGTAAAAGTAAGAGCAAGAGCAAAAGCAAGGACAAGTGTTAAAGATAGTGCGTAATTTTCACCATAAATAATTAAAATAATTACACCTCTGATTATAATATAGATGTCTTCAAAGAGAACAGGAACGAGCAGTACCAGTACCAGAACCAGAACCGCTCACAAGGGTAAACTCTTGTATCATTCCAGTAGTGCGTCCAAGAAACGTGTTGGTGAACAACCATCCGATATCATCGAAAAATTAGTCACTCATTCAGAAGATAGTTTGTTTTGTAAATTCTATGAGAAGAAGAATGGTGTTGTGACCAAGATCAGTGTTCGATCCTCTCCTATTGGTGGTGAGTATATGGTGGAAGTTAAGAAAGGCGACGGAGAGCCTAAAAAATACACTCACACTAAGAAAGAGTTGCTCGCATGGATAAAAGACAACAAAGAACTCGATTTTATGGCGGACTACATCGGAAAAGAGAAATCTTTAGGTAGACCAAAATCTAAATCTAAATCTAAATCTAAATCAAAGTCAAAGTCAAAATCAAAGAGCCGACGATCCAGAAAGGTATCCAGATCAAAGTCAAAGTCTAAATCAAAATCAAAGTCCAAATCTAAATCCAAGTCCAAATCAAAATCCAAGAGACGTTAAATTTTCAATTCAATTTTCAATCAAGCGATAAGAATACATGATCACAATTTTCTTATCGATTTACACCCTAATTTTGTTAAATTATACTTCCCCTATGTAAGTATAAATGTTCAAGAATGCCGTTGGTATTATAGTGGGCAAAGCTAGTAAATATTGGATAGTAGAGATATTGAGATCAGCCGATGCACAAAAAGCGAGAAGACGGAATATTCAAACCAAACTGTACTTTGATAATTTTAATTTCAATATATCAGACATCAACAAGTCGTTTGAATTGAAAGATTCGATACGATTTGAATACCGAAAAATATATCACAACGGAAATCTGAAGATTGTTGTTAACTCTGTGAAAAAGTTAGAATCACAGACTCTGACCGGGGATCTCGGTGTCAAAACAACTCCTAAAGATAAACTACCTGTCATCGTTGTTGAGACCGATGATGTTATTGATGTGTATATTGCATGGAATCTGAGTGCTACCAAACTGGCCAAGAATCGTAGTAGACATGTCGCGATCAAGTATGTCGAACTAGATCATAATGAATTCGGAGTTGATCTGAATACCTTTACCAATACACCGTATGTACACTATCATTTGGTATGTGTTGTCAAACTGTACATGCAACGAGTAGATAGCACTACCTATACCGATATCTACACCGATACTATCGATCATCAAACCACAGCTACAGATCATACCGCAAACAACACAGTGATCGATACCAAAAACGATACCAAAAACGATACCAAAAACGATACCAAAAACGATACCAAAAACGATACCAAAAACGATACCGATAATGTCAGTGCTAGTTCACAATGGGAGTTGATGATCGAACAAAAATCAGAGTCTAACATCGTATCTCAATACGGCGAGGACAACCATACAGAGAACGGTAGTACTTATTCATACCATGATCCTGAGCCTAAATCTAAACCTAAACCTAAATCTAAATCTAAATCTGAACCTAAATCTGAACTTAAACTTGAACCTAAATCTGAACTTAAACTTGAACCTAAATCTGAACCTAAAATGGATATATTGGATCCTATTTTGATGACCAATATGAACGGATTCGTTAATTGTATGATCCATCAACAAACCAAAACAAACAATCCCAGTATTGAAACGGCACCCTTTTACGGGTCGAATAGGATTACCGGAAAAAACAGGATCGATCGACATAACAGAATCAATGATACATTTAAGGCTAACTCGACATGAATAAAAAGTTGAATTAAAGTAGGAATATGAGTTGAGACAAACATATAGATCATACAATCAAATAATAATGTCAACTAACGATCAATCTCAATCTCAATCACAATCTGAACCGCAAGTAAGCTGTAAGAAGAACTTCTACATGTACATGAATAAAAAATGGCTCGATGACCCAGCCAATGCAATCCCTGCAGAATACTCTACGTGGGGAGGTTTCACCAAACTCGATGATGAAGGTATCCTTAAACAGATTCAGATGGTCAAGGATCTTAAAAACCAAGAGTTTAAAAATGAAGAAGAAACTAAGATCTCTGCGATTTGGGAAGCATCTAACGCCAGATTTACGGCCTGGGCTAACGATACTGCAACATGTGATCCGATCTCCAGAGAGCTAGAGATACTAGACGCTGTTCTTCCTCTTCAGTCGATAACTGATACTAGACTAGCCGATTACTTCTACTACACACAGATCAACGGGATCGGGAATGTCTTTGATTTTGATTCAGGATCAGATCTAGAGAATGCTAACAACGTTGTACTTGATTTTGCTTCAACAGGATTCTCACTTCCTAGTCGTGAATACTATTTCGATCCTAATTTCACAGAAAAATGTGAACAGTTCAAAACACATCTACAGAATGTTGCTAATATCATCAATTCAAACTCATCAATAAACCTAGATGACGATTTCGCCTCAAACGTATTTGAATTCGAGAAAACCCTTGCAAAATACATGATGAAAAGTGAACAGGCCAGACGTTATGATGAATACTACACCAGAACAACTATCACCGATATTCATGAAAAGATCGATGATTTGAAATCAATTCCGGACAAACACGAAAACTACACTCAAGAAGAGAACCAATTTGTACTAACATCATCCCAAAGAGAATCAATTAAAGTATTCTTGGAGAAAGTGTACGAATTGTTTGATCTGCGCAGAATCTTAGCTGATAACAGAGAAAAATCATTTATTCAACCTAATATAGAGGCTCCCCCTGATCCAGAACAAGTCACAGTATTCGATGGTGATGCAATCCGACGTGTTTTTGCCCTGATTATGAATCCTGCAGAATTCCCTAAATACAGATCGTTCCTTCAATACAAAATAATATGTTCATTTAAAGCGTTTTGTACCAAGGGTCTCGATGAGGAGTTCTTTGATTTCTACAGTAGGAAATTAAGAGGACAGCTCGACCAAAAGACTCAAGACAAACGATCGATGGCCTTAGTTAATTCGTACGCAAGCGAAATGATGGGTAAACTGTTCGTAGCTAAATTCTTCCCTGAAACCTACAAAACTAATATCAAAGAATCTATTTCTGAAATCTTAGATGTCATGAAGGAATCTATCAAACATAACGATTGGTTGACAGAACCAACCAAACTGAAAGCTTTAGAAAAACTATCGATGTTCAACGTCAAGGTCGGATATCCAGACGTATGGAAAGACTACTCCGAATTCAATGTTGAAGAAGGAGACTCTCTATATGATATTTCGAAGAAAGCCAAAAAATGGGCTCTCAAGATCAAGTTCTACAATAAACTGAACACCGTCTTAGATCGTAATGAATGGTTGATGTCCCCACAAACGGTTAATGCTTATTTCATGCCTACACAAAATGAGATAGTGTTTCCAGCAGCTATTCTCCAACCACCCTTCTACTGTAAATCAAACGATGATATAGACTTTGATACTACCGAGGAGGCAGAACTAATTGATAGTTCTTACGATTTTACACCAGCCGTTAATTTCGGTGGGATTGGTGCGGTGATAGCCCACGAGATAACCCATGGTTATGATGATAAAGGACGTAAGTTCGATGGATCAGGTAACATAAACAACTGGTGGACCGATGAGGATGCTGCTCTATTTAAAGCCAAGACGGATCTCATGACGGAACAAGCATCGTTATACAGCTTTATCGATACCGATTCTACAGATTTAAAAGAGTACAAACTGAATCCACAACTAACGATGGGGGAGAACCTCGCCGATCTTGGAGGGATCAGTTTGGCACTCCAAGCCATGACACGACGTCTAACAAAACAGAATGCATCCGAAAATGTGATCAAAGCCAATAAAAGGACACTGTTCAAAGCCTTTGGGAACATCTGGAAAATGAACATACACAAAGAATACTTAATCAACAAACTAACAACCGATCCACACTCCCCACCAGATTTCAGAGCGAATATCATCAAGAACATGGATGAGTTCTACGAAGTGTTCGATGTTGAACCTGGAGATGATATGTACATCCCACCTGAAAAACGCCTTAGAATGTGGTAAATGTTCAACATCAGATGAGTCCCCTGACACTGTGATTAATTTTATTATCCATTATTAAATCGGCCTTCATATTAACATTGACATTTAATATGGCCTCCACTAATACAAATACTACAAATCTTAACATAATCATAAATCTCGATAACAGTATCAGTATCAAACCTGTTATTGTAGTACTAGATACAGATGCTCAATGGTTCAAACAATCCCCTTGGCTCGCAATAGCCAATGAGTTGATCCTAGAAACAGGTGTTACGATTCGTCATATCATACATCATTCACAAGATGCTCCGTTCGCTTTGATGTTGATGAACGAAGTAGACAATCTGCCTGTCGGTGTATCTGTATTTACTTTTAATGAGTATCAACGTGATAATAGGTACGATCTGATTCTGGCAGCAGTTTCTGTAAAGACTGAATACCGGAAAAATGGTTTATTTAAGATCATGTTATCCATAATGAAAAGTTTGTTACGATTACAGATGAAGTATCAATTACGAATAAATGGTGCTTCTTTGGTACTAAATGGTGGTATCTATCTTAATGTTGATCGATCTAACATAATCGCACAAAAAACGTATAATCAGTGTGGATTTGATACAGTGTGTTCTGATTCGAAATACTGTGCTATGTATCTCGATATGTTCATGCCATACACTAACGATACATCTGACTACAATATTCTAGCAGACACTCTCATGAATAACTCTATGTACTTATTAGAAGGACCTAATCGGCTATACGATGAGACAACCCAAAACACCGTGACAAAGTTCTGCTCTGTTATCTGTGATGCCGAACACTACCTAGGTATCTACAGATTCTGGAGGCATTATGTTAGTGTCTAAAGGAACATCGGTTCATATTGATGTGTATCTTCATCCCTAAATACAGTATATGGTATCTTTAATAGACTTAGTCGATCCAACGTCTCATCATCACAGTGTTTATCCCACAACATAATATGATCGATATCTCTATCAAAAACCACATCCCCGTGAATCTGCACCTCAACGTACATGTATGATCGGTATTTACGAATCGTTTTTATTGCAACAGTATCTGGTTTGCCAGTTTTTTTCATTCTGGCCAACTGTATGACATTTTCTAAAGTTTTCTCACCAAAGTATAAGAGGAGTTGAACGCAATTATCAAATGTACATACGTGTGTCTGTTTAGCCGATGAATCACCACACACAAAAGTAATGCGGTCTTTAATGCTGTTCTTAAAAACCATGTACGATCTACCGTAACCAATGGCTGAAGAACATCCAATAGGATCAGCGAACAGATTTAGACATCCATACTTAACCCTAGACTCTTTCGGACAATCTAGCGTATAGATCTTATTAAAAATGTTGTCTTCCCATGTCAATCTCTGTCCCAAGTATGTGTTTGATGCATGTTCGGTGGTATCAGTCGTTTCGAATGCGTTTTTGAGTTTTGTTTCGGTCTTCAACCATGGTACAGGATGATTATCAAACCTGCCGAAATGAGTTATGACATCTACGTTTTTGAGATAGTCCAAACATAATGATATATCTTGTTCAGTGTAGCCCAAAGATAGAAACCTAATTACAACGTTAGGATAAACGCTTTTGTGATATATTTTGGCTTTGCGAGAACACCATCTGACAGCTTCAACCTGATGAGGTAAAAGATTTCCTAATGTAATATTGGTCATTTTTGGTATTTTTGTTTTGGGCACTTTTGGTATCTTTGGCATCTTTGATATCTTTGGTATGAGTTTTTTCATAGATACACAAATATTAGGATGTGTATCTAACATTTCGATACCGATCATAGATTCGCATCTATCACATAATACTAACAATCCATCCGTCATAACTATTGATATATTAGTATGTTGACTTTTTTCTAACATAGATAAAAACCATTTCAACTTTTAAGAAATCAAACTGACATTAGTCATCTCTGTAGTGGATTCAATTGTCGGTGTAATAATCGATTGATCCTCCAGACTAACATTGGTCATCTCTGTAGTCGTTTCAATGATTGGTTCTATGCTCTGTTCAATGGTTGGTTTGACAATGATTGGTTCAATGGTCGGTTCTATGCTCTGTTCAACAATGGTAGACTCAATTGCTTTGTCATCGAACCAATCATCGTTAAAAGGTTCAACAATGGTAGACTCAATTGCTTTGTCATCGAACCAATCATCATTAAAAGGTTCAACAATGATCAGATCATTTTTAGGTTTTATGTTTGTATTTTGCATATCAAGCTCTAATTCATTGAACATCACATCGACCTTTGCATCAAGATTCTGATTGATTACGTCGTTTTGTTTTTTATCTATGATGATCTGACTCGACATGAATCCCTTTCCTTTCTCACTCTTAATCAATGTCACACCGTTTCTGCGAAGCTTCTCTGAATTAGCATAACAATCCGTATAACTAACCTTTCTCGTATCGGAAAACTTCTTCCCCAATACGATGTCCATCTGATTAATATTTGTACGTTTCTCAGAGAATTGAAACTGCCAGAAACCATAGTCTATCGCATATTCCGGTCTCAAAAAGAAGTGAAAAAAGTCCAGACACTTACCAGATGATACAACGGGTCTCTCATGTTTTGAGTAGTTGACAACGCCTACCTCGTATATCACAGGATCCTGATTCTCTTCGTAGGTGTAAGCGGATTCGGCGAATGCCA
>Ga0302280_1001848_pt1 | contig 16951 bp, 17 predicted proteins | sample III_Fen_E1_1_FD_198771 | JGI IMG/M metagenome (GOLD analysis project Ga0302280, IMG submission 198771) | Peat permafrost microbial communities from Stordalen Mire near Abisko, Sweden - III_Fen_E1_1 | ecosystem: Environmental > Terrestrial > Soil > Wetlands > Permafrost | place: Sweden: Abisko... | reverse complement strand
TACTTGGTAAACGAGTACAATACGACCCATAAATTGTACGATCCAGATTGTGAATTGGACGATGATGGACGTGATTTAGTGTCGTTTCGAGGTACAAGAACACCCCTGGCGCTGGAGGCGCAAAATAAGGAGGGTTTAGTACCGAAGGAATCAAACACGAAATCAAAGAAGTCATCAAAGCCATCCAAAAAGGAGAAGGAACCATTTGAATCAATAGAGATAATAAAGCGAGATTTAAATGGGAGTTTAAACATCAGATATAAGGGAATATGCATATTAAGAAATGAAGAAATACCAAAATATATGCGAAGACCCAACTATGCGCAGTGGAAGTTTACTTCCGATTCCGGTCGAACAACTTGAATAACACCATCGGGTATTTTATACCGTCGATGATAAATCATCTTCAGTATCGCAAAAACAAGGAGTATTACGTTGTAAAAAGGGCAACTATCATTAAAGTTGTAGATTCATGTGCGAAAAGTATTAAGTCTGCGAAAAAACTCAAACGTCAACTTGTAGAAGAAATTTATGATTTATCAGCTGATTCTGATCAAGATAACGAAGATGCCGAGATGTTCGCGATTGTATCTATTCCAGCTTATGATGATACAACATCTCCACAAAAAGGAGGTATGAATATCGATACGAATAATAGCGATCTTGAACAACTATACCGCCACAACAAAGCGATGTATTTAGAACTGCAATCGCTTCAAAAACTTTTGTAGAATTTTTTTGTATAGTGTATTCATCAATACTACTTTTCTTGATGAACACAAACTCAAATTCGAACAACCATGCCATGAATGACAACAACATGTACACAACGATGATAATTCAAATGATCGCCATAATGTTTGTTGCTGGTGGATTGTCCACAATGAACGTATGGGCAAATAGTTTAGATGATGTAAGAATCCATATCAATGATCTGTACATGGTAGTTTTAATGATCGGATGGTCGACACTGTTAGCATCTCTGTTTTATTTGAGAGATACTCAGAATTACACAATACCATTCCTATCGGTAGCAGTTATTTTGATAGTATTGTATCTGATCCGGTCCCAAACTTTCGTAGATGATTCCCAATTCTTAGAAGGTATGATACCACATCATTCGATGGCGATCACGATGAGTCGAAAGATCAAAGACAAGACTAACAATCCAAAAATAAAGAAACTAGCCGAAGATATCATCACTGCTCAGGAACAAGAGATCAAGTACATGAATGAGTTATTGACATAGAAATAACCAGAATACAGAATACAACCAAATGAACTCGAGTGAACGTGAACATTCATTGTGGGGGGTACGTTACGCGCACTTGCACTGTTTGCTAGTACTATCGCTTCACTACCCTAACTGCAACAAAATATATCATCCAAGTAAATGTACGTATCGAACATCGAACAATGAATTGTACACTTTATTCGTATCATCATAAAGAATGTAAATAAAAAGGGCGATGGAACCTCCGGTTCTAGAGGTCGAGCTTTAGCTAACCGTTTACGGCAGCTACGCTTTGCGTTAGCGGAGGCTATCCATTCAATGATCCTGTATGATGATGCACAATTAATCATTCAAGTTCATCATTCAAGTTCATCATTCAAGTTCATCATTCAAGTTCATCATTCAAGTTCAAAGATTGAATTTCATAACATATTGTCTATTTCAAATGGATATCCATGGAATACTAATCAAATTTGTAATACTACCACCTCAAATGGTCATTTTTGAAGTCCTCAAGTATCTACATGAGAATGGATGATGTCCATATGACAAAAGATGTGAGTATTGTATATTGACCACATACAATTCTACATAAACATAAAGCCCCCTATCAACTAAATACATAATATGATTTACTTATAAGACACATACACATGAACACGAACTATAGTAATCGTATCGCCTCAAAACTCGCAAAATTCTCTGGTGTTGATCTTGTGACGGTTCAATCTTTGTTCGCCGATCCCAAAGCCAACAAAAATGTCATCAAACAGATCTTTACTCAATCCCAAAAAATTGCGGTCGCAGTATCAAAAAAATACAGACAGATGTCTAAAGACAGTAATGCTCAGTTGGAAACGCTTAGAAAACAGTCCAATACCAAAGTACAATTTGCTGCAGCAGTCAAAGCGGCCAAACAGGCCCTTCAAGACGCAAAAAACCAAGATCCTTTCACTTTATTGGGTATATCTAAACCTAACATTGATTTTCAAACCCCTAATGCAATTACGAACACATCACAGCCACAATACTACGGTAACGGTAATGGCTGTGATTGGGATGATTGTGGTTGTAAAAAGAAATGCAAATGTGAAAAGAAATACTATGAAAAGACTGGACAACTCATCAAAGAACTTTTACCATGTGCACCTCACATTCCAATACCGGGCGGTTATCAACCTCTACCTTTTGTTTGTAGTCAACCTGGTACCTATTGTTTGACTAGTAATTTGATCTATACCGGCACTGACTTCGCAATCACCATCGCATCATCGAACGTCAAAATAAACCTGGATGGTTTCAAGATTACACTAATGGGGTTTGGTGCCACTGGTATCGATATCGAAAACTACGAAAGCATCGAGGTGTATGGTGGTCAGATCGAAGGTACTGATACTTCTGGGGTAACGAATGAACAGACCGGTATAAACATATACAATGCAGTGAACGTCAACATTCATGATATGATCATGACAGATCTTTTTAACCCAATCCACTCAATGATGTCCGTTAATTGCCAATACGCGAAATTATACATGTCACGTCCAGCACCAGATCTGCTCGTGAGATATCTCGATTTCGGAGCCATATCTATGTATGGATGTGTTAACCAAGTTGCGCGAAACGTTAAAACAAATGAATACTCTGGTAATTATTATAATCTTAGTACAATCTTTGTGCATGCCTGTATTGATACGACAATCGATGATGTCCAGTGCTATAAAAGTGATATAGTCAATGGTGACGAGGAATTAGCTGGTATTGATAGTTCCGTTAGTGATCTGATTAATATCAAAAATATCCAACTTAAAAACTTTCCTTACGGTATTTATATAGATGATGACGTAGTCGAAGAGGACAATACATTTGGAGTGACTATCGATACCGTTAGTATTGATGCAGACGACCAGACGAACACGCAGTTTGGAATATATGTATCGGATAATACTAATAATGCTCCTGGCGTTTCTCTCGTTACTATCAAGAATATCAATATATCTAACTATAACTATGGTTTGGTCGTTTTAGCTGACACATCCGTCTATCTTGACAATATTAAAGTGTACAGCAACCCATCACAAGTTACAGAGGGGGTAGGTATTGATACTGGGACTGGGTCCTCCATTAATACGATCATCAAGAACGCAGAAGTTATTAATTATTCTATCGGAATTCGTGTTGCACACGGTTTCAATAATATCATCGAGAATGCACAAATAATGTCGTATACTGAAACAACAGATCCGTTTGGAATAGATACGACGGCCTCCGAAAATACTAGCATAAAGTCCACACAAATAAGTGGATACCAGATAGGTATTTACGCCCCAAAAATCAAAAATATCACCATCACTGATTCTATCATAAACTATAACCAAATTGGTATTCAGGCCGATTCATCTACAGGATCTGTTGCCATCAATCGTAACACTATCGCTAACAATACAACTATTGGTATCTTTCTCGACACTTCGAATAGTCAAATTACTAAGAATCTTATCTCGGCAAATAAATATGGTATTGAACTGGACGTTACTTCCTCAAACAATGTTATTACCAACAATACTATCACCGATAACACAACTTTGGGTGTACTACTAAATGCAGGAACAACCGGAAACATATGTACATTAAACGTATTCACAGGTAACGGTGGCACGCAGTTCCAAGATAGCGGTTCCAACAACTTTACTACTGGTGCAGGCAACAACGTTTACAATTCTTAATAACCCCCGTTTTTTCTTATTTTTAGTATGTATTAAGAAAAAAAAAGTTGAAAATTCTAACATATTTACTTTTGTGATGATTAACCATATTACACACAGGATGAATAGTGATCTAAACCTAAACCTAAACCTAAACCTAAACCTAAACCTAAACCTAAACCTAAACCTAAACCTAAACCTAAACCTAAACCTAAACCTAAACCTAAACCTAAACCTAAACCTAAACCAAAGCACACTCTTATTGGTCATTCCACGTGAATTGTTGATAATGATTCTACAGTTGTCAGACGTACCAACGATATTCTCTCTTAGCCTAATATCTAAATTACATCGTCTGAACATCATCATCAATTTCAACATTTTAAAACAAAACATCATGGATATTCACTTGAGTGCCATATCTAATGGGTACAATGTTTTGTTCGAATATCTGGTATCTACCGATGATATACAACGCAATAGTACATTGAAGATAATCAAATACAAGACTCAAGCTGCCGAATATGGGGAACTTGACATTCTAAAATACATCCATGAGAACGGTGGTTCTTGTTGGAATAAACAGGTTAGTCGTAGTGCGATTGAAAATGGGCATGTGCATGTTCTAAAATATATTCACGAAAAAGGAGGTCCAGTAAGCGAAAGCATAGTTAATCTTTCGGATGTCGCTAAAAATGGACATCTCAATGTGATAATATATTTCCGAGACACGGGATTATTCCCACTGAGCAAAATAAAGATTGGAACAATCAATTATAACGCAGCGTGTAATGGACATATTCACATCTTACAATACCTTCATGAAAATAATAATCTATGGAGCGAATCCGCGTCGAGAGGGGCTGCTTTCGGTGGACACTTAAAAATTCTAAAGTATCTTCAAGCTAATGAATATCCATGGGCTGAAGATGTGTGTACTCATGCTGCTAAAAATGGACAATTAGATGTAGTAAAATATCTCTGTGAAGAAGGATGGGCGTGTTTTTATGCCGCCAAGCAAGGATATTTTGAAATTCTAAAATATCTGCACGAAAATGGATGTCCATGGGGTACACCTTATCAGGATTGTTACCTCCAGAGAAAGGATTGGAAGGCAGATATTCTGAAATACCTTCGTGAAAATGGCTATTCATGTGGTGAAGAAAATTGTTGTTATTGTACAAAATGAAGTATTAACATACTGTTTTATTATCTCCTTCGATCATGACACACTTTATATTTGTCTTGCCAAAAAGAACTGTTCATGATGACGCTTAATTTGGTTGATACACCATCAATATTCTCCCTTAGTCTAACATCTTGCATGAGATAGTTTGTAACGTAAGAAAAAGAGCAGGATGTGAATAAACAAGTCTGAACAATTAATTATGAGAATCCATGTGGGAGGGGTCGACCGCAGGTAACCGTTCACGGCTGCGTCTCGCGATCGCTTCCTGCCCAGACTTATTTGCGGTTAACCCAATGATTCCAAAAAGTGGGGGTAGTGAGGCGTTAGCGAAACGCAATCCTGCCCACATGAATGTTCATAAATAATCGATCAAATCAATTTGATTACTGCTATTCTTTTCCTTAAGGTCCATACATTAAGGAAAAATTGAAATGTTAATGCGATGCAATACATTACATCAATTTATCTATTATGAATGATGTACTTACTTTTTCTGTGTACATTGATACTATTGTCTTTAGCTGCTAACAAAGATTGTGGCATATCTGATCATAGTACGTTCTACAATTTATTCTATGACAGCGGTATCGATATTTTATTTTTTGCATCAGAAACCTACAACAATACTCCTCTGAACCAATGTGAACCGATCACCGATACAAAATTCAGATCGATGTATCCATTACACTCACTCGGAAGGGACGTTGATCATATCATCGATGTGGAGAACTCAGAGCCAGAATTGGACAGATGTGATAAAAATATTCGAGGGAATATGATACTGTCAGATAGTAATTGGAATAAAGGTGTTAGTCAGTTGTGTTGGAGATATGCCAAGATAGAGAAAAGTCAGGTGTACGGAGATATATTTCAAAGTGCGATGAATAGTGTCAAAAAATGTTGTTCTAGTTCTGTACCAAATTCAAATGCACCTACAACTTCAACACCAACACCAACATCAACATCAACATCAACATCAACTTCAACTTCAACTTCAACTTCAACTTCAACTTCAATACCAATATCATCGACCCGAATATCAACTTCACCTACATATGTACCATCATCAACACCTACGATGCCAGATATACACGATGTTCTAGCATATGTGTCTATCGCTGCGATCTGTATGTACATTTTGATTTTAATCACTCTATGTGTAGGTATTGTATGCATATACGTCATTTCATCAAACACAAAACCAGAATACTCCCATATCGATCCCAACATCATCGTCAGAACTAATGCTAATATAAATATCGATAGTGACGACGAGGATGCGAAACTATAATGTTAAATTAAAAAAGTTGAAATACTAGAATATCTGGCAATTCATTCGTATCGTTCGAAACTACATCTACTACATCTACTACATCTACTACCTACAAACAAAATGATAGATCAAAAATTTAAACAGATCGAATCAAAACTAGAAAATCGACTCAAGGATCTTGAAGAATATGTTATGACCCTAAAAGAGAACTTTGATTTAAGGATGGAACGGAGCGAAAAGATGATTTCAGAGCTGGTTATAAGTCTAAAAGAACATCACGAATTGACCCTGATATTGAGGAGTAAAGAATTACAGTTACATGTTGCGGAATTCAAACTAGAACTGACAAAAAGGGATCAACGAATCGAGGAACTGGCAAACGAGGTTAGGATCCTGCGTGAATCCCTGACTGATGATACTTCTTCAGAGTAAATTTTGGGTAATGTTTACGAAAGATATTTTACAATTTCATCATGACCATTATTAGCAGCAGCGCGAATACATTCATTTACGCTCCATAGATATCCATTCTCCCGCAGATATTTTAGTATCTCCAGATGACCCTTACTTGCGGCACCTAAACAAGCTTCAGCAAACGAAGGTAGTATATATCTATTTTCGCAGAGATATTTTATGATCCCCAAGTGACCGTGTAGTGCCGCAACATTCAATATCAATTTATCGTTCATTGGATAGCCATTTTTGTAGAGCCATTCTAGGATTTCTAAATGTCCATATTCGGCAGCATGGACCGCATAATTACATGTGTATACGCCTGTAGTAAATCGGGTTGGGGTGGGATGTAAAAATTTTACAATATCCAGATGACAGTTCTCAATAGCGATCGTTCTACAACGATAGAGATTTGTAATATGTTTATTTTCACTCAAGTATTGTAAGATTTCTAGATGACCATTTGCACAGGCTTCCAGGATGTATGAGTCGTACACAGGACAGTCATTGTTGCGCATGTACTTTACGATATTCAGTCGATTTGACTTGATGGCTACTGTAAAAAAGTCTACGATATCAGCATGTGCGAATCTTTCATTATCAAAAAGCCATTTAAATAGATCGTAATGGTCGTTCACTATAGCGTCGTTGATGATATAACTGATCGGATATTCTCTAGGACGGATTATGTTAGATTGTGCGTACTTTTTGGAGACTACACCCAGTGAGAATATCGACGATACATCCGAAAGATGAAGTATTAATGATAACAACTCGTGCGGGATATCTAGTAAAAATGTGGTCATCTGAACTGTTGTTGAACCATTGTAATGTGTAGCAAAAGATAGACTGTGTGATATTCAACATTTTTAAGAAGATAGAATGATTACTAATGAACATAAACAAATAATCATGAGCAATGACGCAAAACGGGGGCTTCCCTTTTAGGTTCTCACTGCGTTCGTACTATTGATTACCCACCCTAGACCTACGGTCCCCCCGCCCCCTCTTCTCCCAAAACATGAGCAGATTATTGGTTATCATTCGTTGGAGCTATTAGAAAATATTGAACATTCCACAACATACTGTGCATAAATTACTAAATACTAAAATAAGCAGCATCGATATATGATCCATTTATTCAGACCTAGATCATCTTATTATCCAATGATAACATTTCTTCCAACAGAGCTACTTGCATTGATAACATGTTTTTTAGATGTATCGACGATATTTTCACTAAAACATGTATCTAAGTTTTTTGCACGATACTTTTTAACAAACACTACAAAATCCAACGATGTAGTCATTGTCGACATCATCTCCAACGGATACACTAATCTTTTCGAATGGATCAGCACATCGACAACATCTAATACACTGTGTTTTACTGCAGTATACAAACAAAAATACTCCGAACAAGCAGCTCTAGAAGGTAGATTAGATATTCTGCACTTACTCCAAACTACAAATGCATCGGATGAAGGATATTTGGATGTCTTTAAAAACATGTACATGTCATTTAAACGTTTAAGAATTATGATAAATGCGGTAGAACAAGGCAATATCGAAATCGTTAAATATCTCAGACAAAATGGATTCAAATGGAACAGTCAGGTCTGTGAAAAGGCGGCCTATCACAATCGATTGGAGATGTTGCAATACCTTCATGAAAACGGATGTCCATGGAATTCCGATTCGTGTTTAGCTGCAGCCCATAGTGGTCATCTAGAAGTACTACAATATCTCCATGAAAACGGATGTCGATGGAATAGATTTACTTGTTTAGATGCTGCAGAGAACGGTCATTTAGAAGTCCTAAAATATCTGCACGACAACGGATGCCCCTGGAATAGTCCTGCAATCTCTTATGCTGCTGAAAATGGTCATCTGGATGTGGTCAAATATCTACATGAAAATGGATGTCCATTAAATGACGATGTGTGTAGTGATGCCACTAAAAATGGTCATTTGGAAGTTCTTAAATACCTCCACGAAAACGGATGTTCGTTGAATTATGCGTCATGTATGCTTCCTTGCATTAACAATCATCTAGATGTTCTAAAATACCTCCACGAAAACGGATGCTCATGGGATGAAACTGATTTTGGATTTGCGGCAGGAAACGGGAACTTAGAAATGGTCAGTTACATGCACAAAAACGGATGTCAAATCGATGAATCCGCGTGTAACTATGCTTCTAGAAATGGACACCTAACTATCGTCAAATACATCTATGAAAACAAACTACCTGCGAATCATTGTGAAGTATATGATTATGCTGAACAAAACGATCATTTTGAGATAATTGAATACATACAGACACAAGGCATAGTTATCTTGTCATGTGATGATTGTCCAACATAGCTATCTTAAACAAAATAAAGGAAATTTTTAAATTAACTCCATAACAAAGTCGAAAAACTCATCGCTCGGTTGGACATGATGATCTTCATAATAGTGCATCAAACCGGACGGAAATCTAAAACTGATCTCACCGTTAGACACCGTAAATTCATCACATCCATTAGCCTTGTTACATATACGACAATCAGAGAATCCATAGTAATGTGTGATGCTTTTCCCACGTATTTTAGCATTATGAATGATATATGACAGTTTTTTCAGAAATATCGGATCGACCGGGAAATCCGTTTCGATCGGTAGATTGTATTTGACTCGACTCTTTGTTTGATCATACAACGGTGATACACTCGCCCAGTAACCTTCGATGTATTCTTTGTCATTGATTTTGTACAGGGGTGATCCTCTGATAGGCTCGTGCATAAATTCTTCGTACTCGATCGGAACCATTAAATTAACTTTTTCGGATTCGATACACATCGTATTGTCTATGATGAGCATTACTTCAATATCGATTGATTCTAACCATGTTTTGTCTGATAGCTCAATACTGATTTTCAGGTCTGGACTGCCTATCACCAATCCTGTCATAGAAGTCAGATTAGGCAGTTTAAGAGTCGGTGGACGAACAATGTAACAGAATGCGTCATTGATCGGGATCATCGTGTCAGTAAACTCAAAATAAGGATTCGAACAAGGTATCATATCGATATCCCCGAATTTAACACTGATGTTTCGTGGTGTTTTGTTAATGACGATAACCTTATGAATCGGCACATCGATCGGCGTATTGATGACATAACTGGAACTATTATTGTATTTCAAAAACTGATATGTGTAGATATGTTTCTCGCTCGCACATATTTTATTAAGCTTGTACTGATCCTTATTCGAACGATACCCTTCGAATGTTGCAACCTGATCGAAAACTAGAAATTCATCGGCAAATTGGATCCTAATCGATATATCGTAATTAAAGACTACGGGTTGTTCCTCCATCAGTAACGCCTGGATCGGTATTACAAAACTATCAGTATGTAGTGTCATTTTTCTGTAGAGGTCAGGATACTGTTTTGCAACCAATTCTAATTGGGATCCTGTTAGATCTAAAACTTGTGTACTGCCGAATTCTACTGTTAGTCTGTTGATGTATTGAAATATGTCATTTGATTGAGTAATAGGTGTTGATCTGAACGATACGATCAGATTTGCGATGTGATCAAATACCTCGTATTCTGAATGCTTAATGATAATATGTGTTGTATTCAGATTGTGTCTATCGAAGGGTTGTGCGTTGACTATCGTTAAGCAGTGTCTAAAATGAGTTAAATCTCTGCGCCAGGTCTGTTTGAACGGGGTCTTGTTATGACTACTATTGTCACCGATCCAATGTTTCCCGTAGGTGGATTTAGTGTCTTTGTCTAGATCAAAAATTCGTGGTAGATTCAAATTGTCCATTACGGTGTGTACTTTTGTATTAAGGATAGATTAGGCCATTCATCACAGTTGCTCTACGTTTCAATTTTTATAACACAAAAAATTGAAAAATGCAACAAACTGGGATGTCCATTACTAAAAAGACTATATTCTACACAACAATGAGTGATTTGTTGACTATTCTATCTGATGATTTCGTTGATTCTGGCTTGATATTCGAACTAATACCCAATGAGGTACTTCATATTATAGCTTTCTTTTTGGGGTCAGACATAGCATCTGTTTTTGCGTGGAGTCGAACATCTAAAAAATACATGCAATGTCTTACGATCTTTCTATGCGATAAAACATTCCATTGTATCCACGTAAACGCGATATTAGAATACCACCCTGATTTATTGGAATGGCTCATATCTACTGAGGAAGTTGCCTCAGCATCATTATGGATTTCTGAAATATCGACCAATCCGTCATATCGTCCGTGGAACTGCGACAATAGTAACCTACAACTTACAGAAGCTGCTGCTAAAGCTGCTGCTAATGTTACTAATACTAATAAAATGGAAAAGATTATGCGGATTTTAGAATACCTCCGTGTAAACAATGCCACGTGGAGTAAATATGTGTATACATTAGTTGTAGAAAATGATCATGCTTTAGAATGGTTGGTAGAGAATCGAATAGCGTGTGAGATAAAAGATCTGGAGATCATAGAAGACGACGACGACGATGACGAAACCTGGATTACCTTACCGGAATATCCGATAAACTGTGAAACTTTACTGGCTGCAATCAGAAAAAAGAATCTTAATAGTGCAAGGATCCTTCACGAGATTAAGCGTTATTATCAAGATCCCGACGGAGGTACCTTTACACGAGCTGCTGCTAAAAGTGGATGTCTGAAGATGTTACAATATTTAGTCGAAGCGGGATACGAAACCTATCTGGGTGATTGTACTCATTTTGCTATAATGAAGGGATTTTTGGACATATTACAGTACACTATAAAGATGGGAGTCGAAAATAAACCAGCTTGGTGTCAATACGCTGCTGGATGTGGTCAATTAGAGATTTTGCAGTATCTCCACGAAAATGGATTCAAATGGAATTCGAAAACGTTTATGTCGGCTGCTGCGTATGGTGATCTACACATTCTAGGATATCTGTATGAAAATCAATGTCCTTGGGATACTACAGCTTGTCTTGTTGCTTCTGAATACAAAAATGATGACGTTCTCCAATGGCTCCATGATCGAGGATGTCCATGTAGTGAAGAGAATTGTAAATTTTGCACATGATGTTGTTTTTTATTTGTACAAAAAGTTGAATATCTAAATATGTTGCATATGTTTTGTTTTAGGTATTACGCTAATTATCCACAATGTCCGATTTGATACTGATCATCCCTAACGAACTATTCTCGATGATACTCGATATTTTAGACATATCATCGATATACTCTTTAGGATCAACATCCAAAAAATACAAACAATCCGATTTGATTCGTTTAATGTTCGACAAAAAATTAGATCTTAAGGAATTTCCATACCCGACAAGTATCGCACGTATTCATTTAAAGGAATTTCCATACCCGACAAGTATCCAACATATTCATCTAGACGCCATATTTAACGAACACTTGGATCTATTCAAATGGCTCGTTACTAAGAGTGAAATATCCCGAGATATCGTTAAACATTTCACTTACATAAAATCAGCTATTAAAAATAATTGTCTACCCATACTCAAATATCTTTACACGATTAAATGTCCCTGGAGTCCACATTCGTCAGAGAATTTTGAAATTGCTGTATCTAACGGACACATCAACATTGTAAAATATCTATGGGAGAATGGGTGTGAATTGACGCACTGGTCTTGTTATTTTGCTGCGGAAAACAACCATGTAGAAGTTCTCAAATATCTACACGAACAAGGATGTCGTTTGGGTATCGATTCCTGCAATGTGGCCGCTAAAAACGGGGGTCTAGAAGTGCTCAAATATCTGTACGCGAATGGATTTACAATGAATAAATCGGCTTGTGCAAATGCTGCTGCAAATGGTCAGTTAGAAGTTCTCAAATACTTACATGAAAACGGATGTCCATGGGATGATTATGCATGTGAATATGCTGCAGAAAACAATCGGTTTGATGTAATGAAATATCTGTATGAAAATGATTGTCCAGGTAGCCACACGGGGAGTAAAACGTTGTTTGATAATCCGGTATACGATGATAACGGACAAATCATAAAATATGTGTACCAAGTTGAACGTAATTATTATAATATGAATATTCAGTACCTACAGCAACAATAATAAATTAAATTTTTACACGAAGTACTTGTACAACATATCCCAAAACGTCACAGCATTAGCATAGTCCGTCACAGCGACATACGCCATAATACCGAGAGCCCCGATATGCCATGGAGTATGCAGTGCTATCCGAAGAAATCGTTGGGTCGAGAAACTTAAATAATAGCTTGATGGTGGATAGAAGACCAGATCAGAACCGAGCATGATGCCCAAAAGTAGGATGATCCATACAAGATAATCCCTCACGATATCCGGACCTCCAACAATGATAATCGGCAAGATCGCCCCTAATCTATCTAGTTGTAACAAGATAAACTGAGTCAATGGTGAAAAATCAAGGATCGCCGGACCATAGAATCTCGTCTCGTCTGCATGATGAATCATCGAACAAAATGTTGCGATCGTGATAGATAGTGCCTTCAACTTCTGTCCGGTCAGAAGCGCCTTACAGATCGCCGGTCCAGATGCTAAATTAGAAAAAGTCAGAATGTATTTGTCAACTACAGGATTGATTTTATCCATATGTGGCCAATTATATTAAACAAAAACATATAGAGAAAGACATACAGTTACAAATTCAATTTTTTTGTCATCTCATCTGACAAGTATTGATAATCGTCTTTCAACAAGGATTCCTTCTGTAGTTGTACAATGTTTGGATTAAGTGTATTGTCCAACAGATCGGTAGCCCCTGTATAATGATACCCTTCGAACTTAATATTCAAACCCAATCTTTTGTTTAATTCATCGATCTCCTTTGTCATTGACTGATGATTTTTTTCGCTATCATCAATCAAGACAAATGTATCAGGATAGAACTTAAAATGATCAAACAGCTTTCCGATAACAAGCCCCTTCATGATATTGTTAGTAAAAAGTACGCCGTCTTTGATCATAGCATTGGACGGTAGATCGAATGGTTTGAGCGTTTTGTCTATCAGATTATCTATATGAATCGGATTGGTATAAGATAAGCCATCAAACTCAACATCACAAAATAGGTCTGATCTAAAACTAATACCAAGCTCTTTCAGAATCGAAAGTGTCTTATCCTCAACAGGAGTTGTACAATCGGCAGTCGGTCTACCAGTCCGTCTAGCGGTCATAGCGATAGATTTCAATCCATCTTTATTGATCTTTTCCTTAATACAATCTTCGACCAACATGTATTTCGAACTGTCGTACGTATAAGTTACTCGTTCATTGCCGGCTTTTGATCGGATATCGTTGATAAACTGGGTTCGCTGTGGGGCATTCGCAGTTCGCATGATCTTGTCGATCGGAACGAAAACCGTATCGTCCAAATCGTATGCAATCAGATCATTAGATGTGTATTTATGGAACGGTATCTCATCGATCGATTTAATTCTGATGATAGATGATGTCATGACAAGATAATAAGTGAATAATACCATAGTGTTATGATTAATGTGTCTCTAGCAATAGATAAATCAAAATTTTATCACAGTGTCGCTCTACCTAGAACATCCATGATCATGGAGATATTTTACAACTTCTGAATGACCGTTATCCGAAGCGCCTGTGATTACATCGTCTTCATCATATGGACATTTATTCTCACACAAGAATTTTACAACCTCCAAATGGCCATTGGTAGCGGCGCATTTACATGCACTTGGATCCATATATCCAATCTCATACAAATATTTTAGAACATCCAAACTACCGGACGATGCCGCACAACGGAACACCCAATTATCACAATCACATCCGTTCTCAATAAGGTATTTTAAGCTTTCGATACTGTTATGGATAGCCGCTTGCAAACACGTATATTGATCCCATTTGCATCCATTCTCATGAAGATATTTTAGACACTCTATCTGATCGTTCATCGCAGCATACATGCACTCATATTCGTTCCATGGACGTCCATTCTCATGAAGATATTTTAAAACGTCTATTTTACCAGTACCTGCGGCAAGTACACATGCAATAGAATCCCAGGGGCATCCGCTTTCGTGTAGATACTTTAGAATTTCAAGACATCCGAAATGACTGGCGTGTCGTGTATAAGAACTGTCATTCATATACATAATTTCGTCAGGACGTACTAGCCATTTAAATAGGTCTATGTATTCGTATGATATGGCACTAAAGTGAATAATTTTTTTAGCTAGATCCGCATCTAATTCATAATCTGATTGCCCCTTTAAGAGTCCGTCAATACTCTTTACTCCTTTATCTAAGGATCGTTCGAGATTGTCCAATACCGACTGTTTACATCTAATTCGCGCAGAATGAATTATTTTGTTCGATGTATATTTCTCTGCAGTCATACTTAATGAAAATAGTGTAGCTGATTCCAAAAAGTCTAATACTAATGTCAGTAGCTCAGATGGAATAATCAATAAGGGATCGTTTAATGCAATCATGAGTATGTTAAATGTATGTATAGATACATAACGTACTGGATTTGGATTGTTCAATTTTTTGTAATCCGTTCTCTATCATCCCATCTGACAAGTATTAAAACTAAATTGTATTATTGTAGGTTCCTAACCTCCCCATACGATTGCTCAGTGTGTACGTAATTTTGTCTTGTTGGGTATTAATATCTGATTCGATGTAGTTAACACTTCTTGAATACCCCAACAATGGGAGTTTGAACCCCCCTATTTTTATTTTTATCATATCATTGCCCGAATTATGTTCGTTCATAAAATTGGTGAACTCTTCACAACTGTAGTCAAAACGTATTCCACCATAAATGTTACCATTTGCCTCGATTGGATTTTTGACAATTGCCTCCATAATATTTACCAACTTTAAACAATTCTGGTGGTTTTCTCTTTCTCTGGGCGTCCCCATAGGTTTATATCCTTCTTTCTTTTTATTGTCAATTAAAGCACGCGCTTGTATCTTTGCATGATCTGACATTTTGATTGAGATATATATATTGATAATCAGATTAAGAAGATCTGCGCGTCAGGGAAGTACATTTCAATCTTTCAAGAATTTCATTTCGATGCAGTACTTTAGAGCATCATCTACTGCTTCCAACGCCTCATCAAATATACTTTAGTGGAGATACTTCAGGGTTTCGAAATTTTCATATATTGCAGCGTGTTCACACATCTCATGATACCATGATATATCTTTTTCGCGGAAATATTTCTAGAATAAAGTAAAATAGAGCAAAATTTAGTATTTACATGGTACATTTTAACAAACATACACCTCTCTCACGATCAGTATAGTGTAATGATTTCTTACACCTCTTACATTGGAGACTGATAGGGCATGGTTCGAAACACACAGTTCGTTCGTGTGTGATGTCGAAATGCGTCAACTTTGCCCCACATGGACACTGTGTACATACAAACTTCATATTAGTTGATTCGGTAGGTTGTGAAGGCTGTAAAGGCTGTAAAGGCTGTAAAGGCTGTAAAGGCTGTAAATATTGAAGGGATTGCTGAAATGAGGCTTGGATCTGAGCATAATAGTAATCGATTGACTCTATCTCTGGTTTTGCTACCTTATTTTGTATGGAAGAATAGTGCTCTAAAAATCTGTTAACTTCTTCAAATGATTCACCGATCTCCTTTGCGGCAGAAATATTTGCGTTACAAAAATTAATCATGGGGATGTTGGTGTCCTTGGGATAAACTTGAGTCATCTTTTCTAAAACGTTCACCGAATTCGAAATGATAGTTTTTACGACTAGTAGATCCTCTTTGATGTCAGTATCGACATTAATTTTCTCCTCTCTGTACATAAGACTGTATTTGTAGTCTCCAATTAACTTGACAAATCCAGTTCTCAAATATATTTCACGCGCTTGAAGATTATCATGATCGACTTTGAGACAGATTCCTCCCACTTTAGTCGGTTTCGACAACCAATACTTCATTTGGATTCGAAGCATACTAAGCATGACGTTCAACATCAGTTTAAATATCCCTCGTTGGCGATACTCTGGGTTAACTGCGACATTCCCCAGATTCAAGTAGTA
>Ga0302280_1001847_pt1 | contig 16954 bp, 10 predicted proteins | sample III_Fen_E1_1_FD_198771 | JGI IMG/M metagenome (GOLD analysis project Ga0302280, IMG submission 198771) | Peat permafrost microbial communities from Stordalen Mire near Abisko, Sweden - III_Fen_E1_1 | ecosystem: Environmental > Terrestrial > Soil > Wetlands > Permafrost | place: Sweden: Abisko... | reverse complement strand
CTATTACTCTGTAGAAAACAAAGCTGTTTTTACAATATTGTACAACTCGTATATTGACATTGTTCAAGAATTATATTATTATAATAAACTCTTATATAATCAATGGAAACTCTCAAGGAAATCATACAGAAATTAGATGGTGATCCCTATTAAATATTGAATACTGAACCTTCTGCTGATTTTTCACAACTAAAAAAAAACTATAGATCTTTAGCATTAAAATATCATCCAGACAGAAACAAGGATGAAGAGGCGACTGAGCAATTTATTAAAATAAATCGAGCTTATTAATTTTTAGAGGAACCCTCCAATCGAAAAATATATGCAGATCACATCAAAGCATTAGAGGAGACAAAGAAAAGAATAGAGAAGATGGGTGATGAAAGACGGAAATTGATATAAAACTTGAAACAAAGATAAGAAGAAGTTTAAAAAAGGAGACAGGATATGGCTGCATAAGTCAAAAGAAGAAAGTAGTTCTACTAAAGGAAAATGAAGGAAGAAGATGATCGATAAATGTTAAGACAGGAAATCAACAAATAAATGAATCCTCAACAATATTACGAGGAAATGAGCTCCATTATAGTGCGCTGGGAAAAAGGACTAAGTTTTACCCCAAAGCTACTGGAAATAGCTTTTAAAGATTACGCCGAAGTAATTAAAGTTACAATTGAAGAAAAACGCAGAAAAGCAGTGGTTATCTTTAATAGTTTAGAAAAAGCATTGGCAGTTTCCAACTAATTCAAGCATCCTATGATCACAATTGAATTGCTTGTTTCGGGAGATCGTAGAAATCGTTTACTTAGCGCTCTCCAAAAGCGCAAAACCGACATCGATCTTAGTCTCAGCAGCGAAAACATTGAGCGTTTGAAGGAGCTGATAAATCGTAAGTCAAAGTTCTACTTTGAGAATCCCCTAAGAAGTGAATGATTTAAAATATAATTGATATGAAATACCTATAGTTATTGATCTTACTGACTGTTTTGTCCTGCTTGTCAAATTCAGACGTCACTGAAACGAATGATAGTTCAGTTATTAGTGGAAACTGTTCGAGTTCTCCTTATTGGAAACTTAACATATGCAATATCACTTGCAATTAATGCACAGCAACCAACAATTATTTGTGCAGTAGCTGTTAAGCAAATTACACTCTCAGCAGCGACAACTATTGTATGCTTAATAATAATACTTACTACTATATCTACAATTCCTATTTAACAGACATTCAGATCCCTACGAGCGATTTGAAGTCCTTTTATAATACAATGAACTACCAGTAGTTGAGCACCCAGGACGTTGTTTCAATATGTCAAAATGCAACTTATAACTTTCAAATGATAGGTTTATTCAAACAGGAAGATACCATTGGAATCACAATGACTTACACTGAGAAGATAAGTTATGTGTCAATCTCATTTAATTTGCTGTTGTTAATAAACAATGTGTTGCTCACAATATATCTGAACGGGAAACTCTATTATTCGCTATAATTTACGACACTTAGCAATGCGACAGCAGAATATTATGATTCGATCGGAAATAATGATGTTAAGAATCAAAACAGCTATCTCAACATTCCATCTCTTACCACTAGCAGTGCTAACAGTATCATGCAGCTTATTTCTGTTGATCTTGCAATAACAACCACTGAATTGCTCATTGAGATTAATGTGGGTACTGCTGATTCTACGAGATTTTGGGCAATATCTGATCTTGTAATCCTGGCGAGGCAATGTGATACTTGTCCCACATACGAGCTCACTAATACCATCTCTGATATTGGCACAATCACTCTTTACACAACAGCAATAGTTTTTCCTCTCCTGATATTCTTTTTTTGTATGGTGAAATGGGAGTCCTATCGAAGGAAATTAAAGCATCTTACAAAAATTGGAGGAGACACAGAAACTCAATCACACATCCCACTGAAGGTAGTCAATCGTGTCCATTCAACTCTTAGCCAATTAACTAAAAAAGTATAAATAATAAAATCAACCACCAGCATTCGAAATACAAATATACGAGAAACTGCTTTTCTGAAAAAAATAAATAAGTTTGATTGAGCTACATTGTAAAAATGAAATGCCTATATATAATGATTGACTTTTAAAATATTAATTGAATGCTCCGATAGTATCACTCAATATAAATTACTGATCATTTTGACTTTCGTCAAGCATCAGAACTCTTGGAGACGTGTATCCCTTTAATAATTCAGATACTTACAACAATTTTGTTATAAGGTTCTTCTCGAATTCAATTGATATCATTAAGTATGAAGAAATGTAAAATCATTCGACCTATTCGGAGTGTTGCTTTTAATAAAAGGATCTACTTCATGATCTTCAAAGATGCGGCTCAACAAAATAAAATTTGACCATTCTTAAAGTCTTTACATCAGATGAACATATTTTATTGATCATTAAAGCAGACTAATCGTTTTACATCGGATTGATTTACTTGCCTGAACTTATAGTCTATGATCTCAGAAATATATTTAGCACCATTTCCCTTGTGACAGACAATGAAATTGTGAAATTATCGAGGATTAATGTTATCGCTAGTCTGATGAAAATAATGCCTGGAAATAAAACAGTTGAAAGCATCGATATTCTAGGCGTTGAAAGCAATTCAAGTCAAATTTATTTTTACAGACTATTAATGAATCAAAACATCACCCTCTATATTGAAATGTTAAAGGAACTTAATTACCCATAAAATTATCCAAAACACAATGAACAACCAATTATTAAAGCCCTTTTTATAAAAAAAACTAATAAATTTCTTATATTTTTGCATCAGAAAATGTATCTCTGCATAGTAAAGGAAAAGCATGATAAGCAACTATCCATAGAGCATGACTAAAAGAAAAATATGAATGTGAAGATTTTAATGTAATAAATTTTAAAGAAAGGAAGTGAAGCATCAATGCTCATGGATATCTGCGCAACCAGCAGATTATGGATATTTTTGATAAGAACCAACAGTTTGAATTCAGTCCATTCATCAGAATTTTGTTTCACCTTATTATTTGTGCAGTCTTCGTTTTTATAAAATTTAAAAGTTGTTCGAGATCTTTCTATTGTGTTCGCAGCTGATGAATACAATAAATAGCAGAAATGTAGACTGACAATTCTTTAATAGCTCACCAAAAATATAGTTGTTGGAATAACTTGTGGAAAGTAGTGGAGAATACTAAACTATATCTAAAAGGATAATAACTAATTCTTTGGAGGACATTCAGCATTTCCCCTATAAAAGACTCATAGACTGGTTGATAGAATTGCAATAACGAGTAAATAAAGAATGAGGCTAATCCCTTTAAAATTGTTGTTTATCTCTCCAAACAGATCTATGCCATAAACATCCCAAGTAGGAAGAAATTTGAGTTAAAAATTTAATCGTCCTCAACTTTAGAATTCAAGAACTGGTGGTCCTTTATTGATATAAAATTCGAATCAACAAATCCTGCAGCAGGTATAATAGCCTTCAGGATTAAAAAAAGCAGATAATAACATCAATTTTGTTAATAACAGATAGCAAGCATTAACTAAAAACACTAATAATTCTTCGCTAAGTAACATGAGAAACAACAATCGAATTTTTTCACAATTAAACAAGATCCCAGAAAGTAGATAGGTCAATTCTGAAGATGAGGAGGAAATTCAACCAGACAATACAAATAACCAAGCCATTCCTCATGACATCACCCATATATTAGGAGGGATTTTTCAGAATCAAACTTACCCTTTACATTCTAATAATCATCAAGAACCTTTCAACTAAATTTCTTTTGGTGCTGAACAGATTATGTATGAAAATCAGAGACAGCCTTTGAATGTTTCCCCCCAAAATGCATAAAATAATGCTTTTTCTTTTGGTCCTAATCAGATCTATAAATAAAATAACAAATAAGTTGTAAATCCGTTAAATATTCTGGCAAATAATATGCAAAATAATAACATCTTTTCTTTTTCTGCTCAACAAATCGCAGACTAAAATATGCCTTCAACAAATGAAAGATCTGCAAGTAGCAATACAACCATAAAAATTTTGAGTGAAGACAAATCATTTAAGCCTAAAATTTCTTGTGCCCCTGTGATTGTAGCAGAACAATTAATTTTGCAATCTCCTATTCCAAGAAAAAGATCAAAAAAAGAGATTTAAAAGATACAAAGATTACTTTATAAAATGGAGAATTCAGGTGTAAATTGGCAAAATTAGTAGAGCATCCTCCTTCATAAGCGGAAGATATTTTAAAATTAATTATAAAATAAAACAACTACCTTATTCCCAAAATCAAGGAAAGTGTAAAAGATCATTAAAGAAGAGACTTATAATTCTAAAATTAAGGAAAACATTCTTTCTGAAGAAAGCATCCTCAATAAATTTATTTAACAGTTAAATATCATTCTACCTCAGTAATTGTGGAAAAATAGTTATGGCGACATGTTAGTCCAAGAATATACAAAAAATTAAGGACTGTATTATTAAAAATTGTAAGAAGCGAGAATTAAACTTTTTCAAAATTTTAAATTTTTTGGTTTGAAAGAGGGAAGTCGAATCAGAAAGACATTATAAGCATTAAGGAAATGTAACAAAGCAGAGCAGCCAAAAAAACCAGATATGAGATAAAGGATATAACAAAAGCTTATATAAATTAAGCTTAAATTCGCTAATCTATCATATGAGTGGCAATAATTTTAATTAACCTCTTAAAATTAAATTAAGAGTCTCAAGCGGGAAGATATGGTCAATAAGAGAAAACAATGGGGGCATGTTATAAATAAAAATATCAAATATTACGATCGACATGTCTCATATCTTTAGAGATAATCAGAGAAGTAAAGGAAAAAGGAAAGAAAAATTATAGTACTTCCCAATGATTTTAAGGAAATCGATCCGATGCCTTTACTTTCACTAACAAGTCTTTCTTGATCTTATTAATATAAATTAATAATAGATATCATTACAAGCCTGATTTAATGATTTAATTTAAGATGCTATTATGAGTTGAATCTTAAGATAATAATATAACTTCTGTTTGAATGAGCGAATCAATCAAATATCTTAGCAGCCATCAATAAATAAGCGATGTTTTGGCTGAAGGTTTTGCTCAAATTTATCATGATAAGCCTCAGTTTCCCATAACTTTTTTAGCCCAGTATCTCAAAAATCATTAATAGCTTAAGCATCAAAAGAAATAGCTTATTCGAAAACTCGTCAATAATCAAACATTATCTACAGGTTTAAAAAAATAGGAAGAAAAGCGAAACAAATAAAAATAGGTGCTTCAATAAAGACAAAAACATCAGCAAGAAAGAGAGGAAGGATTTCAGTTTAGAATCAGGTAGTCAGAAAATCACGAGTAAATTCTTAATCAATTTTGTTAGTGGATAGAAAAAGAAAGAAATTTTACAGGAGTGTATATTGGTGAACTGTAGAATCCAACTAAAAAGATTGATATATTGAAAGAGGATAGCGAAGAAGCACATATTGATACGGAATCACCAAAGATAATCCGGTTTAAAGCCGCCTCTAATTCTCATAATCAACTCTTAATCGGTAAAGTCCTACCGCAGGAGAGTGTGATCGGAAGATTATTTAATGAAAAGGTGGAGGAAGGTGGAGAAGAAGAATAGGGAAAAGATAAACAGAAACCAAAAGGTTAAGTTTATATCCAACAAGTTCAATAAAATAAAGAGCTTACATTTTTTAGATATCCTCGTCTTGGATCATTTTATGCTGTCATAATGAAGGTGAAATCATATTTGTACGAAAAAATATTTGATGCAAACATAGTAAAAACTGAAGTTTACAGAAAATCAAAAGAGGAGTATGATAAATAGCAGGAGGAGAGAGAAACCAAATTTAGAGCACTCTATGATGAAAGAACTGCATCAGGAGCAGATTAAAAATAGTTGGAAGAACTAGAGCAAAACTATCAGAAAGAGGAGTAAGCCTTCCCAAAACCAAAGGAGGAGGAGTTTTAATATATCCTTAGGGAATTTGTTATATGTTTCGATACTTTGGGTTTGGATCGTTAAATTAATGCCGAAGACAGGGAATATTGCAAAAAATATGTATAGATCTTGAGAGACAATTGGTAAAATAAATAGAAAGAATTGTTAAGAAAGGACATTGATTCCCAACTCAAATTATTGACCTAAAACTTGTAACTTCCTCAGCAATAGGCTTTAAATAGGTTGATTGATGAGTAGGATAAATAACTGCCTTTAAATGAATAAGTATAAAAGCATAAAGCCAACTAAAAATTGGCAGAATTATAAATGAATACCCTGAGAATTTAGAAATTAAAGGAGTATATGAGCGAAGAAAAGTACCTGACATATTTATAACATATAATGGAAAGGAGAGTCATAAAATACGCCGAAATTATGAAATTATTTTTTATATTTGCAGGCTTTAAGAAAGAATAGATTAATTATAAGGGTAACAATGTGATGAATTGGCTTAAAATTAAAAAACTTGTATCCAAGGAGCAATTTGTTTAAAAATTGCACCAATTCGTATCAAGGGGAAATAAACCCACAGCTTAAGTATAACCTTATGCAAAGTGGCAAAGGATACTCAAAATATTGGATAAGTATGATCAAAGCGCAGTTGCCTCTTATAATATTTACTTGGGATTCATTTATAGATTTTTACAGTTATGCGGTAGAGTTAGAATAGCTGACAGCGAAGCAAGAAAAGCTGCGGCTAAGATGTAAAGATAAGTAAGATAAGAAAAGATCAGAGAAGCTTAACAAAAGGCACTATAAAAAGAAGATAAATTACAAGCAGCAAAAACGTAAGCAGAGGGAAAAGAAGAAGTTTTGGATGAGTAGGCTTGGCTTAGAACGTATGAATAAGAAAACCCACCAATTGAAGTAGGCGAAGAAGTCATCTAATTGGCAGACCTTGACTTAGAGTAGGAATTGTAATTACAGCCACAGTGATGAACATCGAGAATTCAATTAATTTATCCATTAAGATATATGAATCTATTGATGAATTGAAATATTTTTTATTTAGACTTCATTTCAATTATATACTCTTCGATAGCTTACCCATAAGTTAGAAATAATTGATAAAAATTTTATGTTTCTGGATTAATAATTATCCATATTATTGCATTATTATTCCAAAAGGCCTTTTCTTTTGATCAATAATTTTATGTAATTTTAGTAACGCAAAATAAAACTTAAATTAAAAAATCTTTGTGAAAAAAATCATCCAATATGGATAATATTAGCAAAAGATGGAGTTAATAATTTTTTGAGATAAAGGGCATAAATATATGATTAATTTCATTCTGCAAACCTTGTAACGCTGACGTTTTGGATGAAATAGTTTATAGAGAAGTATATATCTTGCAAATAGTAGCATTTATAATACAAATGGCTTAAAAATAGAAAGAAGATAGACAAAAGGCTGTAGCAGATCGCTTTTAATAAGTCAGCAACGGCCCAATATCAAGTGCAAATCGTTCTTGCACTGATGTTTTTTGTTGCTTGCTGATTCTCGTCAACATCGCAGCCATGATAGCATTAGCCATCTATGGCTATGTTTATGGAAACACTAATAATATCTATAGGGCTACAGATTAAAATCAGGATATTTGTGGCCAAGCAGGGACAGTCACTGAGTTTTACCCCTATGCTTATTTTTACAATCCAACAACAAATGATATGTCTAAAAGAGTTTGCGTACAGACCTGCCCCTCTTATGACAGCTCGGGAAATTTAGCTACTGTTAACTGCTATACAACTGCGACAGTAACTAGTTGTACTTACACGGTAACGGTTAATCAAAATGGTTCATATAGTGGCGCTCATTCCACCAGTTCTTTTATTGGATATGATTCAATGACTTAGATTCAAAGAGTTTGCGTCCCAACGTTAACTGTAATACAAAATGCATTTTCTAGCTATGCTTCTACACTATCTGATGGTTTTAGGCAAGCTGGACTTGCTAATTTCATCACTGATCTTCAAAATGTACATTATTTAAGATTTAGAATTGGAAATGGCTACTGTTATCAATGGTGTTAGCTCTGGTCCTCTCCTTTATCTTTATGTTTGGATTGAGGTGCTTTGCAGGTTGCTTTGTATGGCTTTCCATCATCTCCCTTATTTTATTGACAGTTGCCTTAGGAATCTTATTCTGTTATAATGGAGGTGCCATATCCCAATCCAGCTACATTGGTAACTTAGGCATACAAGTACCCACATTACCAAGTTTTGGATACTACAACATATTTGGATATATTTGCTTTGGATTGGCAGCCCTTTTCCTTATTATTACTCTATGCTGCTGCAGCAGAATCAGATTGGCAGTTGCCATATGCAGCATTGCTGGACAATTCATTTCTCAGGTTTGTCAAATCATATTGGTTCCAATATTCATGGGAGCCATTCTTTTTGGCTATTGGATTGCTTGCATAATTGTAATGATCGGATTGATAAGTGGAGCGAGCTTCATTGTAAGTGGAAATGATGTATTCACATCTATTACCAGTTGGACTGATAATCATCTTGCTATGTTCTACTATTTTGTCTTCGCAACTCTTTGGGTCAACGCGCTTATTCAAGCCATTTGCATATTCGTTATTGCAAGTGCCTGTGCCATGTGGTACTATAATCATGGGGCTAATACTTAAATGGATTCTCCAGTCTGCACGAGTTATTGGAGAGTTTTTCGCTATCACTTAGGAAGTCTGGCTTTTGGATCCTTGATTTTGGCCATCATTCAATTCATTCAGATGATTGTAGAACTCTTCAAAAGAACCCAATAAGCTCAAGGAAATAAATGTATGGTGTGCGTGCTAAACTGTGTCTAGTGTTGCATTTAATGTATTGCTCGCATTCTTTAATGTCTCAATAGAAATGCCTACATTCAGATCGCTATCACAGGTAAAAACTTTTGTGGTGCTTCCTCAGATGCTTTTGCGTTGATCACGACTAATCCGTTGAGATACGCTATAGTTGAGGGAGTAGGGGAAATTTTAATGTTTATAGGTAAACTCTTGATTGCTGGTTTGACTACTTTTCTCTTTTATCTGCTGATTACATTGGTCCAAAGTATCCACTCAAATGTCCAGGAACCAATTTACTTACTGATATTAGTATTTATTGTGGCCTATGCTATATCATGCGTTTTCATGACTATCTACAGTCTTTCGATGGAAACTATTCTAGCCTGCTTTATTATTGATGAATCAAGCAACAAGAGAGCTAAGTTTGCTCCCCCTGAACTGGTAGAATTAATGGATCAACAACAGTAATGATAATCAACCCTTCTATTTAAATCTCAATATTTTTATTATTTAAATATCTTTCAAAAAATAGAAATACTGATTTTATTATCATAATTAGTTATTGTGGTTGCCGAGTTACTCGTTAATCTTTTTCTTCCGCATCTCATAGTAGACTGTAAATCCTATGATTACTAGTTTAATTAAAACCTCAAACAGTGGCATAAAGATGAAAGTAAATTTATCCTATTGGCCAGTGGAAATAAGGATTGTTATGATATCCACAACTACTGATCCTGCCACCATCACTATGAACTGCATCAATAGACAAGTACCGACGGAATTGAAGTGAATTAATTATGAATCTCGGACAGGTACATCCATCCTAAAGCTAGGACTATATTGTAGTCAAATCTTCCTAAACAGCCGACTAGGGCAACGATGCCCAATACAAAAGTAGCACTGTGAACGTATGGGGGCAGCATAACTGATTATTTTATGTTTATATAAAAATCACTAAATTAGTTGTTTGAATTTTCATTTTAAGTTTTCATTGATAATACTTTCCGAAAAACTTTCTTCATTTTAGAATTCTCTCTTCTTTTCTATAAAATATTTATCTCTAAATTGTTTACATAATTTTCTGATTTTAATCTGCGCAGGATGGCGATTGGTAAACTAAATGTGAGTTTTAAGTAAGCAATGCTGAGTATAATCATTGATACATCGAGGTAATCTTCGAATTTGGTTGAGCAAACATTGCAGTATTTAAAGCCAGCCGGTTGGGCCATCATCTGAAGGTAAATCAATTAGTACTATTGATAAATTTTGGTTTGATTAATAAGATCTCACTTTCTTTTTGTGCTGCTCTAGACATTAATCATAGTCGAAGACGCAGAAAGGCAGCACGAAGGAGGGAGTACAATATTTTTTGTCTGCGTTAAAAGTGGGGATAATTGAAAATTTGATGAATGCTGGACTATTTTTATGATGCTTTTTAATAGGGTGGTAGTTAATAGTAACTTCTTCTTGATAGTGGGTTCCTTCTGTTCCTTTCATAACGAACTGATCTCTTTTCCTGATTGATCTGTTTTGCCTCTTTTTGGTCATAATTTATTAATGCAACTAGCCGGTATAAGTGACTATTGCTAATTTACTTTTTGTGTCTATTTTTAAACTAAAACTAAACATTAATAGGATTAATCTCTATTTTCATAATAATTACTGCAGATAACGACAAAATAGCGATTGATAAAAAGGATGATGAGCTGTAATTTTTATCTCATAAAATAACAATTAAGAGATTGAGAAAATAAAATATAAAATTATTGTGCCGAATCTCAAAGATAATTGGATGTAGTAAGTAAGATAAAGATATTGTTGCAAATTAGTGAAAAGTGGAAATATTCGATACTTTAAAAAGATATTGCTGATCAATAATTATTTGGCGATTAGTGGAGTCAAGGAATCTTTTTCAAAATAGTATATCTCAGAATGAGTGCCCTTGATATTCAAATTTAATGGATATTTAAATGTGATAATCAAAGCAAACAGCATCAAATTTGCATAGCGAAGATTGTCAGCACGATGATGTTGTCGCCCACTTATCTCTGAAGAGTCACTGCACCATCATTGTTGGGATCGTTGTAAGCGAGCGCTACATATATCAATCTTTACAGCAAGTGTTAAGTCCAGAACCATTGTTCTGCATTATGAGTCCAGTGACAGAATATTTGAAGGGTTTGTTGAGTTTGCACAACCCTCTGATGACAAAGTCGATGAGGTTATTAATATTAGCATTCGCTTTCTCTTTATTATAGATGGCTTTGACATCCTTATCAGCATGTTCCTCGCGTATTCCGAAAAGATTGTTAACGGCATCATCCATAATTTTCATGACTTCCTCCGAAATGAACTCTTTCTATATAATGGATGTGTTACATCTCCCTCATCCATGGCAATAAGTTATAAATATATGATAAATTGATTTGATTCAAAGTGTCTATAGAGATATAATTATTAGTATGGATTAAGCCCAATAATAAAACAAATAATCTCGTCTCAAAAAATACAATTTTTATTTAGGCACTAGATAGAGATGTATCAGCATTGAGTCAGATTTTGATTCTGGTAATATAAAAGTGGTCAAACAACTGTCATAATTTCAAGTAACAATTTATCAATGCAGTATAGGCTGGAGTGCTTTGAAGATGGAGCATTCACAGGAAAGCAAGTTAATTCTAAGACGTGGTTCTATTTCAAAGTTAAGGGTTTTCCTAAAGAAACCAAAGGAAAATTTATTGTTTCCAAAGTGCAAGCTCTTTCTTCAATATTTTATGTATAGAATTATTGATTTAGTCCAAATTTTCTAAATGTTATCGACCTGTTTATCGATAGAATAATGATTGTTGGAAGCGTTTTACCACATAAGTGCCGCTTTCCATTCGAGAGAATGGAGAACTCGAATGTACAATATAGTATCTCTTCAAAAAATAGTCTGATTCGGTTTAGTTTGCTTTTTGCTACCCGTATCAATTTTCACAGAATATAGCATATCTATAAGAGTTAAATCAATTAGCAGATGATAATGATATTTATCTTCATAAGGAGGTTTTGATAGAATCACCCGAAAAAAGGCCAATACATTTACTTACCATCACTTCTAATGACAAAGATCAAGATAGATAAAGAGAAGATCAATTTAATGGCTCGCTTTTTCCAGAAAAATGTAGACCTTACAAATTCAAAAAGCCAGTGGTGCTCATAACTGCGAGAGTTCACCCAGGATAAACCCCTGCCTCTTATACAATGGAAGGAGTCATCAATTTTCTAATTAATAAGCACGATCTTAGAGCCCATTTACTAAGAAAAATGTTTGTCTTTCAGATAGTTCCAATGATAAACGTGGATGGAGTATATCATGGACATTTTAGAATGGACATATTTGGTAAGAATCTAAATAGATTTTATATTAATCCAGATTGCGAACAACAGCCAGCCATTTATGCAATCAAAGAACTTGCTAATCATCTAATAGCTCAAAACAGACTATCTTTCTACTTTGATCTGCATGGCCATAATGCTAAAAAAGGATGTTTTATCTATGGTAATGCTTTCACTGATTTTGTCGAGCAAGTGGAAAGTCAAGTATTTTGTAAGTTATTTGCTATGAACCACTCAGGATTTGAATATTAATACTGCAATTTTACTGAAAAGCATATGTACGCCAAAGATAGGTATTAAGATTTAACAAAAGAGGGGTGTGGTAGAGTTGTCATGTACAAAGCAGCAAATATCATTCACTCATACTCTGTCTAATGCGGAATTATTTCTCCCAATCACGCCAACGTAATCCCTTAGCCCATAAATCGATAATTTAAAGTTGGTTAAAAGGGATTCATTAGCGAAAATATTGAAGAAAACCCTCTAGAGGGATAAAAATTGGCTGACGACTCAATCCTTTTTACTGAGGACTCTTATAGAAATTTAGGCAAAAATCTTTTGGTTTCTATCTTAGACGTTTTTGATAAAAATCCATACAATCGAGTTTATAACAGTCGATATAAATCCATGGAAATGTTACGGCGCTTAACAGCCTTTGAAATATTTCATTCAGCAGACAGGTTCAGAATGTTTGAAAAGTATATTTTTGGAAAGGTTAAAAACATCAATTTACTCATTCAGTAAATTATCAACAATAAAATTCCCTATAAGCAACTTTCTAATTGTTATTTTCACGATGACAGTGAACTGATGGAAGTTGAGTGGCCCAAAAATATTCTTGGTTTGATAAAGATTATTAAAGTTGAATTATGTAGGGTTAAAAAATTCAAGTCGGCATACGAGGGCAAAAATAATGGCAATTAAGAGGAATGGACACCTAGTTCCGAATTGAAATCAATGAAAGATATAAAGTATATTAATTTGGATAAATTTCTTTATGATCACAAATATTCAATGACAAAATTAAATCAATATAAATAGTATAGCCAAGAAGCTGGAGATAAGGAAGATGCTGATTTGAGGCCTAATTGCATACATACAGTAGAATTACCTTCAAAGACTAAATTATAAACCATCGAAAATGCAGTAGGATAAAAAGAGTAAAACAACAACCCAAGTAATTTATAAATTGATACTTGTTCAGTAAATTCTGATGGATCTGAGGTAGAGTAAATCCAAAGGAATCAGTAAATCCTAATGATGTGCTAAAACTAGAGAGAATAAAATTAAATCATAAACAAGATAATGCTTAATAATTTTAATTAAAAGGATTATGAACAAATTTAAGAAAAATATAAATGCAAAAATAATCAGGAGGAAGACAAAAACTAAAGACAATAGAACTTGAGTTTGAGTCCGACTCAGAGTCTTGACAAAAAATATAAGAAAAATTAGATTCAGACAGATTTTTCATCAACAAAAGACTATAAACACCAGCCAAACAATAAAAAGGCTTACAATTACGTTCCTGAAATATATATGAAAGGCAATTAGAAAAAAATTCAAATTGTTAATGATCGTACTTTGCAACACACTGTTTAACCCAAAGAAAAAATCACGGAGATAAGAAAAATGACTGCTGCGGAATAGTTTAGAAAAAATATATATGACTCAATCAAGCAGTAAATCAAAGAGGGATTGAGAAGAGAGTATTAACGAAAGAAGTTAAAGGAAAAAATGGAAAATAAATTAATAGATTCCTTTCGAGTAAAAAGTAATAATCGAGTAAGGGCGGCTCTTAATTTTACGGATTCGAAAAGGATTAAATCTAAAGTTAGGTTGCCTTCTCTTGGTGCGAATATGTATATAATCACTACAAGCACGCGTCTCATTCACAAGTCATGAGTGAATATTAAAAATATACTGTTAGGTGTGTGATTAATAACATTAATTTTAACCTCCCTCTATAAAACAAATAAAAGAGCTTAATCTTTATCCATAAAATATTGTTTTAAGTTCTAGAAATTAATATCTAAGATTTATTTTTCATATATAAATTTGAGTAACAATGTCCTTTTTTGGAGTGGAACTTAATGCGCAAATTAACAAACTTATGTTTTAGATTAGGCTCCAGTTGTCCAGAACCAAATATGTTCCCAACCTCAGAACAATATATAGATCATTCGTCGACTACGATTCCAATGTTTCTGGATTGATCCAGTCTTTCAATTTTTAGCATGTAATCAATAAATCACTTAGGCTCTAAATGCCAATGGTCTCTTTTTTAAAAAATACTAAATTCAAGTGTTTTAAAAGGGCTATGGTGAAAATGGTAACATAAATTGGTTTAATTTTTTATCTCATCTGAGAGAACCAATGGGGCCACTGCGAAGAGAACTTGTCTAACATATCTTTGATAGTATGGATAAATAAAATAAAAAGACACTTTCCACTACTGAACTAAGTAAGACGAAGATTATATAGTGAACCACTTTAATCCTGAAGAAATATAAGCATACAAATTGGGAAAGAAATCTCTTGAAAAAATTCAAGGCTAATTCTTGTCATTGTTTGCTGTCATTGATGATTCAATCACCAGGGAGTAATTCATATCTTTTTATGACGACATGAACATTAACTTTGCTCATAATGACGTTTTCTTCAGGCACGTAAGTTCTCAGTGGCACTATACTCCTTAAAAACTCGAAGCAGTTCAAGAGGCACAAATACTAGTGGCAATAAAGAATCTTAGGTATAAGTTGATTTAAAAATCTCAGGGAACTAAGGATGAATTTCTTGTCAAAAAATTATTTAATTAGTTTGATTTGAATGGTAATTTATATCTGGGACCTTATGATTTGAACAATATGATGAACAAACTAGGAGTGGCTGCCAATCCCAAAGTTGTTGAGGTCGTGCATTAGCGATTAGATAAAAATAATTCAGGATACATCTAATTTTAGGAATTCAAAAAATTCTTATATCACGATCCCTATCCTTTTTGATCCTGATCATATATGTTAAATTAAGAAAAATTAAGAATCAATAATGCTATCAATTTTATATAATTGTTTCTAAGGCTCTTTAATTGTCATTGAAATCTGATATTTTTTTACGCAAATTCAGTGTAAACATGCTTTTGGCTTTATTTTATTGTCTTATTGGCGGGGCATTAAAATCTCTGGTTTTATGTCTTTTAAATAGCTTTTCACCTTCAATTGTGTCTTATTTAATTCTTTTTAAATTATCCAGATTTTCTGGGGCAGTTTTGCAAGCATTGATCCTTTAATTATTAGAGTTTATTGGAGGCATATTTGATTTATCAGCAAAACTAGGCATAAATAGCTTTGATTTAACATTCGCAATATTAAAAAGTACCAAAGGGTTTTTGCATCTCGCATCTTTTTTCTCCTTGCTACGATACTTACTATTTTGCTTTTTTGCGAAATCTAAACTTTTTTGACAAAGAAAGGAAGAAATTATCGAATAGCTTTCAGTTTAGCGAGTGATTCTTATAAGTTACTTTTATCTTTTTTCCCGATCTTTCTTGGTGTAGACACTTTAGCCATGCTTCAATTGGAAATGAGACCGGCAATTACGATTGTGAATTGATGATGAACCGCTTTTGTAGGTTGGTAATTTGATGGAAGTATATTCATAGATTGGATGATCGGTATTTATTTTATACTTAAGAGTTTAATTATTTTGAATTACCATAATTTATAACTCAGAGGATGTCACTTCATAGCTAAGATTGGGCAAAAGTAATCCATATTGTTCAAATTACGGAGAGGGATGATTTTCTATTTTCAGTTTTGCCTTTCCTCTCGAAATGATTCCAACTGTTCTTAACACAATAATTTCCCTTAAAGAATAGGTTTTAAAGTAGAAATTGGAATGAATCTTCAAGTCTACTGTGAAAATATTGTTGATTTAATCGGTGCTGTACATTAATTGATGATCATAAGGAAGATAGTGATTTTAATAGAGTTCCTTCCGTTTGTTGAATAACTCATAAAATTTGGAAGAAGTGGCCTGCTGCTAGTTTATTTTTAAAAGGTAGCTGTCTTCCAGAGTGGTGCAATTATTAAGTGTGGATTAAAATATTGTAAGTGGTTGAGACAGAAGGGATGTTACTGATGTTACTGGAGTTTTATTCGACATGCTGTTTCTTGTTTCATTTGTGATTGACTCCCTCTCAGTGAGATGATCGCAAAACATAAAACTGATTTATCCTTTCAGGAGAATATAGAGACCATCGGCTAAAACTTCATATCTCTTGGCAACTATCATGTTTTTATGATTTATAAGTAGAGGTAAATTATGAAAGTATGGAGTGAGACTTTAACTGTTAAGAATGGTTTCTATGATAGGGTGTGAAAGGTTTGGGCGGGCTTATGACAGCTAATGTATAAACTCATCAATTTTGGTATTGTCAAGCTTGCAAATTAATTTTCGACTGAACATTATTTCCATTATTCCATGTAAAAGAAGAATGAGAACTCATAATTTTAAACCTTATTTTTACTACCATGATAATTCATTTAAAAGATTTAATTCGAATGTTAAACTTTGAAAAAAGCAAAGAATATTTAAAATAACACGATAAATGTATTATGATTTATATGTTAGATTTATTATTTAACATACAATTTCATGATATAAAATGAATCTTAAAAGTTTATGATAAACTGTATTAATTATATTCTTTGCCTACTTTTCATCAATAATATTAAATATTTTTTTAAAAAATAT
>Ga0302280_1001846_pt1 | contig 16968 bp, 15 predicted proteins | sample III_Fen_E1_1_FD_198771 | JGI IMG/M metagenome (GOLD analysis project Ga0302280, IMG submission 198771) | Peat permafrost microbial communities from Stordalen Mire near Abisko, Sweden - III_Fen_E1_1 | ecosystem: Environmental > Terrestrial > Soil > Wetlands > Permafrost | place: Sweden: Abisko... | reverse complement strand
TACATTAACTCCATAGCCAACACTTGTGAATGCATCTGCCATCATACGACGTTCTTGAAACCGCCAGTACTCATCAGAGTGTGTTTCTGGCAGTGTAATAATAACGCTATCAAAAAAAGGTGAGTTGACAGGGTGGTAGGCTAGCCAATTCCTAACAAAGAAAGGCGGCATTTTATGTTTTTCAAGATAATCATAGGACCAATTTACGTCGCTATTACCCTTCCTCCTTATCATCATTTTTCTATCTTTATGAGGCCGTTCATACAGTTGTGGTACTTCTAGTGCTCTTAAATTCTTATCTCTTGGCCCGACTTCGTATTTTTTCAGAACAAATTTATAGAGTTGTATAATGATTGACCTGACTGGTATGTCAGGATAGAGCTATTGAAGTGTTCCTTTCATGTTTTCAATTTTTAGTTTATAAGCTTCAGATTATTTGGATAGGAAGACTTTTTTATGAAGGTTAATAATCTAACATTTGACTGCAGACTTTTGGATGGTTTATTCGATAACACTTCTTAGCTTGGGGTTAATCATTAGCTATTTACTTGTAATGGATGCTGTCTTATTTGGTTGACCTACCTATGAAGGTTATTGATATTGATACTCCATTTTAATTTCGCTTTGGATCTGTTCAGTCATAATTGACTCAATGAATCATTTGTATCAGCTGGTATATTGGTTGATTGATGAATAAAAATGAGATTGATGGATTGAAAAGGGCATTTCTTGATTTATTATACAAATGGCCATGTGATATACATATAAATTAGGCCTGATAAAAATGGTGGTTCAATTAATTAAATGGAAACAGAAAAAGGGTAGATTGATAATTAAAATATCCTGGATGGTATTGAACTGGAAATTAGTAATATCAATGAAGATTAAGTAATTGATCGGCTTTTATTTAACTTCGAGAAGAGACTACTTTTCGAAAATTAAACAAGCAATGCAGAAGATAACATTTAAGTTAGTGAAGGAAATGCTTAAGTGAATGAGCCCTTCTAAAAAATAGTGGAATAAATTCTAAATCTTAGCCAATAAGTGGATAATAAATGGTTTTAAAGTTAGTAATAAATCATTTAGACATCAGCGGCACAATCAAATTTAAAAGATAGTAGTAGAATATAACATATTATTGCAAAAATAAAAGCAGACTTGCCTTCAACTCTCACCTTTTAACAATTCATAAGCTAAACTCACCACAAAGTTAATAACCATCAACATAAAGCATAATTAATTAAAGAAGACGATCTACCTTTAGATTACAAACTGATCGACAATTAACCATTGTATGGAATTGATTTTAGTGATCAATTTTATCATAATCACGAGCAAATGGCAAAAACATTAGAGGAGTACAGGGCCATTGTTACATATTTTTGCGAACAAGGAATAAAATAATAATATTTAAAATTAGGAGTACAGGTCACTTAGAAATTATTTCTCATTGGCCAAGATTTTTTAACGAAATTGGCCATTTTATTTAAAACCACTTATAGAAAACTAGAGCAAAGTATCTTCGATGCTTATAAATATATAATTAGACTGGAAGAGCAAGATTTGAGGATATTATACCGACTATTATTCAACGCCAAGCAATATTTAACAGAGTAACAGCTAACAATTTGGTGTAATTTGATGAAAAAATCTTTTAATATGCCATCTGAAGTGAGTTAGAAATAAATGACCAGTTTTTATAGATTTCTGATGATTTAAATCAAAGATTATAAATAAAAATGTGATTCTATCGAAAATGTTGTGATAAGTTCGTCAAATAAAACAGTGTGGAACTTAGAAATCGAGAAAGAGATGTGTCAACTATATCTCACTCACAAACGCTTAAGAGTTGTACTCGAATAATTAAACCATAATCATAGTGAAATCAATGGAGAATAGTTAGATATGTTAACAGAAAGGATACTTCGCAGTCGTTTTTAAAACATTCTCCTTAAAACCTTAAGAAAAGTGGAGATATAATTTAATAAAATAGATTTAATTCATAATTATTCCGTTTTACTGAAAAACCGTGAGAATAAGATCATTTTGCGAGCCCCAGAAGCTTTGCCAACAAGACTGCTTCTCGTTAATATATATCTTAGTTCGCAAATTTCCCTTGACAATATCTACGAAGTTACCAAATCAATTTATTCGTCTTTAGAAACAAGATTCATCACTCCCCTAAATGTTAACATTCTTAATACAACTAGGAAGAATGATATCAAGGCACAGATGAGAGCCAATCTGAATAATAATAATACCAGTGTTCATGCTCAATAGTAATCCTCAGCAAGCTCAAGCGTTGAAGAAATTCAGCCAACAAGAAGAAAAAAGAATAAATATGTCATTGACAGTGATGACGAGGACTAAATTGAATACTCCAAACCAAAACGATCTAAATACACAGTTAAAAATGAGCCTTATTATCCCGAAGCTGAAAATAGCCTGCACTCAAAGGGGAGAAGACAATTAACAATTATGGAAACATATCAACAAAGACAACAAAAATTAAGAAATACTGTTCCTACCCCTCCTACTCCGAAGACTGACCTTTCCAGGAAAATAATTCCCTATAATTTAAACCCAATTCCACCAAAACCATATAATTTCCGCAATACCACTACTTACTCTGTGACTGATCAAAAAAATCGTACGGATTCCATAGTTAACGACATAACCCGCAAAATACGGATGGATTTGAATGTAAAGCGTCGTCGTCGTTGATCTAACATTTATTTTTGTTGTTACAAAGAAGCTTAATTATTATTAATCTATTTTGAATTTGGCTTTAGCACCCATGTTCTTAACAAATCCTAAAATTTGTTTATTAACCAAAAGACATACCAAAACTGATGATAGAGTCACAAAGATCCGTGAGTTACTCAGCCTTACTCTGAGGAAAGTGCACTAATAACTCAATTATGCTGAGACAAGTCCCTCTTTATCTAAAAGGAAAAGTTAGTAAAGTTCGGAATGTGAGTAAATAAATGAGATTTTAACCAACCTCCGCCATGGATATTTGGTATCCAAACACTCAGAACGCATAGATTAGCCACATCATAAATTCATTTATCTTTCTGAGGATAGTCGTTCGTTGTGCTGGAAGTCTTTGGACAAGGAAGATTAAAAGAGAGTGGAACTTAATTCCATCACTAAAGTGGTCAAATAAGGCTCCTAATTTTATCTCAAGGCAAGCAGGATTTGCGACATCAGTTGTTGCATTGTCATAGTCACTCCTTCACGCAACCTACAACTGGAAGCAACAAATTAAATGGAGGCCGAATATCTCAAATATGAACTATAACGCGCCATAAAATACTCAAAGGCAATGCATCTCAACTACCGATATTCCTAATGCTGAATCCTTCAGACCCAAAAGCAAAATTGATCATAATTTCCTTATTTTCAATTCATCAATAAGATCATCAGGCAATTTGCTATCAAGAAAAATATTTAATTGGCAACTAATCCATATAATGGATAGTTGAAATTATAAGGTGATAATAATGCCAATATTATAATCTGATCATTTATTATAAAAACCAATCAACAACGCAATGGAGGAGTAGAAATCAATAAATTAATACTTCCAAGATTACCCTTCCATCTTGAAGGGGTTAAATAAACTTAAAATTGCTACACCTACTGATTTTCAATAGCAACTGTTTGCCATCGAAAATGATATGGACAATCTCATCATCTCGGCGCCTCCCTAGTCGGGCAAAATCATAGCTTTAGTGATTTATGCTCTTCGCAAATTCATCAATTAAGAGTAAGGATTGCTTGTGTTGCTCAGTCACTCAAAGAACCTCTCGCAACAGCTGCATCATTTAGCAGCTTCTTTTTCGCAATTACCCATTATCAATCTTTTTATGGGAGAACTAGGCGAAGTCAGCGATAAGCATATTATAATAGGTAGTCCCCTGCAGGTCAACAATCTTTGGAAAAAGGAAAAGGATCGCATTGTCGGCATTATTATCCCTTAGGCTGATTATCTCTTTGGATTTGGCTATGGAGAAGCCTTATAACTGTTGGCTGGTAGTTTAAATAGTGAAAAAGTGAGTTACAAACTGAGTTGCATTTCTCGCAATAACTAAATTGATACCTTTAAGGACAAATGGATGAAGAAAGTCTATAAAATTGACTATGAGCCACCCATTGTTCAAGAGAAGGAGAAGTTGGAAGAACAGATTACACATTTCTATACTGTAGGTGATAAACTTACTTTACCCATCAGTCTGTACGTGACTCTTAAGTTCGGATTGGTTAACCCAAAAATACTGGTGCTGGTTGAAGATCTAAGGGAAGTATATAGATACTCCTTGTTTTTGTAACGCTGTCGAGTCTCAGGCGTTGGAGTATACAACCACTAAAATCCAATTAATCTAAAATTCTATGTCCTATCAGTATGGATGAATGGAACTACTAACATCTTAATTGCCACAAAACAAATCCTCCAAGATCTCAGCAGTAATCTCTTCAAAAGCAATGCAAAAAAGTCATACAAGCGTAAAACATTCTAATTAGTCAATATGACCTCCATTATCACACTAGGTCTTGAACTAGTAGAACAGGACTTTGCTTTACTATTTCGGCATTTCCAGCTAAAACCATTTTTAATGACCTTTTTATAAAATACTGAGGCAGAGATCAACCGTCTTCACGATTTGATAGCCTATGAAAATAATAACTTCGAGAATGCAGTCATTAAGGAAATTCCCATCAGTAAAAAGGAACTTGATGGATTTAGGTATAGAATCAATGATGTTTGGGCAACCCTCAATACTCATAAGGTCGATCTTTATCAGCAACTTGATTTCAAAAAAAAATTGTTGAAAACGCCAGAACTTCAAGAATAATTTAGCACCAACACTAAGGAAAAAGATGTGCTTGTTAAGTCTATCAACGATATTAGAAAGAAAGTAGATCACGGAAAGGTTACTATTTCGGAGTATGTACCATAGTATCTGGTGCCTGAATGTTTGAAGGCAGCCTACCAAGAAAAAATGAAGTTGATCGAGCATAAGCTAGAAGATGAAACCCCAGCTAGTCATCAGAAGGTGAAACGAGTACTTAGACACATCGACCTCGATGATTAAAACCCAGAAACTACAGATATCAGTCGACTGAAGTTGATATCAGCTCGTAAAAGATGGAAACTTTTGCATGGATTCAAGCTTAAGAAGAGAAATCTACGCTTATAGAAAAAGGGTATTTTTAGTACTGAATGATCGGTTATATTGACCCCTACCATAATTATCACTATCATAATAATGAGCATTACTATTATTAGTAATCACAGACAGTTTTCCCTTATATATACTTGTTTGGGCTAGGAAAATATAATATGAACGATATTGTTGGAGGTAAGTATCAACTGGGAGAAAGACTTGGATGGGGTAGTTTTGGTTAAGTTTTTGCAAGTGGTATATACGCCATCAAGAGGTGTAAGTTCCTTGATTCAAGAAACAACTGTCAATCAGAGTCCATTATCAACTAGATTCGTTTTCTTGCTCGACTTAGACATCCCAACATCGTCTAACTACACGAAATAATCCTTGAAGACGATGATCTGTGTATTGTAATGGAGAGATGCGAGTCTGATCTTGATAAATTCATCTGCCGTAATGTCCACAATAATAAATACTGCACTTAAGAAGAAGCAATTCAAATTCTAAGGCAAATTATCAAAGGCTACAAAGAACTGATCCGAAGGAAGATAGTGCATCGGGACTTGAAACCTGCGAACATCTTGATCAATAATGGAGTTGTTAAAATAGCTGATTTTGGAATAGCAAGGATAGTTGATCGTGAGAACTAGCGCTTGCTAACGACTCATGTGGGAACTATGGCTTATATGGCTCCTCAGGTCATTCAAAAAGTTAATTATTCTCGAAAATGTGACGTTTGGTCATTAGGAGTGATTTTATATGAGCTTCTCTTCTCCAGAAGACCTTGGTACGGAAGAAATGAAGAGGAACTGCTTTTTAATATACTTAGTCGCCCATTATGGTTTCCCAAAGAGATTAGTCCATCAATAAAAAACCTAGTCGAATAAATGTTAACTATCAGCGAGGACAGCAGAATCGATTGGTAATAGATAGAAAACAGAGTGTTAGTCAAGTAGAAACAGTTTAATTGTAGTTTGGGCAAGCGAATCATGGAGTTGTAGGCTAATTGGCTTAGTGCACGAATGAACCAGCAAAAATACGTCAACTTATCTTTTGATCAGAAGAGAAAAATTCATGCTGAACTGCGTAAAGTCATCAAGCCTTCGTAGGCTTATCTCCTCAGCTTTTTAGAATGATAGTGAATGTTATTTTAAATTAGAAAAACAAAAGTATTTGCTAATATATGGCTGAGACTCCACTAACTCAACATATCAGCACTTAAAATTGCTTCCTCACTAAAAATATATGAATCTTTAATATGCGTATAATTATATAAAATGAACACTGAGCGCCAGTCGAGAGCTAAGCGGAGTTCATTCATTATAAACATCGTATAGACGGCTAATGGATTCTCCATAGTGGAGGGTACTGAGCTGTTAAACAAATCAGAGGGGGCAGTGCCTAGTCAAGTTCAAATCTATGCTCCTTCAACAGTGAATACCACCCATTTATCGCACTCTCAGACAGTTAAGTAATCGAGACCCGTATATAAAAGTAATTTCCTCCTAACCTAGAAATCAATTTAATTTTCCTTAAGTCTGGGTAGAAAATTAGTGAGGATGGATGTAATTACACTGATATGCAGAAACAGCAGAAGAGGAAAAACCAACCGACACCCCCGAATACTGTAAAGTATTTGCACAGTGGTTCGACCTTAATAAAATACATTAAATTGAAGAGAAGGAAGTGTTGAGCTGGCTTAGTGAAAAACATAGCATTTCCACCGAATAGGCTGAGGAGAGAGAGTAGTTGTAGACTTGGATAAAGCTTTACCGTAAACATAGAAATTTCATTGTCAAGTTGTATATTTCAGAATTTGCAGAAGGTACGCCTTTGATAACAAAGATAACAAATATATGTCAGCAAGCTACATCCGGAAATATCTCTGCTGCGACGCATTTTGGCTCATGAAACTGCATCTGTTCCTCAGCAACATCGGAGTCATCAACAGCAACAACTATAACTTTAACCTGGAAACAAACAACCGCCTCCATATTTTCAAACAGAGAGTAGATGGGAAGAAATAACTGCTAAAGCATGAACTAAATATGGAGATAAGAGGAGTTCAACCAGCATAATAGGATCAGAATTAACTACTAAAACGTTTGACTTGTGAAATTAGGCCTTACTGTGACTACTGTAGGATTCATTGCGGAATTGTGTGGTTTTAGCATCACCGAAGTCTCGATCCCAAAGAAATCGCCAACATTATGAAAAATGTTAATTCCAAAAATCCTCCCCTCTCTCAAAAGGAATACGAGTATATTCTTTGCGTTCGGTGTTATTGTTAAGGCAACTTTCCACTTCTGCTCACGCATTATGATTTCAAGAAGATATCAGTCAATGATAGGATGGAACCAGGGCGCAAGAAACGCAACAAGAGAAGAAAAAGAGAGAAGCGTAGAAGAGAGGGAGATGAGGAAGCAGAAGATGGAGAACCGAGAGAAAATGGACAGGTGGAGGAAGAACGCAGTCATGTTGAGGAGGAGGATGAGAGTGATAAGAAAGAAGAAGTCAAAGCGATGATAACCAGATTGATAGATAACCAAACCAAGAAAACCTGGACTCTCCAAGAAACCGACTATCTGCTTGAACTGGTAGAGAAGCACGAGTAAGATTGGACAGCCATCCACGACAAAATGAAAAAAAAGGGATACTGCCAAGATGTTGACACTGAATAACTCATTCTATACTTTTTAAGTTTACCGAGACGAGGTATTGGCAAATGGCAGGAGGAGTACGAGGACGATGAGTTCATCGAAGCCAACTATACCAGCAACAAAACAAATATCTTTGATCGTCTGGCCGAAAAGAAGCTTAATGATGCTGTGATTTTTTCTCACAGTGCGAGTAAACAGCTTCTAAAATAACTTAAAACAGAAGCATCGAGGCGAGATTATCTTTGGAAAAATCAATTGTAGCAAATTGTAAAACTGGAGGTGCAAAAATACGATCATAGGCTGTAATATTTGTAGAGCTGCGAATCTTTAGTGAAGGGACTCAAAGCATTCAGCGGTCGGCTGTGAATGATTGACTCTAACCATCACATAGTTAATTTAGAATATATAACTTATAACTTGATGTTCTTCTCACTCACCAGTTCCGAAAAACTGCTGGAAGTTAACTCGCCTCTTTTCTCTCCCTTCTAGACAGAAGATTCACTTGTCTTCTGCTCTTTTAATGGAGAAATCATCAAGTATGTTGAAGGACAGCTTAAACTATTCTCGAAGGTCAACGGACAGATTCGATGCGTCAGCTATGATCATACTAAAAATTGCTACTATCTCACCGATCTACTCAGGCAGTCTGTGATCAGTCTCAATGCTAGTGATTCTGCGTAGACCGAACTAGTTAACTAATATGAGGGTTCACCATTATTGGGTCCGCACTCACTCATAGTATCAAATACCTCAGGGAATATCTTCTTCACTGATTGCGGAGCTTTTGCAGAAAATGTGAGTGGTACCAGCAACGGTAGCCTCTTTGTAATCGACATGCAGCAACAGAGCATCAGATCAGTGGCACTTAGATGCCTCAGCTCACCTACAGGCTTGGCTTTCAGTCAGGATTAGCGGATAATCTATGTGTCAGAGACCGGCAAAAATAGGATCCTTCGGTTCTATGAGTCAAAATAGGGAATCTACTACATGAGGTATCAGTCATAGGATTTAGTATGTTTCATCAGTTTAATGGGAGATTCGGGCCGACTGCCCTAACGACCACTCACAATAAACTAATCATAGCTGCTCTCTTCGAGTTTAAAAGTCTCACTGAGGAAGGTTCACTTGCTCTGCTCAACGAAGAAGGAGAGCTACTACAGAAGTTAAAACTCCCTCAGTGTGGGCCTTAAATAAGTGGGCTATACCTATCACGGCAAACAGAGGAGGACATAAACCTGCTGCTGACTGAGAATAGTGGACGTCAAAGTTGTCACAAGTTGATGATAAAACTCTAGCGTGGCAAATGATGGTGATTAGTTTAAACTATTATTGGCATCCTCTTGCAATTATTGTTTACCTTTCTTGAGGAAACATATATCATTCATATTAGTTATGATTGGTCCGATGAAGTTATTGTTATTATAGGTTTAGTGATAAAGGGTAAATCAGTTGGGTAGTTCCTCATCTTCTTTGATCACAGCAGAATTTAGATTGTGGTTAATTCTTTTTATCTTGGACAACTATTCGCTCTTGCGTATGTTCTTTTCGATGTCAATTAGGGGAATGTCAATCTTTATCTTTCCCGAGGCGATGTTCTGCTTTTCAATTGTTATCGATTTGTGAAAAGCACTGAGGTCTTCATCCTGTTCTTCTAATTCATATCTGCGTGCTGCTTCTTTCTTCTTGTTGATCTATAAATCCTGACTGATAGTTTTGGATATGTCTTAATGATGTATTGATGGTAATTGCTCAGAGATCAACTATTAATGCTACTATTTCTTGTTTTAGAATTCATTATTTTATTGAGAGATATCCACGATCTCTTCGATAATCTACTGTCTTGCTAACTGCTTCCCGCCATCAGAAGACTCATGCTTTCCGTCTTTTTTCGTGCTAGTAGTGTTCTTAATGTCTTTTCGGACGCTATACTCACTAACGGCACTTTTTTGTTTCATTTATACGCCTAGTTGAACATTGCTAATCAAGTTGGATATCTTAGGCAATGTTTTTGGAATTTATTTTTATATCTGATTATTGACTTTGACTGAACGGATGTTTTTGGGAAGGGAAGAATAGCTTAGATCTCCATTATTTATCTATATAGTTTTCTTAACTGCCGATTCGGTGCTCATTTTAAAAGTAGTGCCTGGTTCTTGCAATGCCGAACCCATCTTAGCATATGTTTTGTTATGTGTCATTTGAATTTGCTCTTTGGGATTACTCCGACCACTGTACTGTCTTTTCTCTCCTTCATTTTGTTCCATCTTGATGGCATTTGCAGAGAATTAACTGGTTTTTTTATTCAATCTGGTGGGAGACGGGCTATTTTTAATTGGCAGAGCCATCTTTTTCTTTATATTTACCACTGCATCCTCATTCAAGCTATCATTGCCCTCTTTTTCTTCCACTTATGTGTAAAACACTGGGTTTGTTGCACTTTGCTTCTAAGTTTTTCTCTACATTTCTGCCCTATGTAATGCCTCCTGCAGTTTCTCCTAAAGTTAAACAATCTGCTTCTTCTGATTGAGATTGGCCTCCTCGCTGTCATTGATCCGCTGATCATCATCATAAACCTTGTTGACCATTGTCTCCAGTTGTTTCAGGAGAATATGATACTTTTGCTGTTTTGAATTTTTTGTGCTCTAACCGTTCTTTTTGACAATTTAAAGTTGATAATTCTTTTGTCTGTATGTACTTTATAATTTCTTTTCTTCCTCAGTCTGTCTACTCGACTCCAACTGCTCTACAATAAACTCCTCAGCTTGTTGACTGTTTCCACTAATTTATTGTAAATGTTTAGTGACTTTCTCATAGTTAGTTTTTACTTCATTTTACCTCTCCAACAATTTGATCTTTTTTCTTTCAGCCATTTCCCTCTACATTTCCAGCATCTGAATCTCATTGAACACCTTATCTCCGTTTTAGATATTATCGCCAATTTATTTGCTCTTGAGTTTCAATTGCTTATTTTTAATTCTAAGCTTAAGAATCTGGTCTTTGGTATCGGCAATGGAAGTGTCAAGCTAGTCTTTGCCTGTGGTTTCGATTGATGCAGCTCGCTTTTGCAATTGCTCATGCTCATATTTGAGCCTTGCAATAATGGCGAGGTTATTCTCTATTTCCTTGTCTCGAATTTCGCTTATTTTATCAGGTTGTTCAATTCTCGACTTTTTGAGAGGTTTCATATTTATCTTCTCTACGTTTCTGGCTGCTTCTTCATTGATTAGCAGCAACTGTTTCCTGAGTTGCTGATATTCCTGCTCTATGTCCGCAATTGATAGTGAAGCGTAGTCTTTGTCTTTGACCAACCATTCGTACTTTTCGCTTAGGGGAAGGTTTTGTTCCAAAGGAAAAGTCTTGCTAATCTGTACTATTTATAGCCGGGAGTACCTTGGGCAACTCCAGCTCCTACCTTACTCGCACACTGACAGCTAACTTAGTGCCACTCTCGCCTTTTGACAGCATTTTCTCGTAGACAGTCGAAATAATTATTATGGCTAATGATTAATACAACTGTCCTTTATTTCATAAGCAAGACATTCTAAGCTTATTGACTACTATCATATTAAATAGACATTAAATGCAATCTACCATCAAGCAATGTAACCTAAAGAACCATCTTACAAATCTCGCAAAAATTACTTATCCAGTAGACGGTCAATGGATTTTTCCACAAAATCAGCGTTAAAGTTAAAGCCGCGTTGCGCGAGAAGGGGCGCTGTTTTCGGTACGAGTTCACTTCGCTTAGCAACTTTCTCATTCTTCATTATTTTTACAATAATTGCCTCTACCATGAGCTTTCTATCTGCTTTAAGTTCCTCCATAGCTCTCACCTCCACCTTTGAGTTACCTTTACCGCGCACTAGATCGATTATTGGTCCTGCCTAGTATTACTTATTAAGCTAGAGAATATAATCGCTGCCCTTAGGGGTCGACAGCACAAGCTTGGAGTCGATAAGAAGTTGTAGTCCTGCCTCGATATCATCGATTTTATATCCGCTTTAGCAAAGGTAAGAAGCGAGAGGAGTCACTCCCTTCTATAGATTTAACAGAAGATTGGCCATGTCTACTGACACAATAAAAGTGCGACAGCTTCTTTTAAATTTGATGCTTAAGGTGACCAGCCCCGCTTTCGAGCTCCATAACAAACGATGATTCTTGTTTTGGGGGAGATAATAAGTTTAGAAAGCAGGAGTGAATTGCAGCAGCTGTGCATGCAGACTGACCTTCTCTTGTCTGTGCTAAAAAGGCCAATTGTCTTCCTCGACGATGACTGGCCATAATCCACCGAGCAATATATTATCATCATCTTTAAATGGCGCTTGCTTAGCTCTATGTTTCAGCAAAGCCTCCCTATTTTTAGTGAAAAGATCACAGATGGATTTGATTTTTTTGGTCCATTCCTCTCCGCACTAAGCTTCCATAGCCTATACAAGTTTAAGCTCATCCTCAAGGCGGTAAGTTAAATAATTTTGTACCAGCCTAGTTAGCAGCATGCGTCTATAAAGATTTTCAAAGAGATTTTTTTCTTTGACGAGCTTGAAGACCAGGATAGCCTATTTATGGAAGCTCAGCGCTCCCTAACGTAGCCGTTGGTCAATAAAAAGATTAAGTCTAAGTGGTATGTTGAACTTCTCGTTATTAATCCATTCTTAGAAAGTGAAGATAGAGCGGTAGTTGATGTCAAACTTATTTTGGGTGTTTTGCAGCAAAGCTCCCACCCTCTCATAGAGTTCACAAAACACCTTTAGGAAATCACCGTTGTCCCCTAGAGGCAGCAAATTTAATCTGCGTTCTATGGCAGCCATAAACCACTGAATGTGCCCCTCAACTTACTTGTTGCGTCCCCATTTCAACAGCTCCAACATTGGTAGGCTTAACTCTTCAAATAATTTTTTCTCATCTGTCTGATAAATTTTTTACTTATAGGCTAGTACGCACTCAGCATATATTACCCCCAGCACGGCTTCCACTCCCTACTGTCCTCTTTTATGAACAAAATGCTTTGTGATGAATCCACGTTCCTCTTATAATTCACGCTTGCACCAACACAGATACTCCTCAATTGGCAATTTTGACCATGATTTTTGCGCTTCAGCCTGATAGTGAACGTGCACACGGGGTAGAAAAGAAGCTAACAGATGTTTTTCGAAGAATTCCTCCTTCTAGTCAATATCAGAAATAGATTTAAGAAGGGTAGCACACTCAGTGGAGTCAATTCTTCGAGCTTAAAATACCCCGGCAGCAACGATATCGAGCACTTTTGGCTCAATAGAAATAATCTTAAAAATTGTTTGGCTAAGTCTCTTACGAAGGGGGCAGTTCAGTTCTTTCTGGCAGTAATTAACGTCGAGGAAAAGGCAAATTTCAGCCATTCGACAGCTTGTCTCACTCACTATTCTCAGCACTTCTCGCAAAGCCTTCAGTCCTTCCTTTAGGCTAATTTGGTCTATTAGCCTCTTGAGATACTCACCTAATTTCTAATCAAGCAGTGCGAGCAGCTCTGTCTGCTTCTGCTGTTTGGTAATTTTGTAGACAGTGTCATAGGCAAGTTGATAAGATAATGAGCCCTGCTTTCCCTGTATGAGTTGGTCAACAATGCCCACGAAGTGCAAAAACAGTTTCTTACTTTCGATATCCCTCTCGCTGCCTTCTGCGAATTTCATAATTCAAATTTAATGTAATCTAATAATAAGTGGATGGTGCAAAAAATAATCAAGTGGCCCTGCGTTTACTACGACGCATTCCTCGCTCTTCAAGGACAGACTCATATATGGATTTGGTCGGGGGACGATTTGAGGTGCGAATTGGCTTGGATTCAACTGAAGAGATAGTGATATTGCACTGGCTGTTTTGGTTCTATTTATTACAGGGGTCATGGCGAGGGTTGGGAATGCTGATGGGTTTGGCAGATTATTGACTTATGTTCAAGCAGTCATGCACTATAAATTAAATGGAACCTTCTAGACTGCCTAACAAATTTTCAACGAGGCTTTGTCTTTCTCTTCCTGCGTTCTCTCTACAAATGTTCGTGATTCTGTATTTATAGTTGTCTTCCACTCGTTGCAGAGTCAGTTTTAATCTTGCAATTAAGGACTCCACCTCTCCTTTATAATACTGAACCTCCTCATCTTCCTCATCCTGTTGGCAGGGCTCATCCATATTTTTATCAACTTTCATTTGAGCAAAACCTCCCTTTTGATTATGACTTTACAAATGAGGAAGAGATGAATTGCGAGCGTGATCATTGACCATAGTGACAGCGGACTTCCGCATTTTCTTACCAAACTGTCTCTTCTGAAAAGGATCAACGGGCTCATTGGGTTCAAGGTAGGGCATTGACTGATGTTCCCTCATCATCTTCGCAAGATTTTTCTCCATAATTTATAGTTCGTTCATAGATGTCTGTTAAAATTAGAATAGCTAATTTGACATATTCTTAAAATCATATATTTGCATAATCAAAAAAGAGGATAAGCCTCACAAAATATTAGTTTACTATTGCTGATATTTCATCAAAAGTTTTCTCCATAATTTAGTTCACCCATTTCTATCTTCATAATATTATAGAAGGAAAGAATGGAGTTGTCATAACTTAAACCCTTTGCTGAATTCAACGCCAATTATCAGATTCTTGAAGAACTTGGTCGAGGGGCATCGGCAATTTGCTACAAAGTTGTCAATGTAGCCACTCAGCAATAATTTGCTATGAAAAAAATAGAATACCGTCTCATACAAGTACTTCCACTTTCACTCAGGAGTCTAAAGCAGGGATACTTCGATAGATTAACCTTCTCAAGGCAATTGATCATAAAAACATCATAAAATTCATTGAAGCTTACCAAGACAAAACCTCAATCTATATCATCATGTAGTATAACAAGGACAAAGATCTCTATCAAGTAAATCGAGTATAAAGCAGACAATAAAAGGTCGTAAAAAGGAGGGAAAAGAGTTTACATATCCTTAAATTTGGAAAATTCTCAGACAGATTCTAGAAGGACTTATATTTATGCATGGAAAACAGATTATCCATAGAGACATTAAACCTTCTAATATATTCATCAATAACAATTTGGAAGTCAAGGTAAGAGTATTCTGATTCAGATTGGTGATTTAGGAGCCGCTAAGTTGGTACAACTGAATGAAGACAACTACACAAGGATTGGTACTCCTTATTATCTACCACCTGAAATCATCAAATATGACAAATACTCCTTCAAAGCAGATATTTGGAGTCTTGGAGTTACTATTTACTATCTTACCATACTGGAGTTGCCTTTTCAGGCGAGTAACATTATTCGATTAGGACAAGTCATATCCTATCAATAACCCTCGTATCCCACTATATTACCACCTCTTCTACTCAATGCTATTCAGGATATGCTTCAAAAGAAAGAGTAAAATCGTCCTAGTGCACAATAGCTCTATGATAAATATTGTCGTAGCGAGCCAGCTTCAGAAATCAGTGAGATATCAAGCGAATCCACCATTAATTAAGTAATTGAAGATGTAAAATAACAACAATGGGACATAATCAGCGATCTAGATCTTCCATGCCTCGAAAATCATCGACTTTCCAGCGAGAAGAAGGGAGTACGATCACACCTCTCACGTAGAGACACCATGCATCAGGAGGGAAATAACAAATAATACGAAAAGACAACAAGCGAAGCAGGACGTAATCTGACGTCAATGAGAGATCTTCATGAAACAAAAATAGATCCTATTCGATAGAGTGAACCAACAATGCCCAAACTCGATGACAGCGACCAAACCATAGTTTTGACAGTGAATCCAAACGATTATAACAATTTCTCTGGATATTATAAAGATCCAGCACGCTCGAGCATGATACATTTCAACTCAGGAGAGACAAACTAAAAAACAAAGATGAAAAACAGTCGAAAATCTTCTCTGTTTAAGCATGAAGTTCGCAATAGCAGAAATACTCGAAGTAGCCTGTTTTTAGAAAGTAAAGAGAACGAAAAAGCCGTTCAAAAGAGTTCATACATGTCTGGTCACACTCGGCAGGAAAGTGTGATTGTTACCAAAAAGAAGCACCAGGAGTTGATGCTAAAGTTAAAACCTTTAAAATCTCAGTAAGAGTGTTTTCAAAAATAGATAATGAAATAAAAAATGAGAAAAGTACTCAGACCTGAGATTATTGTTATTGAGAATGAGGCTCCGCTTGATATTTGATTTTTAACTACTATCACTATGAATTCAATAACATGGATGATATACATATTCGAAGAGCTCGTTTATCGATTTATTTTTAGGAGAGTTTATTAGAGTTGACTCTAATGCTAACGTAAAATAATTTGCAACTTGATTCGAAGCAATCATCTGATGATATGTATGCAGTCTTATAAGTTGTAAAAAATGATTACCTTTGTAGGGCGTAGCTTATGCCCATTAGTCAATCGTATTTGGTAAATTTGACGAAGTAAATACTATAATAGATGATTATTTAAGGATGTACATTTTCGATAAAGTAAAATGATTAAAGAAACTTACAAACAAATTAATTATATTATTAAAAACAAAAACAAAAATTATTGATTAAAATATTAAAAAAATTTAGTAATGATTATCAAATCTCAATCATTTTAGAGAATCTTTAATTTTTCGAGAATTAGTAAAAAACTAGTTTGCTTTTTAATATTGACCGAGATTTTGATACACAACACCAATATTCTGTAGAGTATTAGGATAATTAATTAATTATTTTATTTTTATTTTTTAATATATATTTAGCGCTTTGTTATAGTAGTTTAAGGCCTAGTCAAACTGGCTCTCGATTATACCAATATAACCAGCATTGAAAAGAGTGCGAAAGTAATTTATTTATACATTTTCATTTTTTTAGAAAATATTCAATGCTTTGTTGTAGATTTCTAGAGCGTATTTAAATTATTTAATCTTATAATATTTTGTTCCAATATTGTAGAGAATATTGGCGCTTTAAATTGCCTTATACCCTTGTTTTTCGCAAATACTCAATGCTTTGCTGTTGTATTCAATAGATTTTTTAATGCTTCCTTCCATTAAATATTTATATCCAATGCAGAAGAGAATATTACCGTATTCAATCGACTCTTTATCTTATTTTTCGTAAATTTTCAGTGCTTAGA
>Ga0302280_1001833_pt1 | contig 17048 bp, 9 predicted proteins | sample III_Fen_E1_1_FD_198771 | JGI IMG/M metagenome (GOLD analysis project Ga0302280, IMG submission 198771) | Peat permafrost microbial communities from Stordalen Mire near Abisko, Sweden - III_Fen_E1_1 | ecosystem: Environmental > Terrestrial > Soil > Wetlands > Permafrost | place: Sweden: Abisko... | reverse complement strand
ACCCCAACCCCAACCCCAACCCCTTATTATATCTTCAACACTTAAATAAAAACATTAGAAATGTTTCATTCAAAATGAGGTTATGAGCCATATTGTAGGCCTTAAAATATGTTGATATCTATGTCATTTGAATAAATAAATATGTCAATTAATAAGTTATAAGAATTCCTATACGTAGAAATAGCACAATGCTTATAATATTAATGTTAGATAACTACAATAAACAGTAGCTAACGTTTGATAACTTCCACAAGTTGTCAGTCATCGGCAAGGGATCTTACGCCAAGGTTGTGCTCGTCCGCAAGAAAGGAGAAGAAAGCGAAAAGGTTTATGCCATGAAGATTCTCAAGAAGAAGTATATCGAAAAAAGAAAACAATAAAACCACGTTATGATTGAAAGAAACATACTCGCAGACATGGCGCATCCGTTTATAGTCAAACTCTATCACTCTTTTCAAAATTAAAAAAAGTTATTTTTTGCTTTATAATACTGCCCTGGAGGATAACTCTTTGGCTTGCTTTCCAAAAGGCAAAGACTCTCTGAAGAACAGTAATCACTCCCTCATTTAGAGCTAAATTTTACTCTGCTCAAATTATTTTAGCCATCGAATACCTACACAATAAAGATATCATTTACAGAGAGTAATTTTTTTACGATCTAGTTTAAAACCAGAAAACATTCTCATTGATGCGGAGGGATATCTGAGGCTGACAGATTTCGGATTGTCGAAAATGAACATCACCAGCAACAGCGCTTTCTCGGTCTGCGGCACACCAGAATATTTAGCTCCTGAAATTCTTTATAAACAAGGTCATGGGAAGCCAGTAGATTGGTGGTGCTTGGGATCTCTAATTTATGAAATGGTTGTAGGACTTCCTCCTTTTTATTCAAAAAGTAGACCTGAATTGTTTGATAAAATTAAGTTTGGTAACCCGAACATTCCAACTTACATCAGTCAAAATCTGAGACACTTATTGACTAGTCTGTTTCATAAAAATCCATAAAATCGTTTGGGTACTAAAAATGGATCAATTGAAATAAAGTCACATCCTTGGTATGCTGGAATGAACTGGGCAGCTCTCTTAGAAAAGAAGCTTAAAGCTCCTTTTATTCCCATTGTCAAATCGATTTCTGATGTTTCTAACTTTGACCCTGAATTTACTCATAGCTAAGTCGAATCTTTTAGTGAAGCTTCGCTTAAATCGGAAGATGGCAAAGCCTATCTAGGTAATTAATCAAATATTATAGATTTTTCATTTAACAAAAGCCAGTAAGAGAAGATGTGCCTCTAAGCCGAGGAGTCAGGAGATTTGTAAATGCGTATTCAAGAATAAATGGTTGAATAAAATTCTTGATTGCTTAATCCCCAATAATGAAGAATATTTTACCTTTCACTTGAAGTAAAGATCTTATACTAATTGTTTTTAGACTGTTAATAGTTGAGGTTGTCGATTAAAGCATTTATTTGCCTTTTTAATTTATTAATCATTTTCTTCTGTGGCTTATCGATAGAACAGTCCATTATATTTACCATTATGCAACTACAGAAAACAATGTTTAATAGTTAAAATTTAAAGAAGACAGCTTTTACTGATTTTAGAAAGCTATCATAGAATGATTTTAAGACTGCTCAAATCGATAAGATACTTCTAACTCAATCAAATGCCCTTTCGCTGATACGAGTTAAATCCATAAAAACTAAACTGCCTCAACTCGCTTTAAATTCGACTCAGTCAACATTCAGCTCTCAAAATGGACGTATTGGTAAATTATGTGCCTCCATGAATGAGCTCGAATAAAACATGTTCTTACTTAACTAAGAACTCTCGGTACTTACAATGAAATTTAGAATATTAAATCTAATGCAAATACTCAGAGTCACAATCTTAAAGATCAATTGTAAAAAACATCAAATTTACTAAAAAAGAAAATTGAAAGATTGAACTCAATGGTTGAATACACAATGAGCTAGGATAAATTACGGACTAATAAGATCAAAGAAGTTTGCACTCTCTTAGAAGATAGTAGTCGCTTGATCAAAGATAAAATCTAATAAGCAAAAGACAAAATGCAGATGATTGAGCAATTGATGGGAGTGTATACAGGAGAAGACAAACACTTCCTATGATTTTCTTTACTTAGTTTTTTAAATTTGAATAATGAAAATTATGATAATCAATATAAGCGTTCGTCGTCCTTGGTAGGTCCACAGAATATTCCCAAAAAACTATCCCAAATAGATTATTTTTTGGGTGGTTTTTATTATTTCATGCTGGATACGTCTCTTTCCATCATTTCATAGAAATTAATTTTGATTGAACTTGATGTTTATTTTAGTTTTTTATCGATATGATAAGTATTTAAGTTTACTTGAACTTTAGCTTCTGTATTTAATGGCATGGCCTCCTATTTTTAGAGAGTGCTTTCTAATTTTTTAATTAATTTTTTAATCTTCTTCCTAAAAGCTTTTTAGAGATCGGGAGTTGGAAAAATAATTAATAGTTTTTGTTATTATTTTAAAGATATCGATGTTACTGGAGCCTATTTGGTTGTCTATTATTCTTTATCCTTAAAAACAACTTCAATTTTTGTTGTTTTGATTGATCCAATTATATCCTCTAATTTGAAGGTAAACCCACTTAGTTTAAAAGACTATTTATTTAAATACAGATATTCAGGTTTATTATTTGATCCTAGTATTCTCCATTCGTTTTCGTTGTTCATCTTCACCATTTTTATTTAATATCTTTAATATCTTTATTCACCAAGTTGCTCTCTTATTTTTTTAATTGAATATCGTTAATAGATAATTTGAATTGCCTGGTTCCATTTTTTGATTTCACTCATGAAGTTGCTTTGCAGAATTATTTACTTCTCTTACTATTCATAATCATAGCTCATCTATTTTTAAGGATATTTGGGCACAACATATTTTATTACTAAAGAAAAAGGGACTTCGCTCGTATTTTGTGACCAGTCAAGGATATCATAAAAGTTAATCTTCTGAGTGAGAGCTAAAGTTTTCACATCATACTAGTACAATATATTAATTTGAAATCCATTCTCTTCTTTTATTGCCTCTTCATGGGAAGAATCAGAATCACTTTCCGACTATTGTTTGTTATTTACATTTGCGTTTTTCTTTTCTTGCTAAATTTATTCGAGAAAAGGTTTCATTTTTAAGTTAATCCTATCATCACTTTACTCTGTTAGGTTAAACTCCGTGCATATAATATACCATTTTAACTCCGAACTAATAAATGATTTTCTTTTGAATAAACCATAGATTATATTCCTTTCGCATTCCACATTTATTTCTTTGCCAAAAATAGTCTGCAATAATTTATTTGAGATTTCCTATTGGCTAAATCAATTACTAAATATACATGCTGTCTTCATTGTCATGCAAAATTATTTTTTAATTTTACATTCTTATTTTTTGGGATATCTATCCATCAACCTTTCTCCACTTCCAATTCTTGGCTTTTTATTCACTTAACGATTATAATTTTTTATTTCTCGTTGCTTTTTTTAAATGTTGCAAGGTAGTATTTAAAGAGTCAATCCATTTATCTCTTGTCTATTGATTGTCCTATATTTATAATATATTTACTGCTCTTAAAACAAAAGTTCTGTCTCCATATTTAATTGTGAATAACCTTTTCTCCATTCTATCAGCCTATACAGACTATATTTAAATCATTTTGATTATGCCTATATTGTGATGAAAATACCTTTTGGATTGTCATCAACAGAGATGGGCTTTTTCTTAAACCAAACCAAGAACTATCCTTTGTTTCGATAAGTGAAATACCTCTTCTGAAATACTTTAAATACGGATGGCGTTTATTTTTCCAAATATCCCTCCAAGGATATGGCGTTTGTTAATTACATGTTGAATTATTAATAAATTATTATCCAGAATTTTCAATTGACTCCGAAAGATTTCTTATTTTCCTTTATTTATTAAACGAAATAATACTTATTCTACAATATTTGTTTTATTTGTTATTTTATCAAGCAGTTATTTTTAGATTATTTATCTACAAAAAAACAAGGAAATATCAGTACTTTTTAATAGAAATAGAAATATCACCGTGAAAATTAGCTGTATCTTTTCTTATTTTATTTGCTAATCATGTTGTTCTTTTTTTATATACGTAGAACACAAATGTCGAATTCAATGCTACTTCTGAATTTTTAATGAATGTTACTTATATTATGCCATTATATTCTAAAAATGAATCTTGAAGTTCAAAAGGAAATAGGATGGCTAGTCTTCATGCTAATACCCTTTGTCTCAATGCTAGTCGTTCATGTTTTAATTCCTCTGTATTTTATCATTGAGACAGTACCCCTCCTCCAAGTTAGCTACAATAATGGAAGAATGTCATTGCAGCATCACAGCGTAATGGCCTTCTCCGAAGTCAATTCTGTTATTTTTTCGAACAAACTCAACTAATACTATCAAATCTTCAACAATGTCGAAAATTACTTTAATAATAATACAACTAGCTTCCTGCAGTTTAATATCTCAAACATCTCATTAAATAATGCCTTTATTTTCAACCAAAAAATCCAAACTCAAGACTTAAGTAAAAACTATACTGAGCCTACATCTATGTGGTTTGCAATTAATTCTACAACTTTGAATTAATTAAACGTAATTTAACAGTCAATATATGCATCTTATATAAAATTCTAGGCGATAATAAGATTATTACTAATGAATAACAATCCGTCAGCTTTACTTAGTCTTTCAACTTACATAGTAAGTCATAATGAATCAATGTTTTTCTAATTTCCTTCTTCATTTGACGATAATTTCACAAACTCATCGGCTAATTTTATATTTCCATATTACCAACAAACCATTGATAATTATTTTGGAAGCAACTAAAGCCTATCATTTTTTTATGAGTTTAATTAAAACTACAAAAATAAATTTATTTTTTGCACGGTTATGATTAATGATATCATTTCTGGAGTTAGCTGCATGAATTTAGACTTAGATATTCTTGGAAATTAAATTGAAAAATAACTGACTTTTATACCGAGTAGTACTTCAAGCAGCACGTATTACCTTTTAATTCCAATTAAATTCCAATAAGTAAAAGAATATTTTTAACTAATACAATTTAATCGAGACGGAACCATAGTAATTAATAAAACACCAAATATTTCAAACATCTCTGGTAATTTGACTTTAAATTAAAATAATAATTTTTATATCACCAGAAATCAATATGATACGGAAACATTTCAACCAATTATCTTTGAGAATAATGTTGGCATTAAAAGCACGACTCTTACTTTACTTAGAAGAAATTAATATCTTCAAACATTTATTTCAAATCAGAATTAATTCAGCAGTAATATTAATATTTTCATTGTTCCGATTGTGGTCTTAATCATTATCTTCTCTTTAATTTCTATGTGCATCTTGAAGAAGATCATGAATAGTCTGGATGATGAACTCATTCAAGTCGAAAATAAGTGTAAATTTATCATTGATGGGGATATTCATGTTTAAATTTCTGAATATACTGGAACACAAGACATCCAGCAAGTATACGATGGCGTAAGAATCATTAATAAGCTTCATCGATATAGCACTTCCTGCTTCTTCAGTGGTCATTATGCGACTAAAATAATGAAATACTCTGAGACTTTACAATTTATATCCAGTTTACACTATGATACTGGTTATGTTTTATAAAACCTAGGATAATCATACCTTTTAATGTAATAATATGAAAAATCAATATAATGCCTCAGATAAAGCACGAAGATAATTTTAAATAAAATTCAAAGCTAATATGGAACAATTGATAGCATTTTGCAAAAGAAAAAGGAAAAAAGAATTGTAGCTAATTATAAATAGCTTGAATTAGTTCTGATACGCCGACTCTTTAATTTAGTCCATACATATTACATCTATCTGTAAACTTTTAAGGTCCAACTTGGATATCGTAGATTAAGTGTAAGTGAAATTTAATAAAAAAAGAATAAGGATAATTTAATCAAAGACGCTCTGGAATATATTTTACTTTTAAAAAAATCTTTTTATCCGGAATATACTTTATTCGCTTAGTGCGTATTTACCTTATTTTTTGAAGCAAAGATAAATCTCGATAGTGGTAAGGTACAAATTGCAAAGTCTAATGTATAGAAAGCCTTCAAAATATCAGATATTTACATCAATAACTATACTGAAGTTGGAAAGAAATTAAAATAAAAAGGCTCAAAATACAAATTTTTTCATCTTAAAAATAAGATGACATCTTACTCGAGAGTGCATCCTGAAATAGTAAAATCTTTTCGAAATCTCATAAAAGCTAAAGTATTACTTGCTTCATAAAAATGTCCTCATTCGAACGACTATCAAGCAATATGTTTTCTGTTTAAAGGATTAAAATCAGGATTAACAGCAAGCAAGATTAACGCTTTGAGTATTATTGAAATACGATAAATTTTAATGAAACTTTAATGTGATAGAGTGAAATTCAAATTATCATCAACTCAGATTTATAGGCAATGCTTTTCCTATAAACCATTATCTGAAACATAGACCATCAGTGAGAACCTCAGAATTAATTTCAACCAGGATAGAAATGATGGCTAAAAAGATCGATAATATATTTTATTGATTGATTGCTTTAAAAATATATCAATAGACAAGGAGGAGAACCAATATTTTCAATAAAGAGCCTAACATATATACGACAAACTAGTTAAAAAGGCAGATAGAATTTCTATTATAAAATTCAATACCCTCCAAGGGATTAAAATATAATGTAGTCTCACTCTCAAATAATCCAAAGAACTCATAATTAAAAAATAAATTATTGATTCTTTTCAATAAAAAGGAGGAGTTAAACTGGCTGAGAACTAAATCTTTGAAGTCTTTTAAAAAACAATATATCGTATTAGAAGACTAAAAAATTAGAAAGTCATACTTATCTTTTTTAAAAAGATAAACAGATACATGGAACATTTGGCTTACATTTCTCGTAGATAAAGGACAAAACGAAAACGATAAACTCATCATCCCATTAATAATTAAAATAGAGATCTTGAACAGTCAGCATTTATGTAAAATCAAACGACTCTCTCTCATAAAGAGTTTTTAATGTTCGGCGAGTGGATTATTTAAGTTATTCTGGAAAGTGGCATTAATAACTGTAAAATCTGCTTGTTTTGTAATGAGGGAGATCGATTGGAATAGTTTCAGAACTATTTTGGACTTGAGCAAATTAATAAAAGATTGTGGGATAATACCAAAGGAATAAATCGAGATGACAATATTGTTTACATCCTTAGTTCTTCTCATAAATCTGATATTGATAGAATCCTCATGGTTAAAACTCAATAAAGTCTTGATAATCATATTTTTATGCTGTGATATTTGTTATTGTGGTGATATAATATTGGTATGTGGTTTAATAATAGATAAAAGGGTATTATATCAATAAAAGACTTCAGCTTCAGTATATGCTTCTTTCATCTTTTTAAAAATGTCCTTTAGATGAATAATTATACTTGATATTGCAATTTTCTGCTCACTTTACTTTGTAATTTCAAGATATTTGTGGAGTTTATCAAATTATCTTTATGAAAAAACACTAATTTAGGCCATTTTTTTATTTATTTCAGTTAAGTATTCCCTTTTTCCAATTGTGTATGAGGCTAAATGCCGCATTGTATTTACAAATGATGTAATTTGAGTTGTTTTTGATTCGATAATGCCTGATAGTTGATTAATCTAAATATTAACAAATATACGCAGCATTAAAGATTGGTAGTGATACTTTTTTTGAACTATTACAGCTATTTTTTATCAATGGTGTAGGTACCTTAAGTATTAAAATCTTTGTCTGGAAAAATTCTCACAGTATATAAGAAATTTTATCTAGGTATAACAATAGCTTCTTCAACTAAAGCTTTGACAAAGGATGGTGTTCGTTGTTCCATCTGAAAGGCCAAATCAAAAAGTTATTGCTATTTTTATTTATAGCCAAGTGCTTAACTTTTTAAGATTTTGTTTGGCTGTTTATATAAGAAATCATCAATATTTTTGACTTATTTCTCCATTAATTATAGATATTAATGGTTTTTTTTAATTTGATTTTATTAGACTGTCAGTTGCATTCGAATCTTCTCTTATCTATTTTAAAGAGCTCTAATATTCTATTATTTTTCACGTATTTGTTTTGATAATTATTTGAATGACTAAGACATAAATTTGAGTTTTTCATTTAAAATCTTCTAATTATTTAACCTGTCACTATGAGACTAAGAAGTCTACTTTGTGCTGCTTTAAAATTAATGTTTGATATGATGATTTATTACATTTTGGGATAACGTTAAAAAAAAATCTTTTTTTAATTTTATTTCTAAGCTAATTACATTAACCAAGGATAAGTTCGATTTATTCAAGGAATAATTTATCAAAAAATTTTCTCTCTATATTTGATTATTTGATTTTTATATCTCTTCATGAACAAATGTTGATGATGTTAATTGTATCTTATTAAAATTTTAGAGGGGAATTTGATTTATTTCTATTTTTAATTCCATTTTGGGTTTGCTATTTTTTTAGATTAAATAGTTATTTCTGATTGAATATTTATTGTTTTTGAAGTGGTTTTCATTTTTCCTATCAATTGGAATATTTATGTTTTTTGGCATTAATTTTGCATTTAAACTTCTTCTATTTTTTTAAAAATCTAAAGTGATTGACTTCTTTTTAATTTTCATGTCATTTTGATTAATGATGTTTTCAGCTGATTTTAAAATTTGACGATTTAAGAATTAACCTTTTTGAAAAAAATGCATTTGATAAGTCGAACACTTAACCTCTTCATTTATTACTTTTGACCCTATATTAACATTTTCTTAGTAATACTGAGTTTTTAAGTTTCTGTTTTTATTGTTAAGAATTAATTTTAGTTTCGAAGTTTCTCCAAATTTGTTTTTCATTCGATTATATTAATTTTAGTTATAATTTTATAGGCTAAAACGAAGAATTTAGGAAGCAGAGAAACAACATCTCTCTTTACATATGCTAATTTAGTTTAACCTTTATGTATTTGAAGTTTTCATCATGATTTTTCCTTGGAAATTTTAAATATCCATATATTGTTTTATTTTCGACTCATCGAAGAAATTTAGAAAATTTGAATAAGATTTTTTGTGAAATTACTCTTTAAAAAATGGATTACCTTTCGAGTAGAGCAAAATTGTTCTAAAATTCTTTGACTTTTAAAAATATCATTATCTATTAGATAATTATTGAGAATTCTATATATAAAGATCATATAAGTTTTAATAGGTTTGCTATTTATAGATGTTTTATCTCTATGCTTTATGAATTTAAAATATTTTTTAATTATATTGCTTTTTAACGAAAAATTATGACGAATTTCTATGGTTCTATTATATACAACTATATTTTTAGACTTATTAAATCAATTCAAATTATTTTCATTCTTTATCATTAGTAAAAAACTATCAAAAGCTGAATGAACAAATAAACTTGACAAAAATTAATCTTTCTAAGTAAAAAGTTATATCTACTTGCAATCACAAGCTCAATTTATTGAAATTTGAATGGAAGAATTTTTCATGATTGTTGAAGTCTTTAATTAGAATAATTATCAAATATCTAAGATGAACCTTGATATATAATCATACTTTTCCTGATATTTGTGACTCCATCTGATGATCTTGCTCATCTTCCTCATCAATATATTTTGGTTTATTGAGATAGCAGCGGATAGTATTGCCGACAAAAAAGATAAATGCCAACACTAAAATGCCCAACACAATATAAACTGCTGTTTCGCCTACATATCATAATTTATACTTTCGAGCATTTGATGTTTATAATTTATAAGCTATCTAAAATCAATTCCAATATTGATTGACGGGACTAATCAAATTTTGACTTGGATATCCCATTCCGTAATTTGCTCCATTGTGCATTTGCGGAGAATAGTTATTATGTCCAATGTTTAGCTGCTGATTGTTGTGAAATGAATATTGAGGAGTTTGTTGGTAAGATGGTTGAAAATGAGCATTATAAACTAGGTTTCGTTGTCCAATAGTCGGATTATATGGATGATGGATATTCATATTCTGATGCTTAAGACCGTTGTAAGAGGTACTTGTAGGTGAATTAACTGGTGGGGCCTGAAGCTGTTGGTTCAACAGTGTCTAAAAATTGATGAAGGTATTTTTGGACTCAGAAGTGAAACTTGTACCAGCTTGGGTATATGAAGTAAACATATCATCGTCTTACTACTAAGCAATTGCACCTTGTTGGTGAGGTTGAGTTGATATTACCTGCATGCTCGGTTATTTTTTTTGAAACGGTATTGTTACTGATGGCTGTTTAGGCTCAATGTCATCAAGCAAATTTATTTCTATCTTTGGAACACTCATGGATTTTGGGATATCAACAGTTTTTTTAACTGGTTGCTTTGAATCAATCTTAGCTTTAATCTGCTTTGAAGGAGACTCAATTAATGATGCAGGCTTTTTGTATGTTCCATTTTTGGAAGCCGTCAGAGGATCTGGTACTGAACTGTCTTTCACGAACTTTCTCTTGACATACTTTTCAAAGACATATCGCCCAATCTGCTCGAGACTGGCTCCCATTTTAGGCTTTCTGTATGAATATTTATATACCGTTAAAGGGCTTTTAAATCTCCCTCCCAATAGGTGTTGAGTTAAACATTGCCAATTTGCATATTGTTAACCCATTCTCGTTGCCAGATATCGAGATTTGCAGATCGGACACGAGTGATAGTCGGACCTAAACTTCTATGAGCTCCTGAACAGTTTGAGCAAAGGAAAACACCAAAATCTAACGAGGCCCCTACATCTTTATTGGCTTACAAGTGGGAGATATCGTATCACAGTCAGCGCAAACATGATTTTTTGGATCTTTGAGAATGGGATCAAGTATTTTTTTTTGACTGGCGAAATCGAAGAGCATTAAAATCGAATTTTTAATCAACAATAAATATTAACATGACCTTAATATTATTTTATCGATTAATCAGGCTGAAATTTATTGATTTTTGATAAAAAATATCACTACAAAAAAATTAATAAAAGTTATGGAGAATGAATGTTATAATTGGATAATTTTTTATGATTTTCTTTTGATTTATTTTTTTAATAATCTCAAGGTTGTTTTGAAAAGGGAAATAATATATTGACTCAAAGCTTCTTGGATTTATTTAATTTTCCTTGCAATTTATCGAAGTTGATCAATTTGTAAAAGATGTATACATAAGTTAATTTATTTTGATCTGATGTGAACCAACGAAATGATTTATTTGCCAATTTAAAATATTTTACAACTAAAATTATTTTAATTTATCATTAAGCTTTTAAATATTTGGAGTTGAATTATTTCTTTAGGATTGTTGGTAGTATAATTTTTTAATTGAAAACTGGCAACTATAGGCCGACTTCTGCTATGTTCATTCACAGCAATAACCCTTAAGTCTGTAGACTTGTCAATGCTAAGTAAAGATAAAGAAAAAGATTCTCCTCTAACTTCACTAGAGCCATCTCTGGATTATTACCAGAATGCCTCGATGCACCACCAGAAAAGCCTCCGCCGCTTTTGATGAAATTGGTAACAGAATTGCCAGACATATACTATACCTTAGCTTTCCCATCTGATTGCAAACTTGGATTTGGAGAAAAAGAAACACAAAAATCAATCCAGAAATAAAAGAAATAGATTATGTCAGATGTATTAGGAAGCAAAAAATTGAAAATACTTACATATATATTAGGTATCGTCTCCAAGAATCTGCTAGCTTCTTTGTTTTCTAAATTCATGGACAAAAACTGCAGTGGTTTTGAAGGCTAAGCGAGCTCGGACCGAAAATAAAGTAAAACTACTTTTGTTCAAATGCTGCTAAAAGGTTTTCTTCAAGTCATAGAAAAACTAAAATAGGCCATGGAAAGTGCTTAGGAGATCATGAGCAATGTGGAGTGGCTCATTTTGATGGTGTATATGCTGGGCTGGAACAAGCATTTCACTTTCATTGAAACCCTCCTGGGTATTGATTATGGTTATACATACAAGAATGATAAAATCAGAGATGTTAGCTATGCAATTGAAGGTTATTTACTCTTAACTACTCTCCTTACTAAAGCTTTCAAACACTTTTATAGCATTTTTAATTCCAACAAAGTTAAACGAGAGTCAAATATCATATAAAAAATTCAGGCTGCCTTTTCAAAAAAATAGGGTGCTGTTCATAAAGAAGATCTCAAAGAAAATTCAATTTGCAGACTTTGCTCTGGCCATATGAATAATAAAAGCTCAACCAAATGTGGTCATGTTTTCTGCTGGTCCTGCATCATCCAAGCCTTAGAATACTCTCCAGAGTGCCCTGTGTGTCAGAAAAAGTGCAAGCCGCAATAGGTTGTTCACCTCAAAAATTTCTGATTTGTTAAGCGAAATTAAATTTATTAAATACTTATTTAAAAGGAATTGATTGAGATATATTTAATTTAATAAAGATTCAATTAATTCATAATAATTAGTATTGAATTATTAAAAAATTCATTTTAAGCTAATTATACTTTGATGCATTCAAAATGAAGGATATGATTTCATGTTAATTTCAAATTCATTTATTGAGTCAGAAGGCGTAACAGGAGACATGTTTATACTATTAAGTAATAGCCTACTCATCATGTGGGATAAAACCCTAGAAGGATCGAGTTAAACAATTTTTGATTGTCTATTTCTAATATTTGCACAGTGTACGTTATGGGATTTATCTTCAACAACACCTCCATAATTATTTTAGAACCCAATGAAAAGCTTTTCGATGCATGAGCCTTCAATTAACTCAATAGAATAACTATTCTCTAATCAAGAATACAAACGAATCTAAAATAATGAAAAAAAAGCTTCTCCTGAGTTCAATGTGAGTTAAGACTTGCATATCTATGCTGCTGCTTTTTTATTGTTTTAGCGATTGCAAATAAAAGTCGACACTCTTGAACTCACATAAATATTAATAAGAATCTCAATATTCATTAATTTAGCCTCTACTCATCAATCTCTTGATTTTAAGAAGGGTTTTAAAATGTGATTAAAATTGCTTTTATTGTTCTATAATAGAGTAATACAGATCACCTTAGTCTTCTGGCTTCTCTTTCACTCTCCATAAGTTCGAGAACATCACCAATCCTAACAGGGCCTTTCACATTTCTGATAAGATGTCTTTTATCAGCCTCTTTTCCTGATATGAGGATGACTTTCACTTGAGTAATACCTCCTCTTGAGCCGGTTCTACCAAGTAGTTGAGTGACTCTAGCTTTGACTGGTTCTGAATCCATGTGGTGATTATAATATTCAATTAATATTATTTCAATTTTAATTAATTTTCAATTTAATTTTCCATCCTGCAGTTGACCGCACCTCAAAACAACAAATCTTTTAGTAAGACCCTCATTTTAAGCTCTAAGAGAATTTAAAGATTCTATTTTATAAAATTCTTCTTCTCTACAATTTATTAAAATACTAAATATTCGAAATGCTGAATAGAAGAAAGCCATGTGATATTGAAGTTCAGAAGGATCAGTATGAAGCTCATATAAAAAAGCTCTAAGTCTTAAAAAGCAAAAATAGCCCTTTTCATCGTAGCTTGGCCAAGGAAAGAAGAGAAGTATAAGATCTCATCAGAAATTCACATAAACTTCACAAAGGAATTATTCAATCTGAAATAAAAAATAGATAAATTACCGAAGTGCAAACCCAGCGCAAAGATTATGATACTATTCCTTCAATCTTAAAGAGGGAACTAAGTAGGAAAATTTTATCCATTCCTGCAAAACAAAAACCAGATTCATATTTGCGCGATATTGCTAACATTCAAATGGTGAAAAAAATTCTTAATGTTAAATCTCAGTTTAATTTCAAAGAGCTGCACTTATAGAATATTTATAAAACAATGAGGCCAAAGCTGAGAAGCGATTTAAATGAAGATTATTCATAAATATATGAGCATTCCTCGATCAATATGGCTAAAAAGAAAAAAATATATGTGAAAATGGAAAAATCAAACCAAAACATATTATTAGTTATTAATTTTCAAAGTTAAAAGATGACAAATTTTATGAAGAACAGTAATTTATATGCGATATTAATTAAAAATGGTTAAAAATACAAGAAATCAGCCTTTTTTATGCTTTCCGATTTTTTATAATCTGAGATAGTGTTAGAAATAGCTGCAAAAGACACTACAATAATGTTTTTGTAAAACATAGGGTAAAAATAGATTAACCGCTTTAAGATTAGTTTTGATTAAAGCTAATTAAACTTCCAGAATATCTAAAGAAAACAATCGACCAAAATAATTCAAGATATGAAGAATAGAACAATAGGACTGGCCTAAATACAAATAAAACAAAAGAAAATCAAAAGAATTAGCAAAAAAGACAAGTTGAAGAGTTCAGAAAATTATCATTAACAGGAATAAAGTGAAAATCTTAATCTAAACAAACACTGATGATTGAATGATTAATTTAATATTTAAATATACGAATAGCTAATATGACGATAGACATCATATTTATGATAGTTAATATAATTATGAACTGATCTGCATATTTAGAAACTGGAGGAGAGGCTGTAATTTGAAAATGATCAGAATTTAACTTAAATTTAATGCAAATGATTCAACTTGCTTTTTATTTAATGTAATTATAATGCTTTAAAATTAAAACCATACGCAAAATCACAAGATTTATGAAAAAGTAAATGGTTGTACTCAAAAGCCATCTCTTGGTCAAGTTTCTGCCATTCTTCTGGTAGCAATCGCCATCATTCTTCACTCTATAATTATCAGCAGAATCATGACCATAAATCAAACGATATTATTCATAATGTTCGCGTTTCATTATTTCACCTTATTAATCATAATCATCAACTACATTTTTCTCTTGTTAATTGACCCAGTTGACCCCCGGCTTCTAACCGAAAACTACGAAGAAAAGGAAAAAGATAAAAACCTATTGGTTTATTGTCCAACATGTCAAAAAAATGTACATGTATATAGCTATCATTGCAAAAGGTGCCAAAGATGTGTCGAGGAATTTGATCATCACTGTGTATACGTCAATAACTGCATTGGCAGACAGAATTACGACTATTTTTATGTAATACTTCTCACACTATCAAGTTTTCTACTATTAAATATTGGAGAGGGAGTCTGGGTGGTGATAGCTGATGATACAGGTTTTCGGTGGGTTGGGCTTGCTCTTGCAATTGAATGTTTTCTAATATTTTGTCCGGTTGTGACGTTGACAATCTTTCATTGTTATATCAGTTGTTTTATCTATAAGACAACTTTGGAAGTGTTACGAGAAGACCAGTTGGCTTCATAAATGGAAAGAAAGAGATAAAAGGGGAGATATAAATCATCTAAATCATCTAAAGAATCTAAAGAAACTATTTCGATTAATGGACCAGCAACCGAGACTCATATAAAAAGAGAAGAAGGTTATTGAGCTTAATTATTTGATACATTTGTAAATATTTACGTTTCTAATCCATATAAACATCACTTGAAAAGATTGCTGAAGAAGCTGTTGTCTCTTGTGTCTCCCTATTTAAGATTTGATTGCTTATTTGGCTTTGTAGATTTGTTTCTTTGCTCTTTTTTCTTCTATTTCTATTATTATGATCTTTTAGGGGAAGGTTTGTGATTATGAGAGCCATCTTCTTCGTGAGTAATTACTCTAGGCTGCGAAATAGCTCTGTCTGACTTAAAAATTAAAAATTATCTGCCAAATAGTGAGCCCTTCTTCATATCTAATGCTTCCTGATAATCTTTAAATTTTTCAAACTCAACATAAGCAAAACCCTTCTTTTCACCAGATTCTGATTTTGGAATTGAGATTTTAGTAATGTTTTTGCCCTCAAAATAATTAATAATATCTTTTTCTTCTGCTTTAAAAGAAAGATTTTTCAAAAAGACCACTTGAATGAATTTTTTATTCCTCATTCGATTACTATCACAATGCTGAATTAATATCTTTTTGCTGTCAATCAGGAGGGATTTGGAGTGAAATTACTCGAAAGCGGCATCTTTATATTCTTTGGTGTTAAAATCAACATACGCATAATTTTTATCTTTTTATAGCTTTAATCTAATTTCATGAATATTCAAACTGTGGTCTCCAAATAAATTTTTGATCTTTTACTCTGTAGCTGATGTTGGCAAAGCACAGACAAATAAAGTTTTGCTTTAATCATATTCGCTGGGAGGTTTGCTTATTTTGAAAGAATAACCACTGTCGTTAATCCGAACCTCTTCTTAAGCTGATTACTTGCTATCATACTCAATGTAACAATAGTCTCTTTGCTCATTGTTTTTAACAATAAGGCTTATTCGAACAACGTTATTGGGTAACTTGAGAATTTTCATGACATCACTCTCCTTCCAATCAATGGGAATGCCTCTCACATAAACAGTGTATTATCCATCCATATGCAATTTCTTTCTCATCTTATCTTCTATTTTTTGTTCAAGATCATCGTTATAAGTATCCCTCGGTCTTTTAATATCTTGATTAGTTATACTTGTATCTGCTAAGATTATTTTTTACGGAGTTCCTGAAGATAAAATGAGATTAGGTTAATGTTTTTAGATTGGGATAATGGTTCCATTTTATTTTTATTTCTGCTGTGATGGTTATATGGACAATTACTTGAGTTTTTATTATTTTTATATTTTTTCTTCCTTCATAAATGCAATTTAATCATCTATGGTGCCATAAAAACTCAAATATTTTTTGTAGTACTATTTGCTTCTATCATTCTGTGCATGGTGCATATACCTTTTCAATACATTCTTGGCTTATTTTATTGCCTGTAAATTAATTAAACTGGTAGAGTAGTTTTCATATAAAACAAGATTATTTGTTTCTTTGATAATTAACTCATACAATTTGCAAATGCCATCTTTATCTTTTATTATTTTCTACTCAATCTCAATCCATA
>Ga0302280_1001832_pt1 | contig 17051 bp, 8 predicted proteins | sample III_Fen_E1_1_FD_198771 | JGI IMG/M metagenome (GOLD analysis project Ga0302280, IMG submission 198771) | Peat permafrost microbial communities from Stordalen Mire near Abisko, Sweden - III_Fen_E1_1 | ecosystem: Environmental > Terrestrial > Soil > Wetlands > Permafrost | place: Sweden: Abisko... | reverse complement strand
TAATAAACATTGAAGGATTTGAGTTAACATATAAAAATAATATAGATCTGCGATTCACCCATCATAATCTATCGGCAAGGAAGTAATGGTATTCAAATTTGACTAAAGAATTAAGAATAATATTTTTTGTTCATCTGTATGATAAATAATTCTACCTAATTATATCAACATCATCAACATGATTTTTCAACAATAAAAAAAACGGTGAGTATAATCACCTTTAATATGAACAAATAGCACAATTTGGCTAAAGGCTTTTCCTTAAGACTGAATTTTAAATATTCTCTCTTCCATATGTCTGTCAATTTAACCAAAATTTAAATAATTTTGTCTATATTATTTTTCAAGCCCACTGCAATGCTGAAATTTCAGAAGAACGTGCCAATCAAGGAAACCTACAATTATTTAGCCAAATTTCCTAGATTTTCATTAATTGAAAAGATCTCCCCTAAATTCTTTCCAACCTCAAATGAAGCTTCTGCTGCCATTGCTACCATCATCAAAGAGGAAATCATTAGGAAGAATTCTAAGGGATAAACATGTGTTCTTGGCTTGGCAACTGGCAGTAGTCCTCTGGGTGTCTACCGATAGTTAATTAGAATGTATAGAGATGGTGAAGTAAGTTTTAAAAATGTGGTCACCTTCAACTTGGACGAATACTACCCAATTTTAAAGAATGACAAGGAGTCTTATAACTACTATATGAATTATCATCTTTTTGACCACATTGACATACCTCGTTAAAATATCAACATCCCTAACGGAGAAATTGATAGAGCTAATGTGACTCAATTCTGTGCTGATTATTAGAAAAAAATTAAATTTTATGGAGGAATTGATATCCAGATATTAGGAATTGGAAGAACAGGTCACATAGGATTCAATGAACCACCTTCACCAATCAAAAGTATAACCAGGCTTGTTTATCTTCACAGATTAACGAGGAAAGATGCAGCATCTAGTTTTGGAGGAATAGAGAAAGTTCCAAAATGTGCTTTAACAATGGGAATCGATACAATTAAAAAAGCAAAAAAAATTATCATAATGGCTTGGTCTGAAAGCAAAGCCTATATTGTCAAAAGAAGTCTTGAAGGATCCCTGTCAAACGATATCCCTTCAACCTTTTTGCATGAACATTCAGATGCTACTTTTTTCCTTGATAAAGCTGCAGGGGAACATTTGACACGCTTTAAGACTCCTTGGATAATAAAGGGTGATGCTGAAGATCCAATTGTACCAAAGACATCTTATTGGGTGCTAAATAGTGTGACTTGGCTATCATAAAAACTTGATAAGCCCCTACTTCGGTTGACGTATGACGATTATGAGGACCACAATCTTGCCTAGTTAGTTGTAGAATGCGCTAATGGAAGTGTGGAAGATCTCAATCTCTATGTTTACAAAAAAATTATATCAAGAATTACAGGCTGGCCACTCGGCAGTAGACCACTAGAATCATAGCAAGTTGATATGACATCAATTGCTAAAAAAGTAACTAAAAAGGAAAGGGTTTTGGTATTTTCCCCTCACCCAGATGATGATGTCATCTCAATGGGAGGAACTCTCAAAAAATTACAATAGCAAGGGCATTAAGTTCATGTTGCCTATATGACTTCAGGCGCCAATGGTGTACCCGATTACTAAGCTAAAAAATATCTGTATTTTTTGAAAGATTTTTCAAATAACTATTTTTGGAAGATGCCTAAATTTGCAGACAGTGGAAAATTTATATGCGAATATAATCGAATTATAGAATAGGCAGAAGAGATGTTCTAAAAAAATTTATAAGAAAAATATACTAAAACAGAATTTAATCATGTGGTCAAAAAGTTTATCAGAAGTAGTTAAGCCAAAGTCTCAATAGGTGCTCTTGGCCTAAAAGCCACGCAAGCTTATTGCTTAGATCTACCTTTTTATGGAACTCACAAAAAGGCTAAAAATCAAGTGAGTGAAGTGGACTACGAAAAAATAAAAAGTCTGCTAAGATTAATTGAGCCTACAGCCATTTATGCAGCTGGTAATATTTTGTTTACTCAGGTGACTTAACTGATCCTCATGGAACTCACAGAAAATGTTTGTAGATCATTCTTCATCTATATGATATAGAACAGTAAGAAATTAAAACAGTTCCCAATTACAAACCTCTCTTCCCAGCAGAGGATAAATTCTTCCTTTACAGAGGAGCATGGGAGGAATGGAGTATTGCCATGGCTCGTGTCATAGTCCCATTGTCTCCAAAGGATGTTGAAGATAAAATGAGTTCCATCTTTAAACATCAATCCCAAAAAGATGGAGCCATGTACCTTGGAGATGACAAGAGATAATTTTGGGAGAGAGCTCGAGACAGAAACAGAAATACGGCTTAAATTTTAAATAAACTTGGATTCTCTGACTATTAAGCATGTGAATGCTTTGTTAACTTACACGATCTCAAAAACTATGATGAAATCTGATAATAGGGTATATTGCAAGATTAATTGTAATATTTAAATTAAAGCATTTAAAATATCAATAATTGGTGTTGAACATTATTTATAAGCTTCTATATTATTCATTTCCATCATTAGATTCTTCAAAAGTTTAATAAATCTCTTTGGGCGCTTTTCCTACTCATCTTTTAATTTGTTTTTAATTTATAGGCTGGGTCATATGATTATTTTAATTTTCAAATTGTTTGATAGAAATCTTTTATTAATTTAAATTTAAAGACGAACATAATGCCCACAGTCATGTTAGTATGTTGGTGGATTATGACTGGGAAAACTTTAACAATTGGGATTTTTTTGGTATTGTTTGATTGATGAAATAGTCGAAAAGTCAATTGTAAAGCATAAGATTATACTTCGCTTCCACTTAAAATCAAACTAATCTTAATCGTCCGTTCGTCCTATTTGTAGTTATGTTAGTACGAAAGGCAATTTCCCTTGTACAAATTGCAATTTATTTGTACAGAATACTGTAGAAAATTTTTCGGAGCATTTATTCTTGGAAAATGGACAGGTTGATAAGCTAAGAAAATAGATTTCAAACTATAAACTATAGTTTAATTCAAGTTAAATAGTTTCTTCTTCATCTTAAATGTATTGAAGTGTTATTTATGATCTATATTCCATCATTGCTCTATTCGATAATATTTTATCTAGGGTAAAAATAAAATATGTATTTCCGAGTAATTTTTATGCTTGATTGCCTTGTTTATCCTCGAAAAGATATCCTGTTGATAGTTCATTTTTATTATTATACTGGTGTCCCTCCATCATTAATTCTTCTTTTTTGGAATATTGCCATGCAAATATCACTTGACGAGATGGGATTCCAAATCTCAGCCAACCTGCTTCACGACTACGTTCTCTAAAAATAGCAATCTCTCATATAGCTTCAGCAGCAGTTTGCTCATGAATTTGTCATTCAGAAGGAAACTGATCTGCACATGTGGCTCATGGACTATATCAAAAAAATTAATGTAAATGTCACTCATCTTTGTGATGGAGTTAAAGATTATCTTGAATAAATACGTCTTCCTTTTCTTTTTTCCTTCTTTTAGAAGTGTATTGATATGCAGTCACAATCTTGTAAATATCTCATTCAAGCACTCACAGAACGGATCAATAAGAAAATCGATTTTACTGTAGATCCCCCAATCATACAATCCAAATTCAGTACAGTAGAAGCAACATAAAAATAAGAATCCTCCAGTGAGGACAAACGACGAATAAGTAGGCAAGCAGGCAAGGATTTGTAGAGTCTTGACTACTTTTTAAATCTGCTGAGCTATGAAGACAATAAAAATTACGAGGAATATCGATCACACTGCGATAAATTGTTGATACAGCGACAATTAGTTGAAAACATAAAGCCGTCGCAGGCCAGTAGATAGATTATATAAACTGCAAACATGATCCAAGATGTAATGAATAGCACAGACAAACTATTTAAGGAATCATATCTACTTAAATACATGTAATTCAAAACGTTTTTGAGTAATATTCCTGAACCTTAGACCCTTCAAACTTTATTCCGTGATGAAATGGGAAAGGCTACTCGTGATAAATTTCGTTAAGGAATTACTAGAACTCTTAAAAACATGGTCCGTGCCAATCATTAACATCAGCTGCGTAAATTAATTGCAACTGCTTCCCAAACTGAGGAAAGCAGAAACAAAATCCAGGATAAATGGCAAAACTTACTTGTAATTGAAAAAAAGAACAATTAAAAATTGACTTTGTAGCTTCAAAAATTAAAGAAAAACTCTTCAAATTCGCAAGATGATCACTCATAAATCCTTCATAGATTGTAAGAAGAACAAAGTGTGAGAAAAGAACTTTAAAGCAAGTATCAAATACTTTAAACGATGTATAACTAAAAATGCAATTAAATGCGCAATTAATAGCCAAAATTAATTATACAAAAATAGAAAGTGTCAACATTGTTAATTAGAGCATAGAAATCATTCAAAAATTAAAAAATAGAAAGAAAATTTATGGACAGTTATGGAACTCAAACTAAAGAGATATTCACACAATTGGAGGCTTTTTGCCAAACAGACATGGATTTTTACTATTATTTTTAGTGTTCCAAAATTTCTGATTTACAGCATAGATGTGGTGAATTAGAACGTTTGCTACGACAAAAAGAGTATATCATCGAGGAAATGCGGGCCATTAAGACATTTCGTGATAATTTTAAATCTAAAACGGAAATATACTCAACTGTGGTCAAAAGCCATAAGGTTATCTCTATAGCCAAATCACTTAGGTACTTGCAAGAAGATGAGGAGATATATGATGAAAAGTAGGAAGAGAAAAAAGAAAAAAATTCAATTGAAAGAATGGAAAGAACTATCCTTAAAAAATAAGTTACATTTGAATAAACTCCTATATAAAATATCATAACGAAAGAACAACTTGCTCTCCGAAATGTATAAATTATGTAATTTAGAAAAATCAGAAGAAAACAGAAATGATAAAAAATAAGCCTTATTTTGCATTTAACGATAAGATTGAGGAAGAATAAACACAGGATATTCTTAAAAAAAGATCATAATACGAGCGGGTACATTAAATTTCTCTGAGGTCAATTCTTAAATATGGCAGCCAAAGTTTCAAGATAGATTTCGCTGTGCAAACAGACTTTCTTCAAGGTGATTCAATAATAATCTCAGATTCTCAGATTAATAGCGAAAAAAACAATAATCTTGAAAAAACGAATAAAGACTAAAATAATAAAATCCAAGAGACAATAACAAACAAAAAGAATATTCGCATTAGCCAGACTTCACAAATCTCAAAATCCATCCGTGAAAGAATAAAGCCCAATTCAAAAAAATAAAGAAAAAGCAATTTTATCAGCTTTTAAGGTCTCAATAACTAAAAGTCAGAAAATGCGGCATCACTGATACCTCGAGTAAGCGATTTTGCCTCACCTGCTCTTAACAAGATAATTTCTTAAAAAGCGAAGCCTCTTCAGAGAATAAGCAAGAGACATTAAAATAAGAGCAATATTAATATTGTTAAAAACGAGGTTTTGCCTCTAACAAATTAAGTTTTACATGTGAACAACTCATTAAATTTCAGTTTATTTGAACCTCTCGGTAACACAACTCAACCCTCCTTCGGAAAGCCAGCATTAATTAAAAATAATCGAACCGATCAAAATAATATGGGTAGAAATGTAAAAAAAATTCTTTGATTCTATTGATAAGTGTTTCGCCCGATATATAGTAAATAATCAATACATCACTTCTTTCAATATTTTAAACAAAACAGTCTTGTTTTAAACTATTCTTTATTTTTGAATTTGTATCCTCTTTCAAGTTTTATAACATGTAAAAGAGCTGAAATATGAAGACATAATTTTCTAAATTCATCGTCAGTTGTTGGACGTCATCTGATATCATATAAATGTAAATATTACATCATTGCTATTAATCTTAATGTTGAAAATATTAATAGAAGAATTATGTTAGAAAACATGCAATAGAAAAAGTTATAAAACATCACTCTAACTGAGGTTTCAAAGTGCTATCCCTCATTAACTTGTAGAACACCACTCCTGCAGTCAATGCTATCTTTTTACAGTGACTCCAATGCTTTTTAGTCACGTAACCTGCTAATAAACCCATTACCAAAGCGTATATGAAGATAAGCGTCTTCATATGGTTGACGGTAACCCGCTTGTCCTTGTGGCCCTCTAAAGTATCGAGGGGACAGTCCATGGAGACTGTGGGGCGGGTCTAAGCCTAACTTTTCTCATCCCAATCGGATTAATCTGATGAACTCATTAATTATTACTGTTATCAGTAATTACTAAAATATAAGTATAAGCCAAATTCAATAAACTCCATTGTGTTTAGCTTTTACTCAATTTGTCATTTTGTTGATTAGTGGATGGGCTCTAATATTGTGAAGATAAAAAATAGAAGCGCTGTCATTTTTTAAATTAAAATAAATTATGGATGTTGATAATTAAGATCATTTAAAGATGATTTATGTCCTGATTAAAATAATGGCATTTTGTTTGAAATGCATAGTCCATATAAGATCAAAACATTTCGGCTGCCTTTTTCTTTTCAATAACATTGACGATAGCCAAGTACATACCGCTGAGAACAATGATAAAGATGATGCTCATGATCCATAAAGTTTTTTTCTTATTTGTTTAGTTTTTAATTTTGGTCTCCAAAAGAAGTCTTGCTTCCTCTTCTTTATTTTTTCTCTTTTCTTCAATTCTTAACCTTTCCTCTTCTTCTCGTTGTTTTATTTTTTCTTCATTTTTCTCCTTCTTTCGCAAAGTCTTTTATTCCTGTCTTTTCTTTTATGATTATATTTCATTTAATCTATTCTTTTCAGTAATAATCTTAATTGCCTCTACATTCTGTCCCTTTTTATTCTTTATAGTAACATCGATGCCAAAACGTGAACCAATGGTTTATAATTTTTGAGTGACTGTCTGATAGTCTCGAAGGCAGGCTTCGTGAAGAGCCGTATTACCCTCTTTATTTTGTGCGTTAATAAAAAACTGTTTTTCAATAGGATTGATGATAAAATCCTCTTCCAATTTTTCGAGAATAGCAACAACAAAATCTCCCTTATTATGCTTAACTGCCAAAATTAAGCAAGTATTGTCTTCCTAATCAGTAATAGTGTACCTTATTCCCACATGCTTGATTAAAAAAAAGAAATTTTCTGATTGGCCAGCTTCAATTGCAAGATTCAAAAAGGTTCCATATTGACTTATTCTTTCATTAATATCGAAAATATTCGTAGTGAGTTTCTTAATAATTTCACCATGCGTTTGGTTGCGAATAGCAGTGTGTAAGACAGTTTCTCCTTGCATATTTTTTTTACGAGCATTAACTTTCAACTATAAAAGTCTGTTTACTAAATGCACGTCATTGAGACGAACGGCCATTTCTAGCGGATATTCACCATCTTTAGTCGTTTGCTCGAGATTGACGCCTATTTGAGAGATTATAACTTCAAACGTGTCAATATCAGAGTTTTCAATGGCCATATGAAGCAGAGCCTTTCCACTTTTAGGATCAACCTCATTAATATTGACAGTCTACTGTTGTAAGACATTAGCTAATTTTTAGCTTTCCCCCTTTTTGACCAGTTTAGTTAAAGTTGCAAATTTGCTCATAGTTAATAGTTTTTTATAATATAACTATGATATACGAGCTAATAGAATATGGCCTTCTCATAACGATATGCGTCTATTTGGTCAATTACTATTCTAGCAAGCAGGTATCAATGCATGTGAAAGTTTGGTCTGTAATAACTTGGGTCCTCAACTTCGGTCTGGCCCTCCTAGTCCCTGAGGACGTATATCAAACGCTAAAAGGACAAGCCGACTAATCAAAAAATAAGTAGTTGGGCTTTCAGTATCTTATTCTCTATTGGTCAGTATATTTGCTGACCTGGACCATAATTCCTGTTTTGCAGGAATGGTAAGACGCTGGAGACATTGAAAGCAACAATCGCCTTAAAAGGAGTCTCAAATCTAACGGCATTTTTTACTTAGTATTAATCATCGGGGCTGTAGTAGTTCTTATGCTGCTAATTTTTCTCGATGCTGGCGGAGAAATGGGGTTGATTACATTCTTAAAATGTCTCGCTACAATGTGGGGCATGTTGTTGCTGATGGGACTGATGGGATATTCGCTTGTATAAGTGCCTAAGACTATGTGGAGAAATGCAGACTCGAGTCAATATTTAGCGTATTTGTATCATCGTATAGTCGAGATGGAAGTAGAGATTGACTAAAGCAAGGCATAGTTTCGAAACGTTGCGGGCTATATCCAATACGTTCGTAAGAATACAACAGATGAGAAGATTCTTAACTACTGTAGTATTTCATAGGAAATGATACCAGCTAATCTTAAATGTGCTATCAAGGCGAACTATGAAACTGTTCTTAAAGCCACTGATTATCTTACAAGTTATCCCATTTCCCTATAAAATTCCATCGAACACAATCGTCTTATGAAGAGAGCTATTGCAAGATGCCGTAGATAATAAAAAGCTCTGATAGACTATGTGAAACAAGCTATATTCTATGAAGATGTGCAATAAGCTATATAAAAAGATATTCCTTTAAAATCATTAATTAAAAAAACGAGTCGACTCCAATAATTTTGGTATTGTAAAGCCAGGAAAATGTTCAATAAAATCGTATCAGTCATCATTGGGTTATGTTCTTTGCTACTTTTGATCAGTGAGACGCAAGTATTTTTAACTAATAAATCTTCATTGCTTGCATATTTGTTATGCTTTGATAGTTTGCAAATCATCAGAGTGTTGGTGTTCATTGTAATAGCCTTTATCATATACATGGCAAACTACGCTCTTTTCCGCTTAAAATTGGCTAATCTCTATGGGCTATACTACAAGGAATCGGATGGAGCTTCTCTTATGTTTGCAACAGTCAACTTTTCGAGGATAGGAGTCGCAATTGTGCTTAATTTTTTCGATATGATAAAGATGGAGAATAGTATATATGCTACAGTAATGCAGGCACCATCTATGGGCCTGCTGGGTGAGTGGGTTATTAAAGGACTGCCTGGAGTGCTGTGGCTGATAGTTTTATGCCACTATTTCAACATATGGGGTTGGATTGCTAGCAAATTGGGAGTTGAGGACAGTTACTCTTTTTCATCACACTAAATGTCTGCCAATAAACGAAATAAGATTTCTCCTCTGAGAGTGCAACAAAAAAGACAATAATTGGAAAGCAATCACTCCAGAGCTATTTTGCAATTTTAAGAGATCGAAAACGATTGATTTATATTACAGTTATTCTCAAAGATAAGTATATTGTATTGTTGCCTCCATATTGAGCTCACTGAGTATATGATATACTCATTGATATTTAAGAGTGATTTTACCAATTTATTATTGAATTAGTATTAAAACATAACTCTAATCAGTTATAGTTAGACCGCAGCTGACTCTGCCTACCATGAAGCTTGGAAACTTCATTGCTCCCCTCCCTATAGTTTTTGCACACTTTGTTCAAAGTTTTCATTCCCAACTTAATTTCCTCCTTCGAGTATTTCATCAATTATTCAGGTTTTAGCCTTGGATTTACACTAATCCTGCTGCGCTGTATGCTTAAAATTTGTGAATGATTAATAGGCGATCTGGATCTATCTTGATTTCCATAGTTGTTGGATCGACACATTTCATTCTCTTCTCCCCTGATGTCCAACATACAAGAAACTGCTAAAGACCGTGACAACTCTTCCATTTGATCGTGCCGCTTTTGACGAGTTTGTGATGTAAGCTGCCTATTTTCCTCTCTCATTCTGAAAATCTGTTTTTCATGCTAAATCTCCATCCGTTCGATTTAGTTATTTTTTTCTTTTAGTTCCTCTTTTAATTTACGAACCTCCTCCTTACGTTGTGCCGATAGCTATTCGTATTTTCTTCTCTAACTATCCAACAACTCTGTTAATTCTTAATTTTTAAGAGTGAGGATGAGGACTTGCTGACGGTTGAACTATCCCTCCTGAATTCCATCGAGAAGTAAAGCGTTCGTACTCTTCAATAGTTAATTCTGTCGATTAAGTTAAGAATTCTGATCAGCTAGTAATTCTAATTTATTTTGACAGAGCAACTGACCAATATCGGCAGACATTCAATTTATAACAGTCATTATAGAAAGAACCATTGAAAATAAATGTAAAATAATTGAGAATATCGATATCTATGTATCTAAATTAATTTATTAGAAAAATTACATGACATAGGACTTTAATTTTTGTATTCAATAATCTGATCAGATATTTAAATTAATTCTTTGAATCAATAGCTGATAAGAAAAGCTTTATCTACAATATAGCAATACTAATTTGGATAATTGAGTTAATATGTGATTTAATCAAAGCATCAGATGTACTGTTTGCTAGTCAGGTAGTTCTGCAAACTGTAATATTGATACACACCAGCAGCCACCACTATTGCGATCTCTACAAGCGAAATTGTAATCAGTCTTTGATCCACACGACTTGTCTCCTCAAAATTGGAATTGGCAAACACCTATCTTTCCTTTTGCATTTCCCCATATGTTTTGGCAGTCTAACCGATACGATAGGCAGCTTAATATGTGGCCTTGAAATCATCCTTCTTGAGCAAGTTATCAGGCACCTTCATTTGGGTATGGTCAATGCTGTAGACAGTTTCTGCATTGTAAAAGACTGTGATGTTATCGAAATTGCGACCAGTGTTAAGCAATACACAAAATTCGTAAATGACATCTGAATAAGAAATCAAATACTGGGAGTCAGATCGTATTCTTTTTTAAAGGAACCCGAAGAGAGTTGGTCTGCCTTCTTATCTTCATTTTATGTGTTACGCATTGTGAGGCTAAAAAATTCATCAGAGCCCTGACTCGGCAGTGCGGGTGCATTGATTTCAATCTTGACTGATTAAACATCGCCGATAGTAAAGACCATCATACAGCGAGGGCGCTTGGAGGAAATTGGTAGATAAATAGCGGATGTGATGCAAGCGAGTGTGAGGATGAGAGAGAATTGAAGTAAAGAGTGACGATTCATCAATTATTATTAATAACACGTAACCAACAGGCGAAATAAGATAAATTAATAAATTAATGCCATCAAAGTGGAGAAAAACAGATAAATATCTTTATTTCAATGAGTCACCATCATATTTAACTGTATTGTATTAAGGCAATGATGAGCAGGAAGATTTAATTCGAAGTCAATAATTTTATGTTTTGAAATATGAGATCAATATAAGGCTTAATCATTGATTTTGATATGATTATATTTATTGCATGTACAAAGTGGGAGTCATGCTCATGGGTAAGATTAAGTAGTCTCCTAAAAAAGTAAAGGAGATCATCCTCGAAGTAGAAGGCAAAACCAAGATGGCTAACCTCAAATAGTATTTGCTTTAAATGGGTAAAATAGCAAATACAAAAGTAGAGTTCTCTTTAGAAAAAGGAGGACAGGCTGTTAGTGATGTGTCCAATATTACACAAGCCCTCAAATACACGACCCCCGTCAACGGGGTTATTAAACTGTATCTGTATGAGAAATAGGAAGTTTTAAATGTTACAGTTGGCGATCTTGGTGATATGCCTTCGAACAGTAAATTATAACTAGTTACTTCTCCAAAAAGTAAACAAAATGATAAAATATCTGTAAGTAAGACAGAAACAGAAAAGAATGAGTCGAAGTGCTGTTGTTTTTGATGTTAATATTCATAAACTTAGATTTATATCTGGAAATACCAAAAATAATTATAGTTATTATTAGTGTATAGTTGGCAAAATCTTCAATAAATTAAAATTTTCAATGGCACCTGTTTGATTCAATGAAAAGTAAAATTTTAAAGCTGGGCTTTTAGAAGTTTAACCATAATTAGGAAATGTTATCTATGATACAAATATATATATATATTTCTGCAGCATTGTCTAAATTAATGCTCTCAGACCAGTCCAATTAATTATTGATGGAAAGGCAGAATTTAAATAAGCATCGCGTCGATAAGAACCGCCTACTTTTAATGAGTGCTCTCAACGTTGCCACTTTCTTTTGCGCCATCTTCAGTATGGCATATCATTAATGGATACATATTAGTTTCGTCATCAATACAAAGGGTAGCTTGACCTGCACGTAGAAATCGGATAGACCCCCCGGAGCATACAATTGTGGACAAATTTGCTATATGCCAGTTATTAAGATGATTTTTATCTCACCTATGGAGAAGTACAGGAGAGGGTCTGTTAAATGGGTGATACCTTTTGCCTGGCTATATTTTATGAGCTCGACTTCGTGGGTAAACTTTGTTTTGGACTATTCGCCTTTGCCTTCTTGCTCAGCAGCTACGACTTCGCACGCATACTTAAATATGCACTCAGTTAAATTACAACAAAAAGTAAATTTTTTGTCGAAAGCGCTTCTGCTATAAACTTTAAGAATAACTTTAGAAGTGCATTAATGGTAATAACCTACGTAATCGGTGTGAGCCTAAACTATTTTGCCATAAATTTAATTTCTTTAGATGGATACAGATATGGAGTATCTTTTTGGTTGTTCTTTGCTAGTCTCCTGGTTTTTGTGATGGCGTCAGTGTGGTAAAACCGCAAGATGAGTAAAATATAGAGACAATAATTGGTGATTCGTTTATTATAAAAAGAGAAGGAAGTATTGAGGACTTCCAATGCCAGCGAATCAGTCAATCACTCGGAGGCCTTCTCTATTTGATATATTTCCGCTTATTTGGACTATAAACATTAATAAAATAGAAAATCTTATGAGTTATATTTATCCTTAATATTCAGCTCAAGAAAGAGTATTTTAATTTTCATCGTAATTATTATTTTGCAATTGCTTTATTAGCAATTAGTGCATATAATTATAGTGCACTATAATTAATTTCGATTCTAACATATGAGATTAATCATACCTATAAATATCATATTGAATCTAAATCTTTGAACAATGTAAGTCTCGATCAGCCTTCCAAAAAATCATTTTATTCAGATAAATAAATGGTGAAAAATGATAATATGAACAAAATTGGAAGCATCACTCAGAAACATGACAAAGATAAAATCAGTTTTAATGGCCTATTGATATGCTCGTCGAATTAAAGTGTAATAATTATTCAATATAATGGAGGAGATTAGAAAGATCGCAAAAAATCAAATATGGTTCAAACCCATTGTCGAAAAGGCGAGACTCAATTATAAAATGGCTCATAAAGAGCTCGTTGATTTCGATTAGAACAAACTCAGCAGAGATTAATTTAAGGCAGTATCTTTTATCTAATCTAGATTCTCGAACACATCTCTATGGAGGCTGAGCTTGTTCTTCCCACCAAGGAAGAAGCCTATCAACTCTTTGATGAGTTCAACAACGGAAAGGTTGAGGCTTACCTTGAAAAGGAGGAATTTTAAAAATTCTGTACGCGTGTATTTTAAATGCTAAATGCGACCATTCAAACGTGATGATCAATTAATTATTATCGTTGTGTTTAGAGTAAATTATGATGGCCTATAATTAAATATAATGATGCAAAAAAGCAGGAATTTATTTGACATGCAATGTCTAATTTAATATTATTAGTAAGAGGAGAATATTTACGCTGTATTGAGTTATTGTAGAGGTTAGGATAAATCTAATAAATTCCGGGCATGTGAATAACAGATATAAAGGATATTATTCTATAATTTATAGAGAAAAAATACATTTTAAGTCCCATTTAAATATCTATAAGACAATATTGGACAGTATCTGTTTTAAGTAATTTATATTCAGTATCTATTTATCTTTAAAAAAACCATTATTTTATGTCTCTACGATTTGCTTTCTTTAATATTTTCAGTTTTATTAATCACTTCTTCCTGATGCAACCAGCAAGTATGAAGTTTATCATACTCAAGGTTGCCTAAATACCAACTTGAGCAACAATATAAGGTAAAGTGAACTTTTATTACTGAAGGGTATAACTACAATTTTTGGTATTTACTTATAAATCTATCAATATTTTATTCTAGCCTAAGGTTGGATCCTTAAAAAATTAGTAAGAAATAAACTATTAAAACAGAGTACCTCATCCACAATAGAAGTTTAGCCATCGTAAGCAATCTTAGTTTTACCAGAATGAAGCTTTTGTTGTAAATAATAGATTCTAAATGATGAACCAATATATAATTTTAACTATATTTAAATTTAATTTTTAGCTTAAATTTATTTAAACACAATGTATCAAAAATATCTTTTTCATTAATATTTCAATACTTTCTTATTAACTCATTTATCTTAATTCTGTTTAGTATTTGCAGATCTAAGGAATGAAGATAACTATCGTATTTAATAAAAAATAAAAAACTTCAATCATTGTTATCATAAGAATCATAAGGCTTATTCTTTATATTTTAAAGTTCTGCTTTATTTGTTAGAATACTCAGTGACCATATAAACAATAGAGACTCAAATTATTTCTCTAAGGTTTAAAAGAAAAATTATGAACAAATACACAAAAAAGTGCAAATGATAATAATAATTAAAATCAATTAGATCGGCTGATTTTTTTAATGCAATCTCAAAAAAAATTAAGAAGAATTTTAAAAGATGAATATTAAAAAATATAAAATACTAGTACCTATAAGCTAAAAAAATCGGATAAAGATAGATTAAAAGATGGTTGATTAGCAAAAATATATTTATATCGCTCTTATGAACGGTGCAATGAGTCTGAGAATAATAGAGTTTTGAAGTGTGATGGCATAAGATACGAGGGTCAGATAGTCATCATTAATTCTATAAAGTTGTCAACAAAATTGATCAATTAAAATATGTATCTGTGTAATCACAGATTTAATCTGCTATAACAAAATTAAAATATGATAAATCTCTTGATGTTGAATAAAATTAAACTAAATGGGATTATTACGTGGACTGCGTTAATTCTTATCAAAATTTGACTCTTTTTCTGCCTCGCAATACCTTCGATACAAAGGATAAGCAGAATACACAACTGCTGCAGGAGGTTTTGCCTCTCTCACAATTACTGTACTCTTCCTTTTATTATTCGTTAATACAGGAATGGATACTTTAAACAGGGTCAATGTTACATCCACGTATCAAACTTAAGTTCAAAACGACCCACAAGAAGTTGCCTTTACCGCTGGACCTGCTAATGGCTTTATGTTCGCAGTTGAGGTAAAGCAATTAACTTATTCATATGGAGATACAAGTTAATTGGATGTGTACTTTTACGATCAAGACAGCTTTAACCAAACTCAACTATAACCTTGTACTGCGGAACATTTTGCTTTTAATGATCAAATAAGTGAATATTATGACAAATATATGACAACCAAGCGGCTTAAAGGTCTTATCATTCAGCATAATTGGCTTTGCATTCCTTTAAATACAACCCTTTCGTTGGCAGGAGTAGAAACATCGGATATCAATAAATATTTTGGAATTCAAATAGATCAATGGATTGATTTCAATAGTACTACAACACCTCCCCGCTATAGTGTCAAATCGGTAATTGTTAGTACTACCATAAACCCGTATGACACCTCCAATTACATATCTTATTATCTTGAACCATTAGATTCTTTGACTATTCATCAAGCTTATTCAGTAAAAGTAGGCATTCAGGTTGAAGAATACAGCGTCTAGACTGATACTAGTATTTTACCAATTTCTAATATATTGAACTAAGATGGAATTTTATCAAATACGCAGGCTATTAAAACGATTATGACCCCAACCCCAGCCTCCTAAACCATACTAACATTGGCTACAATTTAATTTACGAAAGGAAAAACTATCACCACATATACTCGAGCTTACCAAAGAATAGATGATTTTTTTGCATATGTTGGTGGATTGATAGGCACAGTCATTGGTCTTTTTTTTATTATGGGCTCCTATAGTGAACTTTGCTACCTCATAAGCTTGGGACACAAAATATATGTTTACGAGAAATAACAACCAATTGATTCAGACAAATTTAATTTTTTTACCTTTCTGCTAATGAAGGTTGTCGGTATTTTCAGTTGTTTTAAGTGCTTAAATTTGGAATAAAAGTGCTCACTTGCAAAGAGGTATGCGGATACTGAAGAATAAATGACACAGCAGCTCGATATAGGTTATCTTTTAAAAAGAATATCTCTGCTTGAAAGAGCCATGACATTAATCATCGATGATGATCAGTTTGAACTGTTGCATATGTCATAAAAATTAACACTTTAGCAAGCAAAGAGTCAAAGAAATCGTTTTCATCTCGTTTAAAAGGTTAAAAAGAATATATATTAAGAGAATAAAGGAAAGGAGGATAGTGAGGAATATAAAAAGATAAAAAATAAGGGTAAAGAGAAGAATCAGAACAAAATGAGATAGGAAACAGATGAGGATCTGAAGTAATCATCCTACAAGCAAGAATAAAAGCACTTTTATAAATCAAAGTTGAAGGAATCATCGGAAAAGTAAGAATAAAACAATTCTTATCACCCGGACTTGAGTCAAAGTTCCTTTTCAACAATGAAGGCGGAAAGCTTGCATGCACTTAAGAATAAAATAAAACAATCTGCACATCTAAAGGAAAGCGATCCTAAAAGTAACAAAATATTAAATAATATCAGTTCACATTTCATCGATTATCTCAAGAAGCCAGGCAAACTTCGAAATTAATCTGCATATGGCTCTCGATAAATGAACTAATTCCTAGGTGATTCATATTTTCAGGGCATGTAATCAAAATAAATGGGAAGTAGTAATATTCCTTGGTAAAAGTATTTGGAAAAGAAAAAAGAAAATGATAATTTATGAAACCTATTGCCTTCACTTTTGTCGATTATTCAAGACATAAATAGATTAGTTTTCTTCGATACTATTATAATAAAAAAAAAAATAATGCGGTTGTTCTCCTATCTTTCCTCAAATTTTGATAGAAATAATTGGTAATCTGTTATACACTTGAAATGAAATCTCTATTTCTTTTACAAAATTGGGGTTGGGGTTGGGGTTGGGGTTGGGGTTGGGGTTGGGGTTGGGGTTGGGG
>Ga0302280_1001826_pt1 | contig 17096 bp, 9 predicted proteins | sample III_Fen_E1_1_FD_198771 | JGI IMG/M metagenome (GOLD analysis project Ga0302280, IMG submission 198771) | Peat permafrost microbial communities from Stordalen Mire near Abisko, Sweden - III_Fen_E1_1 | ecosystem: Environmental > Terrestrial > Soil > Wetlands > Permafrost | place: Sweden: Abisko... | reverse complement strand
GGGAAAAATAGAAGAATCTCTTGGAACTCACGGCTTCATGAAAGTGCTTTTCAATGAGCAAATTAAGCATGACGACACAGTGTGCATGCACCTTTACCGCAGAGTATACCCTTCTTCTTCTTCCTTTTGATATGTCGTTGATATTCTCACTTTTGACTCGTTGACAAATTGTCGAATATTATTAAAGGATGCATAAATTTAATTAATATGTTAAAGGTGATATATAGGATATAGGATATATTTCCCATCTTTTGTACCAAATAATTTTATCATTATTACAATGAATAAGCTTCACAAAACAAATTACTCATGCCAACCGAACTACTCTGCAATCAGTTCTTCTCATGGTAAACGCAACACAGGTTTTTCACCTCAAGTGCCATAATGGACTGGAAACAATCTAGATATGCGTTTCGATCTAAAAATGGAAATCTAGTCCCCCCTTCGCATCACTTTCAAGAACGGACAAAGAAAAGATGTTAGACCTATATAAACTGCAAATAGCAAAAAAAGCAATAGAAGTTAAGCTAAATTTGGAGACTCCACCAATGGCTTTTCGCCAGTAAAAAGCAGAGCACAAAGTAAGCAAGAACCAAGAACCAGTGGAATTATACAAAATAAAGTCAAAACATAAGTCTTTTTACCTGTGCGACCGATGACTTCAAAAGGAATTCGTAATTGCAGGGCAAACACAAGTGAAATAAAAGATAGACAAACTAGTTAGCACGACGAGTAGATACCCATCCAGATTAAGACAACCTCGAAAAAATCGAGATTAAGTCAATCTGGCTACCCTCGGCGCCCGACTAACCCACTGGCGTTCGAAACAGCGATCGACCCTGAGTTCTTATCTCTTTTCGCGAATTGATTTAATTATACTGCAGAAATGCTTTGATCTTAAATAGTATGAGAACTATGGAACATTGCTTATTTCAATCACGTTTGGGCAATAGGGGATTGAATAGTTATGGCACAAAAATCCATCCATTGATAAGGAAACTGATTGCAAGATTGCGGCTACGACGAATCAAGGATGTTGTCTTGCAACTGATGAGTTTATAAGTCAATCCACCCGACACTGCCATGCAGATAGATCTTTGAGGAATATCACCAATGCTTAGAATATAGTCTTCCTTAAAATTAGTAACTTCTCTAGAAAGTCGTTAATCCCAGTTTCGCCATTCATGTTGTTGATTGCGAGTCCAATTCCACCATTCGCCCTGCATAGGAATCTTCTTACAATTTGTCCGCGGAATGAATTAAAATATTGCTGGAAAGATTAGGTTTCTTATTAGTGAATTTAAGATGAAGAGGGTGCTGATTTTTCGATCGTGCTGGTCGCTTCAGGCATGAGATATCTTAAGATTATAAAATGGAATGGGAAAAACTATAAAACTTATTGAGATAATTAAATTGATTCAACTCTTCAGGGAGATTCTATAAAGCCAAATTTGAGGCAATTAATTGAAGGAAATAATCTCACTATTTTCAGTCTTTTTAATTTTATTTATGGCATATGACTTGAATCAGAGACTAAGAGCCCTTTGCACGAAATTACGGTTTTAAGGTTCAACCTATATGGTAGCTCCTGGGTGGCGGGTAGCTAATACCTGAACCATTGATCCTACCTCATCCACCAAACCTTTTTGTAAAGCCTCTTCTCCCATGAACACTTCTCCGCTAAAAATGGTGCTATCGATTTTAAGCTTATTGCCTCTTTGCTTTTTGACTTCTTGGATGAATTTCTAATGCGATTGTCCGCAAATCTTCTTGAGATACTCCTGATCTTCGGGGGTAAGATCGGCATAGGGTGAAAGTATGCTATGCAGAAGTTTGCTGCATTATGGTATCCTTACTCATTAGTCGCAAAATGTTTATGATCCAAACTGAATCGTTCCATTAATCCTCGTAGTTTCAGTCGTTGGAATACAACTCCTATGCTGCCAACTACACTGGAGGAATCAGCTACTACATGGTCACCTCCACATAGAACTAAATACCCTCCAGAAGCTGCAACATCACGAGCAAAAGTGTACAACTTTAGGTTATGCTTTTTTGAAAAGTTTTGTAGTTTTTAGCTTATTATCTGACTCTGAACTGGTAGTCCCCCAGGCGAGTTTACCACTACAGCAAGGGCAGTTGCTTGCAAAGTACTCACTTTCTTGAGTCGATTAACAACTGATTCTGTGCTGGATGTAAAGATTATTACAGCTTTGAGGTGATAGGACCGCATACATTGACAACTGGTATGGTGGCTCCGAGATATGATTTTGCGAGTTTGCTGAACATGCCCAAGATATATATTGACTTATAATTTAAAGGTCAATAGATATAAATACTCATCTGAATCTTGTAATTCATTTAAGATAGCAGTCTTATTGAGTCAATTAACAAAATGTTAAATAATGAAAAAAACATTGCCTTAAAGATAGATAGTTGTTCTACCATTAAAATGAAAAATAGAGTTCTCTTCTCAAAAAGAATCCCTCATTTACTCAAAAATAGGATATTTAAATTTAAAGTAGCAATAAAATCAAAATGTAATAGCAGCTAAAAGTGATTAGTAAAATAAAAATATTATTGGCCATAATCGAAAAATTGAGTGCGTGTCACAACCTTAAAAAATATAAATTATCTAAAGGAGAATTTTATTTTTGATTGTAATTTAATTACAAAGTTTCAATGTGATCTTGAAAATAGGAATTGTTTTTATAATGATAAAATGAAATTAAAAAGAGGATTATCGTTGCTGTAAATGAAATAGATTTCTAAACTGAAAAACGAAAACGTATATTATGACTATATCCATACATTGACATGTTAAAACGAACAATATCATATTGAAAGATAAGTCATGGAAAAGGAAATCTTAGACCTCAGGCGTCAGCTTGACATCTCAACCAACGAAAAAGAGTCAATTAGAACTTAATTTCAACTAAATTGCCAATTATGCTAACAGAAAGATAAAACAATTTAGGAAATGTAAAAAAATCAGAGTGAAACGTCAAAACTTTTGAAATAACAAAATGAAGAAATTCTTAAGGTCTATAATCATTTAAAATCGGAACAAGTAAGATGGGAGTCATAAATCTTTAATCTTTAAAAATAGAAGAATGTTTCTAAAACATAAAATACAATTTCAACTTCTAATATATAATAAAAAGAAGTAAAGAAGAAAAAAAGTAGTATTTATGCTGCCTACAATTATGTAATTTCCTTCTAACTTTAAATATAAGCAAAAAAATTAATTAAGAAATAAATCGAAAAAATTGAAACAGAGCATGCCTAATTTAGAAATAGAACAGAAGCAATTTTCTCTACTCTAAAAATTCAACAAGATATTATTGCTGAATATCTTGAAAAGCTTGAGAGTCTCGCTGTTCTTCTGAAGAAGAAAGAAAAGGAAATTGAATCACTAGAGTCCAGTAATCAATATTTAAGAAAATTGAATCAATCCTTAATTAATCAAAGCACTTAGCAATTTAATTCTGCTATAAGCAAAAGATCCTCTCATAAAAAGCTGTTAACAAAACCCAGCAAAGAATTGAATAGTACTACTCAAGAAGAAGGTAATTTTGAAATGTTTCCTCAAGAATCACCAAAGATAACCGCCAACAAAGATATTAAGACTTGTAATAATGAAGCTGTACTAGCATCTTTTCGATTATCCTGATTTTACATTTAAGTTTATTTGCCAATATGTTTAAATAAAAGATTCATCAATCATTTATTCAGAGAGCAATCTTTTTGCCAGCAAAAGTACCAATAGATCCCTTTTTAGCGTTCTTATCGTCTTGACTCAAAACAACAGCTGAGTTTCCTGAATTTCTTTGACCAAAGCCACCCTGGCCACCACCGAATCCACCTCGTCCACCACCAAATCCGCTGCCTCCCTGAGGTCTGTCTCTTTGAGAAGCGGCATCAAGTCTGATGGATCTTCCATCGAGATATCCTCCGTTAAGAGTATCGTAAGCCTTCTTGGCAGTATCGATATCGTAAAATTCAACATATCCGAATCCACGAGGCTGAATAAAATATAGAGTACCTTTCCAGTTTATTTGTCAGTAACAATTCTGGCTGAAGTAACCTCACCAGCTTCGGCGAAGAATCCCTTGATCGAATCGACGGTAGAGTTGTAGGAAAGACCTCCGATAAAGAGAGTGTTGGATTCTATCTTTGCGGGTTCGGTAGAAAATTGCTTAGCAGCGCCAAAGCTTCCTCCTCGTTGATTACTTCCGCCTCTGTTGTTAAAATCGTTGTTTTTCTTTCCCTGTGCTTCTTCAATTTTTATAGATCTAGTCATATGCTCGGCTCCATCGAGAGCAATGGCTTTGTTGAAGGATGACTTCTTAGAGAATTTAACGAAAGCAATTCCCTTGGATTTGCCATCATCTCTGGTGAGTAATTTAACTTGAACAACGTTTCCACATTGATCGAAGAAGTCTTTGATGTCGCTATCATAGGCATTGAAGGAGAGACCTTTCACGCATACTTCGAATTCTCCATCTTCATCTTCATCAACCATTTATGATGCCTTTGCGGCAGGCTTTTCCTCCTCTTCTTCAATCTCCTCAACAGGCTTTTTTTGTACAACAGCTTTGGGAGATTTCGCAACTGCCTTTTTAGGCTGAGGCTTTTCCTCCTCTTCTTCTTCTGAGGACTCAACCTTTTTTGCTTTTACAACTGCTTTTACTGGGGCAGCCTTTTTAGCGGGCTTGACTTATTCGGATTACTCTTATTAAGAGCTCTCTTTTTTGGCGGGCTTAGCTTTGATCACCTTTTTTGGTTGAGGCTTCTCTTCTTCAGATTATTCAGAGGATTCTACAACCTTCTTTTTGGGAACTACAGGCTTTTGTACTGGTGATTTAGCTTTAACAATTGGAGACTTCACCTTTTTAACGGGTTTTTCCTCCTCTTCTGATTCTTCATCAGATTCGGATACTTTAGCTGCCTTCTTAACAGGTAAAGGATGTTGAACAGGAGAAGCTGCCTTGGGAGTAGCCTTGGTAATCACTTTAGCTTTAGGCTTGGGAGCTTCCTAGGATTCAGATTCTTCTTCAGATTCTTCAACTTTTTTCTTGGGAACAACTGGTTTTTGAACAGGAGATTTAGCCTTAACAACTACTGCTTTTTTGGGCTTTTCTTCCTCACTTTCTTCTTCAGATGAAGATTGTTTAACAGGTTTTTGTTTTTGTGCGACAACCTTTTTCACGGGTGCAGTTTAGGTCTTAACTTGCTTGGTGGGCTTTTTCTCAACAATGGGGGTATCTTCTTCCTATGACTCCTATTTTGGTTGTTTCTTGACGATCTTTTTTTCTTCAACTTTTTGTTTTTTGGAAGTTTTAGGAGCTATAATTGGCACTGAGCTGTCAGATTCATTTTCCTAATCCTTTTATAGATAGTAGTGTACCTCAATAACTTTTGGTTTAATGTTTTTGACTTTACTCATGATTGTTGAATACCTAAGATAATTAATTATAAAGGAATATCCTATATACAAAATTTATACTAAAAGTTGAATGCAAACATAAAAGGAACAAATATCTTTTATGATCTGAATATACTCAAGCACCAAAGATTGAATCAATAGCATCCTTAATTAGTCATTATTCCATTTTTTAACATTTTCAACTATATAATATTAAAATTGCATCGAGCTTCAAAACATATTTTTATATCATTTTGAGGAGCAACACGATAAAAGAAAATTAATGTTGCTATTTTTAAATTATCTTATAAAACTATTTAATACTTAAAATGACAGAGTTTATTGTTCAGTACGAGAACAACAAATAAACCATCTTCTATGAAGGTAGCTTTTAGTAATTTATTGAGGAAGTCAAAGAAGCTTTTCAGCAGCTCAATGATTCATAATTTCATTTTTTTTACAAGGATGAAGATGGAGATGAAATTGACATCGAAGGATAAAAAGATATTTAATATTTTATATCATAAAAGTATAGCGAACCAATACTGCTAACTGTTAAATAAGAGGTTAAGTATTAGGAAAATTCAGATGAAAGCGTGTCAGATAAAAAAGAAAATTCAGATGAAAGCGTGTCAGATAAAAAAGAATCATTGAAATCATCGTCAAGCTCATCGGAAGAATAGGAAGAAGAAATGGTTTCATAAAAATAATCTTCTTAATAAAATTTAAATTGTGCGGAAGTCAACAATTCAAAAAAAGTAATTATTGCATCTAAATTACACCAAGATCATTAATAGTCTGAAGAAATCAATGAATATATTGAAATTCCAGCAGAAGCAGACGGAGAGGAGTAATAAAAAGAAGATATAAATGAAGAAAATTAAAATGACAAATCAGGGGATGAATTAGAAGATCATTCAAAGAAAGAATAAGAGAAGTAATAAGAAGACAATTCAGAGAAAAGCTAAGTCAAGTCATAACATTCAGAAGAAGAAGAATAAGTCAAATTATATGAACACCATTCAAAAGAAGAAGAAAAAATATAATCATCTAACCATTCAGACGAAGAAAAAATATCGTCACAAGACCATTCAGAAGAATAAATGGAGTCAAAAGAAGATAATTCAGATGAAGGATCAGTGAAGTCTTAAGAAGAACATTTTGATAAAAAATAAGTGGAGCAATATTCAAAAATAAATGAAGACCATGAATAGCATTAAGAAAATCAAGAATATGGTTATTAAGAGCGAGAATAAATAGATGAACCAGAATATATAAATAAAAAAGATGAGAATTAAGCGAAAGGATACGTACAATAATAAGAAAGCATGCATAAATAAAATGACTTTTCGGATAAAAAATAAGGACAACAATAAGGAGATATAAATGAAATGCATGAATAACATGAAGCACATGAACATTAATTCTCATCTAAAGAAAATTAATATCAACAACAATAGAAATATAGACAATAAATCTTAGAAAAACCCTAAAATCATTAATCAATCGAAAATTAACATCCTCATTATTAGTTTTACTAACATAGTTAAACCGGTATAAATGTTGTCATTTAGATCATTCCAATTATTAAAAAGTTAATCAAACAAATTCACCATCACTTGATCCCATTAACAACATAAGCACTTAAGATTACATACAAATCCCTCGTCACCTGTATATTTTCTTTTTGCGTCAAATAGATGCCCTTAGCAAAACAGTTTTAGAGCTCACCTAAAAAACATCAAATTTGAGAGCAAGTGTAACTGATTTAACCCTTATTAGAGGAAACGCCAATTCCAATGTTAGTACTATTCACAACAATAATAAACTGATTAATGAAAATGAACTAGCTTAAATAAATGATGGATCTGAATGCAACGCCTGCAAGGTGAGACATGCAGATGTTACATTCTTCGCTGATCTAAATATTTGCAATTACTGCGAGAAATTATGGAGCATTCAGGCAATTCCTAAGTTTTTAAATTAAAATCGATCGGCCAAGATTCGAAGCTAAAATTTATGTCAAATGGAACTTATTTGATTATCAATTATTAATTTTAAAAATAGCAATAATCCATTTTTCTTTTAATTAAGATTAGATCATCAATGAATTTTATGAATTTGATCTAAATGTTTTGATGTCCTTGAATAACTGTGTCTCTTTCTTTTTATATTTTTTTGCTGCCTGATTTATAGGGAACCCGAACGACTACGACTATCACTATTGGAAGATGATGGTGATGATGCTGATGAAGAAGAAGAATACTAATAATTTATGATTTTCTTTTTCTTTTTTTGACGATCACGACTCCGATAGGTTGATTTCCTTCTTTCTCTCCTTCTTTATTTGGCTTTTTTATGTCTTTTTTCTGATTTATCTTCTTTATCAATACTTTTTCCCATTTTTTATCTATATTCTTAGGGGCACTCCCTCGCAAAATGGCCAGGCTTATTGCACCTATAGCAATTACCTCCATTTCGCACACACACAATATTTCTGTGAGATACATGGCTCCGTTTAGACTTTTGCCGTTCGACCAGTATTTTTGAGCCATTTAGCATTGTTCCATTTATTTAATCTATGATTTTTTAAATCTTTTATGTTTACTTTAATTACAGAAAGGCAAATTTATATCTGCCATTTTGAGTTGTTTTTACTTCTAAGGATTAAATAGTGCATTTTGAAGAGAAAAGTTAACGAAGTTTAGCTGCAAGTACATATGGTTCCTGCTGTGGATTAAGATGAGAAATGAATAATACATTTTTATGGGGCAAAACCTATTTTCTCGAAGAATTGTTAAGTCTGTGTGATGAATTGTTTGATGAGGTGTACCTGTTACTAGAACTACTACTACTACCACTCGAGCGAGGCATTGATAATAGAATACTTCATAATTGATAAATTAGCATAAATAGCTCATTATTTATAAAATTGTCCAGTAGTAATACCTGTCAATTAATTGATTTATAATAGAAGAAAAATGTTTTTTGCATCAATTATCAGTACTATTCCAAGAAAAATATCAGTAGACATTTATTATTAAGATTAACAATTCACAAATTAAATTACGGTTCGTAATTTGACTGATATATAGTACTAAAAAAGATTTGATTTTACATAATATTCAGAATGACAAACTAAGCAAATGAGACAGTCTTCTCTAATTTGGCTAAGTTCATCAACAACGAAATGGAAAAGATAATATCCACTAATCTTGAGAACAAAACCTATGATTCTCTCACCTCTCAAGATTAGATTAACACGATTTGTCAGCAAGTACATCTATCTCTAACAAGATCATTGCAAAATTGGCCAGTGTCAATAAAAATTTCAAATATATCGTGAGCGTGACTCTGGTGGCCAAAAGCAGTAATGGATTAGACATCGGTGGATTGTCATATTGGAATCCAGAGATGGACGGAAGCACTTATCTAAAGTGGGACAACAAATATCTAAGTTGTATTGCGACTGTCTATGGAATTGCAAGCTGATATCACTCTCCAGTCCATATATCTTTATTACAAACATTAATGAAAATCTATTTGTTGTTTACGTATTTTGCCTTTATTATTCTTTAATCATGGAAATGAATAATCGCTGATATTGGATTGATTAATTTAAATATCATGTAAAAATACCAAGTACTACAAAAGCTGGGTTCAGGATCTTTTGGAAATGTTGAGAAAGTACAGAACACACTCACAAAGGAAATAGTAGCAATCAAACGATTAAAGAAGAAATACGGAACTTGGGAAGAGTGTCTTCAGTTGTCATAGGTGAAAGCTCTTAGGAAAATGAACCATCCGAACATTATCAAACTTAAGGAGGTCATTCGAGTTATCAATTAAGCATATTTTGTCTTTGAGTATATCGAAAAAGATCTCTTTAAATTGATGACTGACCGTAGGGAGAAAGGATAAAAATTATAAGAACCAGAAATTCGATACATCACTCGTCAGTTGGTCGAAGCACTGCTCTATATTCACAAACAGGGCTTTTTTCATCGCGATATGAAGCCCTAAAACATACTAATTGCTAATGACCTAACTATAAAAATCATCGATTTTGGTATTTCTCGCGAAATTAGAAGTAAGCCTCCATACACTGAGTATGTTTCCACAAGATGGTACCGTGCGCCTGAACTTCTTTTTAAATTTCCAAGCTACTCAGCAGCTGTTGATGTATTTGCAGTAGGATGCATCGTTGCTGAAATGTATCTGAATCGACCTCTTTTTCAGGGAAACTCGGAGATGGATCAAATCAGTAAAATAGTGTCAGTCCTTGGTTCACCGGGAATTAGCTGGCCTTAAGGCCTCAAGCAAGCCACCAAAAAAGGAATAAACATTGCATAATATCCCGAACTAGCTTTATCTACAGTAATTCCAAACTGCCCCAGTGACGCCTTAAATTTTATCTCATAGTGTCTGAAATGGGACCCCACAAAGCGTATAACTTCTTCTCAAATGATTAATCATCCTTATCTCAGCAAATAGACATATGAAATGAAGCCTCTTGAATATTCTAATAAAAAATCGCCTATATATGACAAATCTCCCAATAAATTTACCGAACCCTCAAAAAAATAAGTAAAGCCTAAGCAAACAATACAAAATATTTACTAAAAAGATGATGAATTCGATATGCTCCTAAACGACTTCAAGAACTATCAAATCGGAGGAGCCGCCAAAAAGGAAGAGGCTTTCGAGGAGTAGTAGTGGTTTTGATTTTATTGTCTTGATAATACGTCAAGGATTGTCATAATTAACAAATTTGATGAAGAGATATTTTAGGTCACTAATATTCCTATTTAATAATATATTAATATGACTGATTCCATCAAAATGATCAACGATTTAATAAGGCTATAAATTAACAAAATTATATTTGTATTGTTTTGACTAGCTTTGAGTCAATATCTGAAAGGTTTTATTCTTAAACTGTTTTTGCGATATTAAACATCAATTACTTTGGTAAAACTAAGGAATCAATATTTTTTCAATCAAAGATATGCCAATAATTATACAATTAATAACTAAAATAATTATAAAACTTTAGCAAATGCCGATTTATATTTATTATTCCACAGATAACTATTACTTAGATACCATAAAAGGAGTATAATAAATAAAATAAAATCACTAAAGAGCATAATAAAATGATTTATCATCTGTTATTCATGCTCAGTACTACCAATCCTTGTTTTAAAACCATTTGATCATCAAAGGATATTATTTCGGGGGCATTTTTTGAAGAAGGTGTAAAGTCAATAAAATATCATGAATTCTTCACACCCTAACTTACTGATATTTCTGACTGACTTTTTAGTGCTATTTATTTTGGCAAGACGGATATTTCTGCTTTAATAGTAATGAATTCCCTAATAACTAAAATTATAGTTGCAAATGACAGATAATCAGACCACTCCCAAACTCTTAAAAATCTTTTCACTCTATAGACTCAAACCTGAATGCAAAATTCTTCCAGTCCGAGTTGATTTTGCTTCTCCCCATCTGTAACACTAAGCTTATTCAGTCCAAACGTTGCGCCAACTTCCATTGTTCCTGTGTTTAACCACGACTCTCTTTTTTTCACTCCCTCCTTTCTTTTACCCTCCGAAAAGGTACTTTTTCTCCCTTAACTTAGAAACACTACCAAGATAATATCGCTTCTTAGAAATGCTTATTCGAAGAAAAGATTCAACGCTGCAGTCAAGATATCACCAACTTATCATCACCCCTTTCCCTAGAAAAAGTGATGGCCCCAGCTCCTAATTCCAGTTACTGCCAGATTTGCCAAGAAAAATTTCAAGATTACTTTGCACATCTAGCACTTAAGACACATATCCTGAGATCCACAAATGCATAAGCGACTGAGATGATCAACAAACTTTGTTAGGAGTTTAGAAAAAAAGACAACAAAATTGGCGAAATCAGCAAAACGAAGGGGATTCACAAGCAAGAACGGAGACAGTAGAAAATTTCAAAACAAAAATCCCTTGAAAATTTAGTTAAATCTTCGACAAAAGGTATATCCTAGCAAAAGGGGCAAAATAATAGCACTTGCCTGCCATCAAACTCTCTTTGTCAATTTATAGAATGAGGCTTAAGCTCTTATTCTTAAACTTGATATTTATACTGATTTAACAGAATTCCTCAATATATTAATATTTGAATCATCTTTCAAGAGAGTTTAACTTCATAAATAAGATTCTACCCTCGAAAATAGATAAAAACACCTTTTTCCATCATTTGAAGTTAAAAGTAAATATATTTTATTGATATATGGAAAATACCTCCGGAAAAAATATCAGGGAAGAATGTTGTAGAATATACTTCCCAGATCGAACATTTGGCAAGGCCACGAAAAATAGAAGAGAAGACCCTAGTATGTTTGATATTCTCTCATGGGGAGCTGACGGATTTTAAAAACATTGCTTCAAACGAGATTAGAAGTTTGAAGAACCAAACGAGGCTTATCTCAATATGATCGGTCGGAGTCCGTGGAAAAGCGAATCTCAAGAAAATTTTGTCAATTACTATGATAATTGCATCGAAGCTAACCCATCAGTTCTTCACAAAATTGAAAACTATATTGAGGATCACGAACCTCAAAGTTGCAAAATCCCAAAAAAGCAATCTCCTAAAAATGACAAAAATGATAAAAAATAAAAATATATTGGAGCCTCATCACAAGAATAAAAACAATAATATAAGCGTCAACTTAATAACTATTCGAGTCAAAAAGGTGGATCAAACAAAAATATTTTTCAAGAGTCAACATCCAACAAACAGTTGAATAAAAGTATAAGCGGTTAAGCCTTTAAATAAACTAAAAAAGTAAAGATACAGGAAGAATCAAAATATTAATCTCAACACAAAAAAATGGAAAAAAAAAGTTATGGCAAAAGTTTGTAGAAAGATAAATTAGAAGACCAAGAATTGAGTCATGATGATCAGTAGAAGCTTATCAAAAAGGTATGAAGTTGTATACTCAGTTTAAACAAACCACAAGGTGGATACCCAACAGCTCTTTTACCACTTACTTTGGCAAACCTCCCTTCTAAAACTACGGAAGAGGAAATACCCACCCTATTGATGGTGGCCTTATATACGGTACTTATCTTTATTCTCATAATGTACATCCACATAGAGGTAACAACCATCCTAAAAACATACAATCATATCCGATTGCACTAATGAAAGCCAAATCCCAAGGAACTCTACTGCCTACGCATCCACGAACCAAACCTGATTACTCAAAGGATCTTTCAAAAATGAATGCTAGTGAAACTGATCATCAAAGCAAGATAGAGCCCTAAACAAATTATTTTTCTGGATAATTAGGTATTACTGTCCCTTGTCTCGAGGAAATGTAAAAGTTTGGAGGAAAGCCAAGTAAGAGAGCTTCAACTGAAGTGCCGGCAAGTTGATGGAGTCTTTCTTGTTATTTCTATTACAAATATTCTATAAGTCATAGAACATTAATGATAATGCGAGGTAGAAAAAATGGATAGGCAAATACTTCATAATCTGTTCTACGGCACAAGGTTCGTAATTTGCGTGCTAAAGTTCGTTTGCTTTTACCTATGAACATGTGTTTCAAATACTAAAAACGCACCAAAAATTTAGTCAAAATGTCTAACAATTACTAGCTGCAGTAGCAAATGCGAATAAAAAAGTGGAATCATGGGCGTTAAAACCCAATGTAATTCTACATCCCAAAAGGAAATGTAAAACTATAAAAGCATCTTTTTCACAAATTAACTAATGCCGAGATCGATCAAGTATGTCTGTCTTAACTAAGATCAAAGAGGATAAGCTTTATTATGTGGGAGAATAGTTTTTACCAGAATTTGATACATTTTTGTAGAACAGAGAAAGAGAAGCAATGACTAGATTGACGCATATTCCAAGTTCAAAGAATTTGAAATCAATTATATAATCATTGACTGAGCTGAAGCATCATTCGAGTGGTAGTGAGACAAATGGATTTAGTATTTTAGAGAAAGAGAATACAAATGCCAATCTTAGAAATGCTATAAATTTTCAAAGTTTTAGGAATAAAAGAAAGTTAATTACAGAAGAAGATATTACCAAAAGGGCAATCATCAGACTAAAAAGGAAAGAAAAGGAAGAAAGATATCAGGCCAATTTCGACAGGTCACATGCTATTAAATAAGAATCAATAAGAGAACGAAATAAATTGGACATGCTGAGGACATCTAATTCAATAAAAAATAGATAGGTGTTTCGTTAAATGGGAGAAATGAATAAACTAAGTTAAAAATTAAGATTAATTTGTTTGAATAGAGGTTCCAAAAGCGCCAATATGCTCAATAGGCTTTGATATATTAACTTAACACCAAATTCAGATATAATTTAGATCACCAATTTTACTTTAATATCTTCATTTTGATAGTAATATATATCAATAATGAAAATCAAGATCGCTCTAGTTTTGCTGGTCCTGACTATCTGCATCTCTTCCCTTCCGACCGAGTAAGAAGTAACTTCTCTCAAAGGCTACTACGATTTTTCAAAATAGTTTAAGATGTACAGTGGATATCTGAAACTTCAATAAGCACCTCTAATTAATGTCCACTATGTCTTTATCACTTCGAAGAACAAACCTTAAACGGATGATCTTGTATTATGGTCTAATGGAGGCCCTGGATGCTCAAGTCTTTTGGGTATGTTTATAATTATCAAGGCTTTCTTCAATAGTTAGGACCTCATATTCTTAATCAAGGTTCTGACAAACTTTCCCAGTCTAAAAATCCTTATTCTTGGAATAATAATGCAAATATCTTGTTTTTGTAAGGTCCTCCAGGAGTAGGATTTTCAATCAACAAAGATCCAGCCTATGTTTACACTGATCCTCGCACTGCTGTGGACACCTATAGTGCCATTAAGCTTTGGTTTGCTAAATTTCCTGAATTTACCAAAAATAAATTCTGGATTTCAGGCGAATCATACTGTGGCATGTATCTGCCTCTGCTTGCTGATCAACTCTTAACAAATTTGGATAAAATTATTCCAGGTCAAAAACTCAACTTTCAGGGAGTTCTTATTGGAAATGGAGTGATGCTCACCGAAGGTTACTGGCGCAGACAGGCTAGAAATGCTTTTTATTCTCACCACTACTTTTATGGTCCTGAAATAAAGAGTTTACTGGCAAGCTGCAAGTATAATTCATCGGATGACACCAATCCATCGTGTTTAATGGGCAACAAGCTTGCTGATGAGGTATTTCTTTCTTAATTGAGTCTGTCAAACGAAACAACCCTTACAACAGCATTGGAATATGTTACGCTCAAACTCCAGGCGCCAATGGTAAGCCTAGCAGGAGATTTTGGTACTCTGCTTTTGATGAGGAAATGTACAACCTCATTGAAGATGAGCCTAGTTGCAGTTCTGATAATACTGGGATTACTCTTTTTTTTAACGATAAGACAATTCAACAGCAATTGCATATGTAAGACACAGTCTGGAGCTCTTGCAGCGATCACATTGGTGATGTTTTCAAAAAGGATAAGACGACAATTCCCCTTTTTACCAAATTTAAAGAAGCCGGACTAAAAATATTATTGTATTCCGGAAATGCTGATGCCCAGGTTTCTTATGTTGAGACAGAAGAATATATAAGATTAATCGGATGGAAGCAAACAACACCGAAGAAGCCAGTGAAAAATCCCCGAGGCAGTCTTTAGGGATGGGTGACAAAGTATGATGGACTGATTTTCTATGTGGTGAATGGAGCAGGACATATGGTGCCATCGGACAAGCCAAATGCTGCGCTGAAGATGTTTTAAAATTTCATCGGTGGCAAATTATGATGTTGATTTAGATAATCAAGAGCTATAAATAACTATAGGGTCATTAATCTTTAATATATGGTCTTGCTAATTCTAAAAAACTAGAGTTTATTTTTATTATTTGTGCAATTAGTCTTGCTTATGAATGAGATAAAAATACAACTATTAGGATATCTGTTTCAGAATGAGGGTATTTTTGTTGCATTTAGGAAATTACATCAAAAGGCAAGATTTATTGGGAATGCAAATCAACCAAATTGAATACTGGACTTGCCTCCCGGAGGATTCTTTACTTTGACCGAGGTAAATACTTAATCCTTCTTTCGGTAATCGGTTTTATCATTTCCAAAGGAAACAGTCGCCTTTCCTCCATTTCTTGGATCATATCCGGGCAGCTTGTTGTTCAGTTCCTCTTATTTTTTCTTCTTCTCTTCTTACAGTCTTTTTCTCTCTTCCTATTACTGTTCTTTAGTTGTTTCGCCGAGCACAATATTGCTTTCATTGCGATATTTCATGTCTACATGAAATAGAGTTTACAATTGGCAGATTGTTTTTTGGCCTAGTTGGTGGTACTTGGATCACCCCATCCGAGTGACCAATTGGACTGGCCTCCTGGTCCGTAGTTAACCTTAACACTGGTCTTATTGGTTTCGCCGATGTTAAATTGATTCCTTTGTGCCATTCAAATTAAATTAAATATATTTCAATAGATTTGCCGCTCCCTAATTATAAAATTTTAATCAAAAAATACTGCATTGCCAAGTGATCTTTGTTTACAATCATAGTTGAATATCCTAAGCGTCCTTAGGCTTATTACTTTAACTATTAGATATAATATATTATAACTTATCAGGGATGGCACTTTCCGAATAAAAAAAACTTTTACCCTTTATCCTATCACAATTTATTAGGAAATTATCATCATCCTTTGTCTCACGACTTGTACTGTTCGAAAGATAACCTGCGTCTAACATTGAAGTCGGCCACTATGATTTTCTATGCGAAGGAATTGAAGGAATTGTGGCATTTTTTAAGAAAAGACAACAGACATTGCTGATTAAATCTCTAAACCAAATCAGGGAAAATTCTACAACCTCCAAGCTGACAGTAACCGAGCGAAAGGAAATCAATGCAGGCACCAAGCGGACTTATATAAGTAGCAATATTGCTGGTTCTGAGGTAAGTCCCTTTAAAAGGTAAAATCCCTTAACTTTAAGGGATCTCTTACAGTAAAATGGCGAAAATGGCGACAAAAATGTAAAGCCTAAATAATAGAACAGAATGGAAATTTTGCTTTCTCGAGTAAAAAAAGTCAACGAAAGTAGCAAACAGAATAGCACTATTAATGATCGGATCAAAACCTAAAATGCTAACATTTTAGATTTGGGAAATTGGCCAACATAAAAGATAGTAGCGGGCACTTGCCGCAGTAGGAAGAGTTCACAGGGAGACTTGGAAAAAAGAAAAGGCATAAGCTACTATCAAATTCATAGCCAAACTGCGAGAAGTAGCCGAAGATAGAACATCTTAGACAAGTTTAATGGAATTTAATAAAATTTGTTAAGATTAAAAGTGACGGAACAAATTGAAGGTGATACTGGAATGTCTGCATAATTGATGAGCGATATCCAAAATTTGAAGAATTAGCTTCAACAAAGAAAAACTGTTCATATATAATGATCAATCACATTTAAATTTTGCCAACAATCCATAAATATAAAGATAGTAACAGAAATAATAACAGAAATAACAAGAAAAGAATTCGATCAAACTTTATTTAAAATTTCTGATTTAAAAATTACTGAAAATACATTAATAATAATTTCTTGAGTTAGTTTTAAAGGGGTTGGGGT
>Ga0302280_1001819_pt1 | contig 17114 bp, 14 predicted proteins | sample III_Fen_E1_1_FD_198771 | JGI IMG/M metagenome (GOLD analysis project Ga0302280, IMG submission 198771) | Peat permafrost microbial communities from Stordalen Mire near Abisko, Sweden - III_Fen_E1_1 | ecosystem: Environmental > Terrestrial > Soil > Wetlands > Permafrost | place: Sweden: Abisko... | reverse complement strand
ACGCTTCTCTCCATTCCCTAGCTTTATCAGTACTTACTCTTACCTCTTTTGAAAGAGCAATTGGATAAACAAAATGCAAATCGGGATGCACAAGTTTATTGTATTTTATGCAAGACGAACATTGCCCGCAAGAATCCTCATCACCTTTGTTAATACATGATATGTATTGTGCATAAGCAACTGCCAATGCCAAATTGCCACTTCCCTGAGGCCCTAAAAATAATTGGGCATGACTTATACGTCCATCTTTTACAGATTGAATCAAACGCTTTTTTACATCATACTGACCTATTATCTCATCAAACAACATTTTATATTTTTGGAAAGAGAGTATAATTATTTTATTTCTTGGCAAAGTTCTATCAGAACACCGTTAGTATCTTTAGGATGCACAAAACATATTAGTTTATTGTCAGCCCCCTTTTTGGGTTGTTCCGCAAGCAATTGAAAACCTTCTTCTTTTAACCTCTGCATCTCTGCATAAATATCTTTTACTTCAAATGCAACATGGTGGATGCCTTCACCTTTTTTTTCGATAAACTTAGCAATGGCACTTATCGGTTCGGTAGCTTCAAGTAATTCTATTTTGTTTTCTCCCAACATAAAAAACGAAGTAGAAACATGTTCGCTTTCTACTGTTTCTAATTTGTATGGAGGCTTCCCGAAAAGTTTGGTAAAAACCGCATTTGATGTTTCTAAATTTTTTACTGCTATTCCTAGATGTTCGATTTTGTGCATAGTTATAAATTTTTTATGCAAAAAAGAAATCCCGAATTTATTGGTTCGGGATTTCTTTAATATTATGATGAAGGAAGAGTTTACTTTTTCAAGAACTCAGCCATTATATTGTCATAATTCAAATAATAAGCTCCTTTTTGTAAGTCAGAAGCATCTATTTTTGAGGCGAAGCCCTTTTTCACAATATTTCCATATTGGTCATACACTTCGTACAACGTTTCAACAGGAACATCTTTGCTATAGAAACCTATCTCCTTTGTTACTTTGGCTGGACTAAAAGTTATTTCACCTATAGAGGATGCCGCCTCCACTGTTCTTGATATTCTAGGTTGTCCGGTATAATCAACTTGTTTAACGCGAAACTTATTATTACCAGAATGAGGGGTTACTTTAAATGAGTATTCATTTTGAACCATAGAGCCCACCCCTTCCATTTCACCAACTTTTACCCATTTATTCCAACGGAATTGCTCAATCTGATAAGTTAATTTTCCTGTTTCTCCTTTCGTTGTCCATTTGAACGTAAAATTTGGATCGACTGACATACTAACAATCTCATAAGTACTCTTAGGATTTAATACTTCAGGATTAAGAACTTTGGGTTTACAGTCATCCTTATGAATAATCTTAATCTCTACTTTATCACCTAATTTAAACTGAAAATTGTGCAAATCTATTTCAAAAGCACTAGAAGCAATTTCGTCAGTAGTAACATTGCCATTCACCCTTACTTCTTGAACGCAGAAACCAACACCACTTGCGCTAAAGGGATTCTGTATATATATATTTTTTCCTTGATAAACTCCATCTAAAACGATAATACCGTTAGCACGAGTTAGTAATGAAAAAATCAAGAGCAGTAAAGAAAAAAATATTTTTTTCATTTCATTTTTTTTAAATAATCGTATGTCACAGCGAAAAAACTGACTAATTATTTTCGCCTGCGAATTTCCAATTTTATTTTCTAATTTCAAAATAAAACAACTTAAAATTTTTATTAAATCGTTATACCTCCCATAAAACAACCTTATCACTTCACCTTAACTCCCTTTTTATAAGTAACTTCCGATATTTTTGTGCCTTTTTTATCGAAATAAACCCATTTACCATCAGGCTTACTTTCTATTAACCCGCTTTTTTTGTTCTTCACCAATGCATAAGAAGTTGTATTTTCTATATTTGCGTTTTCGTCCCAAGACTTGCACTTGCCTGACAACTTACCCTCCTTAAATGTTTTTTCATATTCTTTTACACCTGTTTGATAATAATATTCCCATACTCCATCCGGTTTTTCATATTTATAATTTCCTTCGCTGGCTTTAAACCCATGTGAAGTGAAAGTAATCCAGTGTCCGCTTTTTTTACCCTGCTTATAAAAACCTTGCTCTTCTATTTTACCTGATTCATAATAGTATTTCCATTCGCCCTCTTTCAAATTGTCTTTGTAAACTCCTTCACAAAAAAGAATTTTATTGGGTAACCATCCTTTCCAAGTGCCATGCAGCCTCCCGTCTTTAAAATTGCCCTCATCTTTCAAAACTCCATTATCATACCAAGCTAACCAAAGCCCTTCTTCTTTACCCTTCGTATAATTACCTTCCTGCACTTTTTGACCATTTTCAAACCATACGATCCAATGTCCATCTTTTTTACCTTCTATAAAATATCCTTGTTTCCACTTTGAACCATCTTGGTACCAATACTGCCATAAACTATCTTGCAAATCATTTTTGTAATATCCTTGCGATTCTTTTTTATCAGATGAGAACCAATATATCCATTTATCAGTTCTTAGTCCATCTAATAATTTTCCTTCCATTTCAAGAGTTCCATCTTCTTTATACCATTTCCAATAATTGTTTTTTTTGTCATTTATAAAAGTCCCTTCACTTTTTTTATTTCCATTTTTATACCATGCAGCATAGCTGCCATTCATTTTACCATTGCTGTAATTAACTATAAAATCTTTCTCCCCAGTTATTGTGTAAAAAGTCCACTCACCCTCTAACCGACCATTCTTATAACTTCCTTCGCATTTCTTTTTTCCATTGTTATAAGTAGTTATGATATGACCGTTGCCGTTTTTTACAATTTGATCGCCAGTTTCTAACCATAAGCTCATTAACAAAACTTCTCCTGAAGAATAAACCAATTCTTCCTTTGGTTTTCCATCACTATACCATTCTTTCCAAAGTCCCTCTTCCTTCCCATTTTTATATGTTCCTTCCTTTTGAACAATTCCGTTTCTAAACCAACCTGTATACTTTCCTTCTGCCAAATTATTCTTAAAAGGACATTCACTTTCTTTTTGTTTGTTTTCATAATAGTAAATCCAAACTCCTTCCTTTTTATCTGCAATATACCTCTCAACACTTTTAATATTGCCATTCTCATACCAACCTGTCCAAATGCTATCAGCCTTGTCGTCTTTAAAAAATGTTTCCTGTGCTACTATTCCATTTTTATACCAATATTTCCAGATTCCATTTTTTTTTCCCTTTATATAATTTTCTTCAGCCTTGTTTTTTTTCCCTTCGTAGTAGATCATAAATTTTCCCTGTTCTTTTCCTTCAAAGAACTTCCCCTCTTTTGCAATATCTCCTCCTTCAAACCAAATACTATACTTACCATGCTGCATACCATCTTTCATCTCTTGCTCACTTTTCTTTTTAGTTTGGGCATTGTCCCAATATTCGGTAATTGTTTGAGCAACTCCTGTGTTAAGAAAAAAAAGAAGAATACAACTGCTAATAATTTTACTCATACATTTTATTACTGTTTAAAGACATAAGCTTAGAATTTCAGTTTGATTCAAGTACTTTGAAAAGCTCGTCTAACTTAGGAGTAAGGATTATTTCTGTTCTGCGATTTTTTTTGCGGGAATCTGCATTTTTAGAAGGGTCTATTGGGCTGTATTCTCCACGTCCAGCTGCCGTTAAACGTTTTGGGTCTATTGCACTATACTTTGTTATGATTTTTACAATAGATGTAGCTCGCATAACACTTAAATCCCAGTTGTCCTTAATATCGCCTTTTCCATTCATTGGTACATCATCTGTATGTCCTTCTATCAAAACATTTATATCGGTATTTTGTTCAAGCACTTTTGCAACTTTTTTAAGTGCTTCAACCCCTTTAGCTTCAACACTTATACTACCAGAAGCAAATAACAAACTTTCGTCCATAGATACGTAAACCTTTCCGTTTTTTTGAGTAATTGTTAAACCCTTTCCTTCAAAACCAAGTAACGCATCGGATACTTTTCTTTTTAATTCGTTAACCGATTCGTCTTTCTTTTTTAATATCCCCTCCAATTCTGAAACACGACGTTCACGCTTTTTTAACTCTGCCGTTAAATTATCCAAATCATTTTTTTGATTATTAAGTGCTGCTTCCAACTGTTTTAACTCATCTTGTTTTTTTAATAATTGTTCTTGAGTAAGTTGTAATTCTCCAGAAAGTTTTTTAGTATCAGCAATATTTCCTTCTAAAAGTCTATTATACTTATCCAATAATTGGTCATTTACAGTATTTAACCTGTCATATTGGGAAGTTAGATTACGCAAATTAGTTCCTATAATAGAAGTATCTCGCTGCAAGCCTGTGACATCTCTTAAATAATCAACTAGCTTTTTATTTGCCTCCGTAAGCTTTGCGTCACAATCTTGATATGAATTTTTTAAGGTCGATAATTCATTTTCACAATTCGCTCTTCGTGCTTGTTCTTCTTCATATTTACGTTGTGGAACACACGAAAATAATGAAAACGATATTAATGCTAAAGTTATATAGTTTACGGTGTTTTTCATTTATAAAATTGGGATTTAAGTTGGAAATATTAGAAAGACAATATTATATAATAAAGCTACAAAAAAAATATACTTTTTGATAAACTTTTACACAACTCTATTGTTAAAATATTTTCTAATTTAAAAAGGAAAACACCTCTTTAAACAAAAAGAGCCGCTTAATTGGCGGCCCCTCTTTAATGAAATTTTTAACTATTTTTTTGCAACAGTTTTCTTTTTCTTATCCATATACACTCTAGCCATGTCACGATATTCCATTGCATTGGCAGGAAAATTTTTCACGTATGGTTTTAATAAACGATAATTTTCATCATAAAAAACAGGGATTACAGCACCATCATCAATTCCCACCTGATCTGCTTCAAGATATAATTTCATGCGTTTTCTATCATTCAGTTCTCTCATAGCATGAGCAAATAGAGTATCAAACTTATCACTCTTATAGCGCATTGAATTTAAATACGGTTTATCCATCATATTCTTAGGTATATGTCTGCCACTTAAAAGAGTTAAGAATGTTTCAGGATCAGGATAATCAGCAATCCAATGGCTTTTCCAAAATAATGTTTTCCCAGATTCTATTCTCTCTAAATGTTCACCAAGAGGAACAACACTAACTTCAATATCAATATTCAGATTTTCTCTCAGCATTTTTTGAACAGCTTCGCAAACCTGAACATTTCTGTCTCCGCCACCACTATTAGTTTGAAGAGTTATTTTTGGAAATCCTCTGCCATTAGGATAACCCGCTTTAACAAAATGTTTTCTTGCTTTCTCCACATCAAAAGTAAAACCATTTAATTCTTTGTTATGGTAGCCTTTGAAAGCAGGAGGAACTATTCCATAAATACCAGGAATTCCTTCTCCCTGCAATATGTTTTCTACTATTTTTTCACGGTCAATTGCAAAATTGAATGCTAAACGAACATCTTTTTTACTGAAAATCTCGCTATTATGCTGAAATCCAAAGAAAAAAGTACTCATCGCAGGAACAACTTGCATTTCGAATGGAGCATTTACCTCTTTTGCTTCGTCAAATTCTCCCAAAATTTCTGAAATCATTTCAACAGGTAGTTGGAAAATCATATCCAAATTTCCTCTTTTAAATTCAAGAAATTCCGACTTTTTTTCTTTAATGAAAGAATATTTAAGTCCATCTAAATAGGGTAATTTATTTCCCATTTCATCAGAACCCCAATAATCAGAGTTGCGTTCTAATACAACAGATTCTCCTTCTTTAATGCTCTTTAATTTAAAAGGACCCGTACCAACACACTTAACCCTCATTTCTGTACCATACTTTTCGTACGCCTCTCTAGGATAAACACAGCATCCTTGCGTGCTTAATATATTTAAGAATCCGGCAAACGGTTGAACTAAAGTAATTCTAAGAGTATAATTATCAATTACCTGAATTCCGGAAACTCCACCTGGCAAAGGTTTTTTATCAATAGTAGATTGAAAATACTCATCCGCACCCTTCACCCTACCTTTGAAAGTGTTGCCGAAATATTGATTTTCAGGACTAGCGGTACACAGTCTATCAAAACAATATTTGAAATCGTTTGCTGTTACTTCTCGCCCTTTCCCATCAGGAAAGCACTCATTGTCATGAAACTTAACTCCCTTATGAAGATAAAAAGTCCAAACACTTGCATCATTAGAAAAATCCAATTGTTCTGCTAAAGAAGGGAGAATGGTCAAATCTTCTTGAGATTGTTTAATTAATCCCTCGTAAATTTGTTTGGTTATATGGTCAGCTGCAACTTCTGTTACACTCAAAGGGAATAAACTACGAAAGTCTTCCACTTCGTTTGATCTAAATACTCCTCCATAGAATACGCCTCCGTTCCCCTCTCTAAATTCTTCATGGTTATTATTTCCGCCACCGCATGATGACATAAGAAGCGTCACCAAAGATAAATAGATAACTTTTTTGATATACATTACAAAATAGATATTAAAGTTCGTCAGGCGCAAATATATATAATAACTTTAAAAAGTACTATATAATTGCATTTTTTTTATAACACTTTGTTTACAAAATTGAAATACTACAATTAAGGGTTTTATTTTATAAAATACTACTCTGCATCTTTTGGTGCCATATAAACCCTTCCCATATCACGATACTCCATGGCATTTGCCGGAAAATTTCTCACATATACCTGTAATAAACGATAATTTTCTTCATAAAATATTGGCATTATGGCTCCGTCATCCATAGCAAGCTGATCTGCCTGATTATACAATGTCATTCTTTTTTTCTCATCCACTTCTTTCATTGCAGCTAAAAAGAGTGAATCGAAAGCTGGGTTTTCATATCTAACTGAGTTTAGATATGATTTTTCGGACATTGACGGGGGAATGTGTTTACCATATAATAACGTTAAAAAAGATTCAGGATCTGGATAGTCGGCAACCCAACCACTGCGCCAAAATAATGTTTTGCCTGTTTCAAGACTTTCAAGATGCTCTGCCAATGGAACAACATCTATTTCTATATTTATATTCAAATTTTCCTTTAGCATTTTTTGAATTGCTTCAGCTATTTGAATATTCCTGTCCCCTCCACCACTATTAGTTTGCAATTTCAATTTAGGAAAACCCCTGCCATTCGGATATCCCGCTTTTGCTAAAAGTTTTCGAGCTTTTTCAACATCCAAATCAAACCCTTTTACCAACTTGTTATTATAACTACCTACTGAGGGTGGGACAATTCCGTAGATTCCTGGAACACCGTCTCCTTGCAAAATATAAGTTACTATTTTCTCCCTGTCGATTGCATAATTAAATGCCAAACGGACGTTCTTTTTGCTAAATAGACCGCTCTTATGCTGAAATCCATAGTAAAAAATCGTCATTGCCGGTACAACTTGCATACTAAAAGGAGGATTTGCTTCTCTGGCATCATCAAGTTCTCCCAAAATAGAAGATACCATGTCGTTAGGAATTCTATATACCATATCCAGTTTGCCTCTCTTAAATTCTAATAATTCAGATTTTTTTTCTTTTATAAATGTAAATTTTAGTCCATCCATATAAGGGAGCTGGTTGCCATATTTGTCAATATCCCAATAATGAGAATTACGATCCAACACAACAGCTTCATTTTGGTTAATGCTCTTTAATTTAAAAGGTCCCGTACCCACACATATTGTACGCATATCAAAATCATACTTTTCAAAAGCTTCTTGTGGATAAACAAAGCAACCGGGAGTGGTAAGTATATTTAAAAATCCGGCAAATGGGTAAAGTAAATCAATTTCCAATGTATAATCGTCAATAACCTTAACACCTGAAACTCCACCATCAATGGATTTTTTTAACAAGGAAGACGCATAATGCTCATTTGCTCCTACCACTCTGTTTTCAAATGTATTGCCAAATTGCTGATTTATTGGACTTATGCAACAGAGTTTATCAAAACAGTACTTAAAATCTTTTGCCGTTAATTCGCGCCCTTTCCCATTTGTAAAGCATGAATCATCTTGAAATTTCACTCCCTTTCTGATGTGAAAAATCCACCTTGTAGCATCTTCATTTTTAGTCCAACTCTCAGCAAGGCAGGGCAAAATAGAAAGATTTGACTGAGAAAGTTTCACCAAACCTTCATATATTTGTCTAGTAATATGGTCGGAAGCAACTTCTGTAATATCTAAGGGAAATAAGCTTCGAATATCCTCAACTTCATTCATTCTGAATACACCACCATAATAAATACCACCTTCTCCTTTTCTCAATCCATCAGATACATGACCACCCCCACCACATGCTGAAAACAAAACTAATACTAACAATAAAAATATGCACTTTTTCATTCGCTTAATTTTTCAGATAAATATACCATACACATGCAAAGATAAAAATTGAAATGATATATGCAAAGGTTAAAAAAATGTAGTTGAGGAGGAGATTTAAAAATCAATTTCCAATACTACCGGACAATGATCTGAATGTTTTGCTTCAGGCAGTAAAAAACTTCGCTTCATTTTAGGTTCAAGCGATTTACTTACGAGATTATAATCTATCCGCCAACCTAAATTTTTCGCCCGTGCATTAGCTCTAAAACTCCACCAGGAATAATTATGTGGTTCTTTATTGAAATATCGGAAACTATCTACAAAGCCAGATTCTATAAGCGCATCCAACCACTCTCTTTCTTCTGGAAGAAAACCACTGCTATTGGCATTACTCTTTGGATTATGTATATCTATAGGGTGGTGACAAATATTAAAATCGCCAGAAAGAATAAGGTTGGGACGGTGTTTTTTAAGTTCGTCAATGTATTTTCGAAAATCAGTCATCCATTTATACTTAAATGTTTGACGCTCTTCTCCACTGCTGCCACTTGGATGATAAACACTCATTACAGATGTATTACCCAAATCGACTCTTAAAATACGACCTTCATTATCGTATTCGGGAATGCCGCATCCGTATTCTATATGTGTGGGTTTTTGTTTGGTAAATATTGCAACTCCGCTATAACCTTTTTTCTGCGCGGGATACCAATAATGGTAATAACCTTTATCTTCAAACAACGAAACGTCTATCTGATTAGGTTCTGCTTTTATTTCCTGTAAGCATAAAATGTCCGGATTGGTCGCTATTAGCCAGTCTATAAGCCCTTTGCTCATTGCTGAGCGAATTCCATTTACATTATAAGAAACTATTTTTGTCATTTTATTTTTCAGTATTTTCAATCATTTTTTCTTTCCATAACTCAGGAACATGCACAGTTTGATTAGTTTTTAAATTGATGCAAACCAATATTGCTATTCCATTTGCAAGTTCTACTTCCTTTCCGTCCACCTCTTTATGTAATGAAAAAGTCATATCAAAACTTTTGGTACCAATACGAGAAACCCATACATAGCTATATATAATATCATTCAATAAAATTTGTTGTTTATATTCCATTTGTACTTTTGCAACAACGATTGAAACCTCTGACCAATAATTTCTAGAATCCTTTCCCATAAGAGCATTGAAATAATCTACCCTCGCCAACTCAAAATAAGAAAAATAAACAGCGCTATTTACATGACCCAAATTGTCAATATCTCTGAAACGAAGCTGAATTGGTGTTTTATGTTTAAAAGGGGGCATAATTTTAATATTGATATTGATTTTATTAATCTAGAGTTTCGTAGATTGAGTTATTGCTCTTATATTCAGGAACGAGTGTTTTCATTTTTTTTACTATAGAAAGATTGTCTTGTCTATCAAATAAATTTATTAATTCCTGGATGGTTTTAGATACTATTTCAAAATCATATTCCTTAACTTTTGCAATCAATATTTGTTTGCGATGCGTTGGCAACGTATTCTCTTCATTTGTTAAAAGTTCTTCATACAACTTTTCGCCGGGACGCAATCCTGTGTAAGTAATGCGGATATCTTTGTCTAAGATCAAACCTGACAACAAAATCATCTTTTTTGCCAAATCAACAATTTTAACCGACCTGCCCATATCGAAAACAAACACCTCACCTCCATTACCTAAAGCTGCAGCTTCAAGCACTAATTGACAGGCTTCCGGAATCGTCATGAAGTATCTGGTAATATTAGGATGAGTAATTGTTACCGGACCTCCATTTTCAATTTGTTGATGGAAACGCGGAATTACAGAACCATTTGAGCCTAACACATTTCCAAAACGCGTGGTAATAAATTTTGTATTTGTTTTTTTTCCTAATGCCTGCGTATATATTTCGGCAATTCGTTTACTAGCACCCATGACATTAGTTGGATTAACAGCCTTGTCTGTTGAAATCATTACAAATTCTTCTACTTTATAATCAACTGCTAAATCTGCCAACGTTTTTGTTCCCAGAACATTCGTTAATATAGATTCAGACGGATTGTTTTCCATCATTGGCACATGTTTATAAGCTGCTGCATGAAAAACTATTTGAGGATTAAACGTGCGAAATACATTATCCATGCGGTCTTTATTACGCACATCGCCTATCACTATTTCATAAGACTGTTCTTTATATTTTTCAAATAACTCCAATTCTATATCATATAAAGGTGATTCAGCCTGATCAACCAATATAATTTTTCTGGGCTGAAAACGAATTGCTTGACGAACAATTTCGCTACCAATGCTTCCGGCCGCTCCACTTACCAATACTATTTTACCCGAAATTCTTTTTTTAATAGCTTCCTTATCCAATTGAATGGGATCTCGCTCCAGCAAATCCTCAATTTTAATTTTTTTAATCTGTTTAAAACTTAACTCTCCATTTATCCAATTACTTATTGGAGGAACATTTAATACTTTTGTGTTATAATCCAAACAAATATCCACAATCTCTTGCTTACGAGCAGGGGAAAGAGATTGAACAGAAATAATCAGATGCTCTACATTATTATCTTTCAGTAGTTCTTTCAACTTGTTAACTCCATAAATACCAACTCCTTCCATTTTCTTTCCATACTTTTTAGGATTATCATCAATAAAAGCAAGCACTTTGTATTTGGTTCCTCCATCTCTGTCAAGCGTACGTTTGGTTATAAGCCCAGATTCTCCTGCACCAAAAATAATTACGCTACTGTTTTCTTTATTGGAATTGACGATTTCGGAATACAGCGCTTTAAACATGATGCGCAAACTGATCATCAAAAAAGCGGATGACATATATTCGATAATTACAATAGAGAAGGGGACAATAAAGTGTTCATTAAAAAAGCGATAACTTAAAATATTAGCAATCATAAATACAACACTACCAATACTTATCACCACAAAAATGCGCTGTACGTCTTGCGAACCGGTATATTTTACTATACCTTGGTATATTTTTGATACATAAAAACTAATTGCCCTTACTCCTAAAACAAAACTAAAAACAACAGGAGTAGCTTCAATTTCTACTTGTGGAATATTAAAATTAAAACGTACCAAGTAAGCTAAAATCAAGGAGAACAAACAAATACAAATGTCGATGAAAAAGATAATCCATCGTGGCATATTGCGTTGAAATAAAAATTCGAGTCGTTTCATACTATTTTAAAGAGGGTCAAATATAAGAAAATAGGAACGTCATTTAAAAGCAACTATGTTTAATTACCTGTTTTACTTAAGTTTGTGCCGCCAAAATGATGCCCATCTTAAATGCCTAAAATTTTATTTATAGCCGCCCATCGTCCCAATCGCTCTCCCAGTCAGCGCTACCGCTTTGAGCAATATTTCTGTTTTTTAAATGAAAATGGATATGAATATGAACTTTCTTATATTATTGACAAACGCGATGATGCCATTTTTTATAGCAAAGGCAGCTTGTTTAACAAATTATTAATCGTTCTTAAAAGTATTGCAAAACGCCTGAATGACATAAAACGTGCCAACAACTTTGATATCATTTTTATACAACGCGAAGCGTTTATGATGGGCACTACATTTTTTGAAAAATCATTCAGTAAAACAAAAGCGAAATTGGTTTTTGATTTTGATGACTCTATTTGGCTGATGGATACTTCCAACGCAAATATAAAATGGGAGTGGCTTAAAAGTACTGAAAAAACAAGCAAAATAATCTCTTATTCACATCTTATTTTTGCCGGCAACAACTATCTGGCAGATTATGCAAAGCAATTCAGCAGAAATGTAAAAATCCTGCCAACAACTATTGATACAGCTTTCCATAAACGACCACAACCCTACACCAACAATTCTAAAATATGTATTGGTTGGAGCGGAAGCATTACAACCATTAAACATTTTCAGAATATTATTCCAGTTTTAAAAAAAATTAAAGAAAAATATGGCGATACTGTTTTTTTTAAAGTGATGGGCGATGCAACTTACGAAAACAAAGAGCTTGACATAGACGGAATCGCATGGAGCAATGAAACAGAAGTAGAGGTGTTATCATCATTTGATATTGGCATAATGCCACTGCCCAACGACCAATGGGTAAAAGGAAAATGTGGCTTAAAAGGACTATCATATATGTCACTGGAAGTACCCACCATTATGTCGAATATAGGTGTAAATCCTGAAATTATAGAAGATGGTATAAATGGTTTTTTGGCAGATTCAAAAGAAGAATGGTTTGACAAAATTTCATTATTAATAGAATCCTTTGAACTACGGAAAAAACTAGGCGAAAATGCCCGAAAAACGGTAATAGAAAGATATTCAACAGAATCTCAAAAATACAATCTGCTAAATAGTTTCAATGAATTGCTAAAGCGATAAAACTGTATATTTGCAACTATTGCAAAGTACAAATGTGAATAAATTACAAACTACCACAAATAGAAATAACCATTAACTAATTTTCAATTTTAATACATTAAATGGAGACTGTTACTGATTTAAAAAACACATCACTTACCGCTAAACATCAATCATTGGGTGCTAAAATGGTTCCCTTTGCAGGATATTTAATGCCTGTTTCTTACAGCGGATTAAATGAAGAACACCTAACAGTGCGCAATGCCATTGGTGTATTTGATGTTAGCCACATGGGTGAATTCATTTTAAAGGGTGAAAATGCATTAGATTTAATTCAACGAATTACTTCAAATGATGCATCAGTATTAATAGATGGAAAAATACAATACTCTTGTTTTCCAAATGAAAATGGTGGAATTGTTGACGACTTATTAGTTTATCGCATTGATGAAAAAACATATATGTTAGTTGTAAATGCTTCAAACATTGACAAAGATTGGAAATGGATTCAGAAATTTAACACCAAAAATGTGGAAATGCACAATATTTCCGAAAAAACATCTTTGCTTGCAGTACAAGGTCCTAAGGCAATTTTGGCATTACAAAAGTTAACAGACATTAATCTTTACGAGATACCTTACTATACTTTTAAAAAGGGAAAATTTAACGGTATTGACAATGTTATTGTATCAAATACCGGATACACAGGTGCCGGAGGATTTGAAATTTATTTTGAAAATGGTGTTGCAGAAAAAATATGGGATGCCATTTTTGAAGCGGGCGCTGAATATAATATAAAACCCATTGGTTTAGGAGCTCGTGACACCTTACGATTAGAAATGGGTTTTTGTTTATACGGCAATGATATTGATGATACTACTTCTCCTATCGAAGCCGGATTGAGTTGGATTACCAAGTTTAACAAAAACTTTACAAACAAAGAACGCTTATTGCAAGAAAAAGAAAAAGGCATTTCAAAAAAACTAATTGGCTTTGAAATGATTGACCGTGGCATTCCCCGTCACGATTACCCAATTACAGACAAAGACGGTAACCTTATTGGTAAAGTAACTTCAGGAACTCAATCTCCATCATTAAATAAAGCAATTGGTATGGGATATGTTTCAACACTTTTTGCTAAAACAGATTCTGAAATTTATATCACTATTCGCGATAAAGCAATAAAAGCAAAAGTGGTAAAAACACCATTTTATAAAACCTGATTTTACATGGAAAAAAAATGTTTTGTTGACGTTTGTCTTTCTCCTCACCTCTATCCAATTTACCACAGAGATGATACTATTGTTGTAGTAGTGGACATTTTACGAGCCACATCAGCCATGTGTACAGCTTTTCATCATGGTGTAAATAAAATAATTCCGGTAGCTACTGTTGAAGAAGCAACTCAATATAAAAAACAAGGTTTTTTGGTAGGTGCCGAACGCAACGGTATAGCTTTAGAAGGTTTTGATTTTGGCAATTCTCCGAGTTCATATATGACTCATAAAATAAAAGGACAAACAGTCGTTATTTCTACAACCAACGGCACACAAGCCATTGAAGTATCGCGTAAAGCACACAAGGTAGTAATAGGTGCTTTTACAAATATCACCGCACTATGTGATTGGCTAAAAAAACAAAACAGAAATGTATTACTGTTATGTTCAGGATGGAAAAATAAATTTAATTTAGAAGACACTTTGTTTTCGGGGGCTGTTGCTGAAGTATTACTTCAAGACATAAATAAATTCAAATCGGGTGATGGAGCCCTTGCAGCAAGCCTTTTATACCAAATGGCAAAAAAAAAGCCATATCAATATTTACGTCATTCATCACATACAGAGCGCTTGGCAGCAATGGGATTAAAAGAGGATATCAGATATTGTTTGTCATTTGACAAGACAACTATAATACCTATTTTAGAAGGAAAGTATTTGGTAAAGATGGCATAAACTTGTTAACGCAAAGTGCTCGAAAAGCTCTATTTAAAGAAAATTATAAATTAATTAACCGGGGTTCCATTGATGAAAATAACAACATAAGCTTCATTAATTCCCATTTTAAGTAATTCTGTTTTTCTTTGCTCAGCCTCTATACGAGTTTTAAAATCTCCGCTTAAGTATTTTTTTACGCCGTCCGGCTTCGCATATTTATGGAATTCTTTTACGCCGTTCCTTTTAGGATTTCGTCGATACGCGCCTATTTGTACTGAATAAGTAGTCTGAACAGATGAATTTTGGGCTTCATTTGCCAAAAGTTCCTTTGCTGCCAATGCTGCTGTTCTGATCGAATCTCTTCTTTCTAATTCAAAGATATAATTGGATAACTTTATTACTTCCAAACCAGTGTATTGATGAACCGAATCGTTGTTAAGATCTATTAACAATGAAGGATTGCTTATCGAATTTTTATCCTTTAAACCAAAACCATTAGGTTCGTTTGCAGAAGCAATAGAATCACGCTTTTCAAGTTCGTAAATTATACTGGATAACTTTAAAATTTCTTTCTCGGTATAGGAGTTGAGTGAATCGGATAGAGCATAACATTCAGCCGATTGAAAAATTACAATAATGGCTAAAAAAGCAAGTGTCTTTTTCATTTTTTACAAATTAATAATTAAAGGCAACCTTTTGATATTTCTTTTATTGCGATGCCTGATACGTAATGTCAATCTAAAAGGTTCGCTTTTAGTTCATTTCGCATTATTAATTTATAACATTAGTCAATTTACTTTTTACTCAATAAATATATCACTGCCGCATTTACATTAATAAATCCGCCAGAAATGCAAAGTTCTTCTACCTTTTTGTTATCTTTTTTAGTTCCTGGAACTTTCACCTTTTTGTTATAATGTACAACTGTTTTCATTAATACCTCTCTCACCTGAGGAGCTGTTAACTCCGGGAAATAACCACGTATAAGGGCTGCTGCACCGGCAACTGAAGGCGATGCCATGCTTGTGCCCGACAAGCTCTGATACTTGCCATCAGGGACGGTTGAATATATATCAACACCCGGGGCAAATAAATCAACTTGTTTATAACCATAATTAGAAAATTCTGCCAATAACTTTTTTCCGGGTTTATAAGCACAAGCTCCCACCTGAATCCAGTTATTTGCTATTATACCACTTTTAAGTTCTCTATTTGGAAAAGATAGTGATGTGTCACTATCTTTAGATTCATTACCGGCTGCATGCACCAGTAATACATCCTTTGAAGCTGCATACTTTACTGCTTCATCAACCATCGATTTTTGAGGAGAATAGTATTTGCCAAAACTCATATTAATAACCGTGGCTCCATTATCTACGGCATAACGTATGGCATTTGCAATGTCTTTATCGCGCTCATCACCATTAGGTACAGCTCTTACAGGCATTATGTGCACATTATTTGCAATGCCGTCCATTCCAATGTTGTTTCCTCGAATGGCTCCGATAATACCGGAAACGTGGGTTCCATGCAAAGCATCTGGTCCTTTCACACGATTACATCCATAATAACGATTGATAGTATCATAAGGATCGTCCCCAACAATGACTTGACGAATAGAATCTGCATTAATGGTATTTAATCGTACCATGTTTTCGTATGTTTTACGAGTATCAGCAAGTTCACTTTCCAGCTCCTTTTCATTCATTCCCAAAGCCAATAATAACTTAAAGCGTTTCTTTATTTTTTTTTCTAACTTGCTCTTAGGAATATAATTTTTTACCGCTTTTTTTGAAAACTCTCCGTGATTTTCCATTTTAACCGATTTTACAAAATCGTCTAGCATAGATATAGTTTCCAATTGTCCTTCGTATTGACTTTGCTCTTTTCTGTAATCGACTTTTAATTTTTTATACGCAGTATATTGTTTTACTTCGTCAGGAGATAATTTGGCAATATCCACCTCTTTAAATTTTTGATTCATCAATCTATACATTCTTGCCACTTCGTAAGCTTCATAATTAATATCTTCTGTTTTTCCTCCTAAAAAGCTCCAACCATGAACATCATCAATGTATCCATTGTTATCATCATCAATCCCATTATTAGGTATTTCTCCCTGATTTGTCCAAATAACATCTTTTAAATCTTCGTGATCTATCTCCACACCACTATCTATAACAGCAACGATGATAGGTTTAGGCGTTTTTCCAATTAATCGTTTATAGGCCTCTTCTACTCCCATTCCATAAATCTTATCTATTGATGGATCTAATAATTGCCAGTTTTTAGGAGTTTGTTTTTGTGCTGATACAATGTTTGAAATAACTAACGCTGCAATTATAATTCTTAATTTCATATGTGTTTTGTTTTTTTCGTTCAATAGTATTTCATCTTGTTTTTAAAACAGGTTAAGAGATTGTAAATTTTCATATTCGTGCT
>Ga0302280_1001813_pt1 | contig 17164 bp, 10 predicted proteins | sample III_Fen_E1_1_FD_198771 | JGI IMG/M metagenome (GOLD analysis project Ga0302280, IMG submission 198771) | Peat permafrost microbial communities from Stordalen Mire near Abisko, Sweden - III_Fen_E1_1 | ecosystem: Environmental > Terrestrial > Soil > Wetlands > Permafrost | place: Sweden: Abisko... | reverse complement strand
TTCTGCTGAAGCAGAATTAGAGCAGGATAAAATCCGTAAAGGACAATTACGTGATGATGAGTTTGTTCAATTGAACGAGCGTATTAAAAAATTAGCCTCTGCCCCTTTATTTATTGATGATACACCAGCTCTTTCTATTTTTGAGTTACGTGCAAAAGCCCGTCGTTTAAAAGAGAACAGCGATATTCAAATGATCATTATTGATTACTTGCAGCTAATGACTGCCGGTGGAGATACCGGTAGAAGTGGTGGTAATCGCGAGCAGGAAATAAGTTATATTTCTCGTTCGTTGAAAGGTTTAGCCAAAGAATTAGATGTGCCAATTATCGCCTTATCGCAGCTTAGTCGTGATGTAGAGAAACGTGCTACAGGCAGTAAACGGCCGCAGCTATCAGATTTACGTGAATCGGGTGCTATCGAGCAGGATGCCGATATGGTTGCGTTTATTTATCGTCCGGAATATTATGGTTTGGATGTGTTTGAAGATAACGAACCATCGCGTGGCATGGCAGAGATATACATTGCCAAAAACCGTCATGGTTCTATTGCACAACCGCGTGTTAAGTTTATCGGACAGTTTGCTAAGTTTGCCGATGTTGATTATGTGGAAGGTGCCAGAAGTATGTACAACCAAACAGCCCCTTTAGAGCCTAATACCGATTTTATACAACAGCAGGGCACTATAACTGTTCAATCTAAAGGATGGGATAAGACGGATGATAACAGTACCGATATCATTAAAGAAAACCCGAACCACGATATCGACGATCCTTTTTAGAAGATGCTGCTAAGATTAAATCCCGACAAAATAGTTATCGAAACTATTTTACAAGCAGTTACTGTCCTAAAGAATGATGGGATTATAATTTATCCAACCGATTCGGTTTATGCGATGGGATGCAGCTCTAATAGCCCGAAAGCCATTGAAAAGATTTGCAGGTTAAAAAGAACTACTCCCGAAAAAATTAATCTCTCATTAGTCTGTGCCGATTTAAGTCAGCTTAGCCAATACGCAAAACCCTTGCCCAACAATACATTTCGTTTAATGAAGAAGGCATTACCCGGTCCTTATACATTCATACTACAGGCTGTCAATAATATTCCCCGCATGTTTTTAAGGCAGAACAAAAAAACAATCGGTATCCGTGTACCTGATAACAATATTTGCAGAGAGATTATCAATCAGCTTGGAGAACCATTGGTATCAACCTCTTTGCATAACGAAGATGATGAGATAACCGATTACTTTACCGACCCCGATATGATAACCAGTATCAGGATATTGTTGATGCTATCATAGACGGAGGTTTTGGAAATATATACGCAACTACTATTATTGATTGTACCGAAGAAGAACCCGTTGTTGTTCGTGAAGGATTAGGGAGTATTGATATTTTGAATTAATTAGCATTTCTCTTTCCTTAATAATACCTAATTTTCGCGCACAAAATAGAGGTATGATGAAAAGAATTTTTCTGTTGAGCATTTATTTTATCGGGCAATTGACACAGGCGCAGAATTCACCACAAATGAATTCGGCAGAGATACTGCAATCATTAAAAAAACTGAACACTGTTGGCTCTATTCTTTATATAGCGGCTCACCCTGATGATGAGAATACGCGCTTACTTGGCTATTTGGCTAAAGAAAGAAATCTGCGCACAGGGTATTTATCTATTACCCGTGGCGATGGCGGACAAAACTTGATTGGTAAAGAGCAAGGCGAATTATTGGGGTTAATTAGAACACAGGAATTATTAGCTGCCCGCCACACAGATGGTGCAGAACAGTTTTTTACGCGCGCTAATGACTTTGGTTTTTCTAAAAATCCGGAAGAGACTTTTACCATCTGGAATAAGGATAGCATACTGGCTGATGTGGTTTGGGTAATCAGAAAGTTTAAACCCGATGTTATTATTTGTCGTTTTCCAACTACAGGTGAGGGCGGACATGGGCATCACACTGCTTCGGCTATACTGGCTTTAGAGGCTTTTGATGCAGCAGCAGACCCAAAAAGATTTCCCGAACAATTAGCTTATACACAAGTATGGCAGGCTAAACGTATTTTTTGGAACACCTTTAATTTTGGAGGCACAAATACTACAGCCCCTGACCAATTAAAAATTGATGTAGGTGTTTTTAATCCTTTGCTTGGAAAAAGCTATGGAGAGATAGCTGCCGATAGCCGTTCTATGCATAAGAGTCAGGGATTTGGTTCTGCAAAGACAAGAGGTGAGAGCATAGAATACTTTAAATTCTTAAAAGGAGATAAAGCGGCTATCGATTTATTTGAAGGCATTAACCAAACATGGACAAGATTTGCCGCAACTTCTTCTCTTCAAAAAATGACGGATGATTGTATTAGGAAATACAACCCAGAGGCACCCGAAAAAACAGTTCCTGATTTGGTTGCCACCTATAAACAGATACAGGCATTAGATGAGAGTGATGCCAATATTAAATACTGGAAAATATTAAAATTAAAAGAGTGCGAAACACTTTTACTTACCTGCTTAGGTTTATGGATGGAAGCTTATTCTGCAGATTATATGGCTGTGCCCGGCAATGATGTTTTAGTTACTGCACAAATCATTAAACGAAATAATAGCGAAGCAAAGATTAATGCCGTAAATTATTTTAATCAAACAGATAGCTCGACTACCTTAAATTTAAAAACAAACGAGCTATACACATTTAAGCATAAAGAAAAATTAGCTGCTGCAACTCCGTTCTCAAACCCATATTGGCTAAATGAAAAACATTCAGTTGGTATGTATGAGATAAAGAATAAACTGCTTATTGGTAAACCAGAAAACGACGCTCCCGTTAAAGTAACTTTTGATGTAACTATAAATGACTTGAATTTTAGGATTGAAAGAGGTTTGGTTTATAAATACACCGACCCTGTAAAGGGAGAAGTCTATCGCCCTTTTGAAGTTTTACCTCCTGCCACCATCAATATTTCTGATAAGGTATATGTGTTCAATTCGCTTAACCCCAAGGATGTACAATTTACGGTAAAGGCAAATGCTGCCAATGTAAACGGAACAGTTCAGATAAAAGCCCCCGATGGATGGACTATTACTATTAAAAATCCTGATTTTAAATTAACCGCTAAAGGAGATGAAGCTACCATAGAAGCTACCATCACACCCAATAAAAACAGTAGTGATGGCATCTTACAGGCCTCGGTAAATATTAATGGAAACACATTTACAAAAAGCATCAAACGCATAGAGTACGACCATATTCCGTATCAGTTTATTTTAAGTGATGCAGAAGCTAAACTAGTTCACGTAGATTTAAAAACTACAGGTACTACTATCGGATATATTCCGGGTGCGGGAGATGATGTGGTTGCTTGCTTAAAACAAATTGGCTATGATGTTACTTTGTTAACGGATGAATTATTAACCAAAGAAAATCTTTCTAAATACAATTGTATTATTACCGGTGTGCGTGCATACAATACCAACGACCGCCTGCAGGTTCATTACAACAAACTAATGGATTATGTAAAAAATGGTGGAAATCTAGTTGTGCAGTATAATACCAATAGCCGTATTGGACCTTTGGGCACTAAGGTTGGTCCGTATCCGTTTACTATTTCAAGAGACAGGGTTACCGATGATAATGCGGAAGTACGTTTTACAAATCCAAAGCATTCGGTTTTAAATTACCCAAATAGCATCACACAAAGAGATTTTGAAGGATGGGTACAGGAACGTGGAATTTATTTTGCTACTGAGATAGATAAAAACTACGAAACTGTTTTTTCTATGAACGACCCAAATGAAAAAGCAAGCGAAGGAAGTTTAATCATCGGTAAATACGGCAAAGGAAACTTTGTATATACTGGTCTTGTGTTCTTCCGCGAATTGCCTGCGGGTATTCCGGGAGCTTACCGTTTATTTGTAAATTTACTCAGCCTATCACCCAACAAATAAATGCAGAAAGAAAAATTATCCGGTAACAAAAAGTGGCGTTACGCCTATATTTTAGTTATCGGTGTTTTGTTTATGCTTATTGTTTTCTTTTACTTTTTCACCAAACAATTTGCATGAGTGTTGTAGATTGGTTTGTCCTCGTCATAACCTTACTCGCCGTGATTACCTACGGCATATATAAAAGCAAAAGCGAGAAAACCTTAGACGGTTATTTTAAAAGCAGCAACTCCATGAGTTGGTTTTTGATTTTGCTTTCCATCATGGGAACGCAGGCAAGTGCCATTACTTTTTTATCAGCACCCGGGCAAGCCTATACAGATGGTATGCGCTTTGTGCAATATTATTTTGGCTTACCCTTAGCTATGGTAGTGCTATGCGTAACCTTTATTCCCATCTATCATAAACTAAAAGTATTTACTGCTTATGAGTTTTTAGAACAACGTTTCGATTTAAAAACACGCGCCATCGCATCCATTCTGTTTTTAATTCAACGGGCATTATCAACCGGCATCAGCATTTATGCACCTTCTATTATTTTATCTTCTTTACTGGGCTGGAATATATACTACACCAATCTCGTTATGGGTGGTTTCTTAATTATCTATACCGTTAGCGGCGGCACCAAAGCCGTTACTTATACACAAATGCAACAATTAGCCATTGTTTTTATCGGCATGTTTATAGCAGGGTATATGGTTGTACACATGTTACCCCCTGACGTTAGTTTTTCAGATGCTTTGCATGTGGCAGGCAAAATGGGCAAACTAAATGTTATTGAAACAAAAATAGATGTTACCGATTCGCATTGGTGGAAAGACAAATACAATATATGGAGCGGTTTAATAGGCGGTTTCTTTTTAGCTCTTTCTTATTTCGGAACAGACCAATCTCAGGTAGGGCGCTACTTAACAGCCAAGAACACCAAAGAAAGTCGCATTGGTTTACTGATGAATGGCTTGGTAAAAGTACCTATGCAGTTTTTAATACTGATGGTAGGCAGCTTGGTTTTTGTGTTCTACATGTTTTACCAATCGCCTGTTTTCTTCAATCAAAAGCAAGTAGAAAAAGTTTTAGCAACAAATTATAAACCTCAGTTCGTTGCACTTCAAAACAAAAATGATTCGTTAAACATCATCAAGCAAATTCAAACGCATCAAATGGTAGATGCTATACATCAAAAAAATAACGAGCAGATTCAAAACACAAAAACTTCTTTAAACGAAATAGATAAACAAACAAAAGCTATCCGTGCAGAAGCCGTTGCCGTAATGAAACAGGCAGATAAAACCGCCGATACAAACGATACCAATTATATTTTCCTGTATTTTGTAGTGCAAAACCTTCCGCGTGGTTTAATAGGTTTATTAATAGCTATGATATTTCTGGCAGCCTGGGGCAGCATTGCAGCCGCTTTAAACTCACTGGCATCAACCACCGTAATAGATTTATACAAACGCTTTTGGGTAAAAGACCAAACCGAAACACATTACTTCAAAGCATCTCGCTGGATAACCTTTGGCTGGGGCTTGTTTTGCATTGCCACCGCCATGTTTGCCAGCAAACTGGGTAGTTTAATCGAGGCCGTCAACGTATTAGGCTCTCTGTTCTACGGTACCATTTTAGGCATCTTCCTCGTAGCCTTTTATATGAAGAGAATTGGCGGCAAAGCCGTCTTCTATGCAGCCATCACTACCGAGTTTTGCATAATTGCCATCTACATAGCCGATGTTATTTCTTTTCTCTGGTTAAACGTTATCGGTTGTTTATTGGTGATGTTATTTGCTTCGGTGCTGCAAAAAGTATTGGCTAAACCTGTTGTGAAAAGTATTCAAGTATAACCCTTTTGGGTGTTCCGGCGCGCTGTCACACTGAGCATTGAGCTTGTCGAAATGTCGAAGTACGCTGTCGGGCTTTCCACTACAAATGCTTTTTTCAGCATTCAGCGAAACCAAAATTATAAACTAAAACGAAGAGCTAATCCCTAACGCTCTTACACAACGATTTCTCCCATGTAAGCAATCATTTCTCTCATGTACAGGATATTTTCTCTTGGGTAAGAATGTATTTCTTGCGTGTAAGAAAGCTTTTCTCTTGTGTAAGCATCAATTTCTTTTGGGTACGAATAGGTTTCTCGTGTGTACAGAATGATTTCTCTTGGGTACAGGATGTTTTCTCTTGGGTACGAATGAGTTTCTTGCTTGTAAGCAATCATTTCTCTTGGGTACGAGTGCACTTTTTAACGTTTATTTACAATATCTGCGTTTGTTTTAGAATTAAGTAGCGTGTTCACACAAATCCGGGGCAGGCGTCCACGAACGGAGCGAACCGAAAGTTTTCTGGGCCAAGCAGGGCAGCTTGTGCGCCAAGAAAAGCTTTAGGTTGGCGTTCGTGGTGCACTTTCTTTGCTTCGTTTCTTTGGGCAAGCAAAGAAATGAAGATAAAAAAATCCATATTATCTCAATACAACACGCTATAACTCTTAATATGTGTTAAAAATGCCCTGTTTTAGCAATTTTTCAAAACTTTGGCACACTTTTTGATTTACATGAAACAATAAAAACCAAAACAATGAATCAACGTCAAATCAACCACCTTAGCATTTATGGCAGCGTGGTTACCAACCTAAATCAAAACGCTACTGTATATAGCAGCAACGTTCCTTTCTCAACGGTTGTAACCAATTTTAAAAGCGCGGTCACAGGGCTTAGCTCTCTCCAAACCGGACAAATAAACCACAGCACGGGTATAACCGTAACTAAGGAACAGGCAAAAGCTAACCTCATCAAACTCACCATAGACCATGCCACAGCAGGTCGCGCTTATGCAGCGGTTTCAGGCAATGCAGCTCTCAAACAAAACCTAAAGATAAGTGCCACCGATTTAGATAAACTACAAGATGCCCAACTCGCACCCGCTTGCCAGGATATATATAATCAAATATCTCCCATCATTGGCAGCCTTAGCGGCTATGGCGTAAATGCCACTACCCTGCTTAGCTTTCAGGGTGCTATTGGTACGTTTATGCCTTTAGTCGGTCAACCAAAAAATGCGCGAAGCACCGCCAAAGCTTTTACTATTGCCATTGCACAACAAATAAAAAACATACAAACTATTTTAGAAGAGCAGTTAGATTTGCTGATGAGGCAATATAAAATTACAAACCAAACCTTTCATGATGCTTATATGCTCGACCGCAAAGTAAGCAGCACCCATCACCGCACTACCGTTACTATAAAAGGCATCATTACCAATGCGCAAAACCAACCCGTTAAAAAAGCGCATGTAAAACTGCTCAACACAACTCGCATAACAAAAATTACCAAAGCCGATGGCAAGTACGAGTTTGCACGTATGCACCCGGGCAGCTTTACCATACAGGTTATTGCCAAAGGCTATGCCACACAAAGTAAAACCGTTACGCAAAGCACACCAGGCAATGTTAGTATTAATATTAGTTTAAGCCCTGCCACTAGCACAGGTGGTGGTACAACCACCAATAACACAACGGGTAGCGGGCAGTAGAACGTTCTAAACTTGTTTGCAAGTTAATATCTAGTCATAACTTATAATTTATTTGTTTTTTAGGGGGTATGTAACCCGTAGTTTTGATTTAAAATAAATTAAAAATGCGTTTAAAAACTATTTTACAGCTAATTTATGAAGTAGAGAATCCAACTTCTCCTTCTATGATAACTTTCAAAAAGAAAGCAGAGGAAATCATTAAAAATCACAAGGAGAAACCTGAAGAAATGAGCCGTTTCAGAAGAAAATAATCCTTTCGTAAAGGGCTTTTTATTTGTGTAATAAATAATCTGTGCTATCTGCGAAATCTGTGGCTTCCTCTTTTAATTTGTTTAAACAAACTCGTAACAATTTTATTTTTATACGCGCTTGTCTTTATTTTTGATGAATGATTGCTGATACCGAAGAAAATAATCCCGCCCTGCTGGCTTCCAAATTTATTAACCACACACATAAGCATATTTTTCTTACGGGCAAAGCAGGTACAGGCAAAACAACTTTCTTAAAACATATTGTAGGGCACACCCATAAAAAAGCCATCATCGTAGCTCCTACCGGCATTGCCGCTATCAATGCAGGCGGTGTAACCATTCACTCCTTGTTTCAATTGCCTTTCGGGGCTTATGTGCCCGCCAATCAAATAAATACGGCGCAACACGTAAGCTTAAAAATAAACGACCCGGGTTCTGTTATCAAGAACTTACAAATGCACGAAAGCAAACGCAAACTATTGCGCGAACTGGAGCTTTTAATTATTGATGAAGTAAGTATGTTGCGTGCCGATTTGCTGGATGCTATAGATATGGTGTTGCGCTATGTGCGTCGTAAACAAAGTCCGTTCGGTGGTGTGCAGGTATTGTTTATAGGAGATTTGTTGCAACTGCCGCCCGTTATAAAAAACGAAGAGTGGGAGTTTCTAAAAGCATTCTATAAAAGCATTTATTTTTTTGATGCGCAGGTTCTTCAAAAAGAAAAACCTGTCTATATAGAGTTAGATAAAATTTATCGTCAGGCAGATGACACCTTTATTTCTTTACTGAACAATCTACGCAACAACCAAATTACCGAAGATGATATTGAATTATTAAATAAATACTATCAGCCTAATTTTAAACCCAAAGCAGATGCCAATTACATTACCTTAACCACACACAACTACAAAGCACTTGAGCTAAACAAAACCTTTTTGCAGGAACTAAAAAGTAAATCATTCTTCTTTGAAGCCGAGATAGAAGATGATTTTAATGAGTATGCTTATCCGATAGAGAAAACTTTAGAATTGAAAAAGGGCGCGCAGGTTATGTTTGTAAAGAATGATGCTACGGGTGCGCAACGATTCTTTAACGGTAAGATTGGCGTTATATCTTTTATAGATGCGGATGATATTGAAGTTCAGTTTGAAGACAACACAAAACTGTTTCTCGAAAAATATACCTGGGAAAACATAAAATATAAACTGAACGAAACCACCAACGAAATTGAAGAACAAACGGTTGGTACGTTTACGCAATACCCAGTAAAACTTGCCTGGGCAATAACGGTGCATAAAAGTCAGGGTTTAACATTTGATAAAGCTATTATAGATATTGGCGCTGCGTTTGCACCCGGACAAGCTTATGTGGCTTTATCGCGGTTACGTTCTCTGCAAGGCTTGGTACTTACTTCCGAAATAAGATATAATGGTATTAAAGAGAACAGCATTGTTACCGGGTTTTCCAAAACAAAAACAGAACAGGAGAACCTAAATGATTTAATTAAAAAAGAAGGGCTGGTTTTTTTAAAGAATTATTTGTTGCAGTGTTTTGATTTTGGTGTACTTGCTTATAACCTAAAAGAACATGTGGAAAGTTATAGTAAAGACGAAAAGAAATCTGCTAAACAAAAACAATATAATTGGGCAGTGGCATTAAAGAAAGAATTAGATGTTATAAAACCACACGCCGATAAGTTTCTGTACCAGCTATCAAACATTGTTGATACGAAAGAACCTGATTATCTGGAAACCCTTAAAGGACGGGTGTTCTCAGCTAAGGAATATTTTTTACCCATTCTTAAAGATTGCTCTAAGAATATCTTTACTCAAATTGAAAAAATAAAATCAGAGAAGAAGATTAAAACCTACTTCAATGAATTGCTCGAGTTGGAAACTCAGTTTTACGAACAAACAAAGCTCATCAGTAAAGCTGAATTATTGGCCAATGCTTTTTTGCATAATAAAGAATTTACCAAAGAAGATTTAAATATTATTTTAAGTGATAAAGCAAGAGCAGAGCAAATCAATCGTGCACTCACAAAATCCGAAAAAGAAACTAAAGAAGAGGTTTATTATGAAGTAGAAAAACCTACGGAGAAAAAACCTGCAAAAGCACCTAAAGAAAAAAGGAGTACAACCAAAAAAGAAAAGACAGATACTAAAAAGGAATCTTTTGTTTTGTTTACACAGGGGAAAAACATACAGGAAATAGCTGCTTTAAGAAAGATGGCAAACAGCACCATAGAGGGGCATTTAGCATACTATGCCGCTAAAGGCGAATTGGATGTTACTAGTATTGTATCTCCTAAACGGATAGAAGAAATTGTTTCTGTTGCAAAAAACTTAGATACGTTTTTAGTAAACTCTATTAAACAATCTTTAGGCGCAGATTATAGCTATGGAGAAATTAAATTAGCTCTTGCTTCTTACTTGGCAAAAGAAAACTAAAATGTTTCTAACTCGCATTCAAAAATTTCAGTAAAGTGTTTTTTAAATTTTTGTTTTACTTCCTCCATGTCAACTTTTCTTCCTAATTCTTTTTCGAGGGAAGTAACTGCTTTATCTGTAATACCACAAGGCACAATATGCTGGAAGTAACTCATATCGCTGTTGATATTAAAAGCTAAACCATGCTTAGTAACCCACCTGCTGCAATGCACGCCAATGGCACAAATCTTACGGGCTTTAGGGGTTTCTGCGCCTAACCAAACACCGGTTTCTCCGTCGCTTCTACCTGATGTTATATTATACTCTGCTAATACTTTAATAACAGTTTCTTCCAGCAGACGCAGATATTTATGTATATCAGTAAAGAAATTTTCTAAATCTAAGATTGGGTAAACTACCAGTTGTCCCGGACCATGATAGGTAATATCTCCACCCCGGTTTATTTTATAATAAGTAGCGTTTATACTTTTTAAAAACGCATCTGATATAAGTAAATTGTTTTCATCGCCGCTTTTGCCAAGTGTGTAAACATGTGGATGCTCTACAAATAAAAGATAGTTATTGGTTAGTTGTTGCCCCGTTTCCGGTAAAGAGCGGTCGTTTGTTTTTTGAGCAACAATGCCTTGTTGAAAATCTTCCTGATAATCCCAACAGGTTTTATAATCAACTAATCCTAAATCTTTATAAAAAACCCGTTTGTTCTTTTCGGGCATGATTTAGTCGTCGGTTGGTTCCGCTGCCTTTTTAAACCCTGCTTTCTTTGGCTTTATTTTTTTAGGCCAAATAACGTTAATCAACTGATTGTCTTTTGTGATGAGTGTTTTACTGATGCCATTATTTATGGTTATGTCTTTTATGTTCATCTCGCTTTTCCACATACGTTGTACTTGTTCGTATGTGCCATCATCTAACGTAATATAAAATATTTCTATTTTATGTTCTTTCACAACAGCTTTTCCCTGAAAACACTCGGCGTTAGCTCCCGAACGAAAAGTAACGATTACGTCTGTATAAGTTCCATCTGCAACATCTTCGGCTCCACGTTCATCAAATTTTTGCGCCCATTTGTTAAAGCAATTCAAATCTGCTTTTGCAGTTTCTTGCGCTTTTAAGTTTATCGAAACAATAAACAGTAAAAGGATAATTGTTTTTTGCATAATGCTCTGTTTTATTTAATAATATAAACTCCGCTCATACTTTTTGCTAAATTTATATCCGTTAAAAGTAAAAAATATTTCTTAATACTGAACGTATGCTCGTTAAAGTTTATGGTTGTGCTGTTTACGGAATATTGGCTACAAAAATTACCGTAGAGGTAAATATTGTTTCTGGTATAAATTTTTACCTAGTAGGATTACCTGATAATGCAATAAAAGAGAGTCATCAGCGGATTGACGCCGCCTTAAAAAACAATGGATATAAAATCCCGGGGAAGCAAATAACCGTTAATATGGCTCCGGCTGATATTAAAAAAGAAGGTTCTTCGTATGATTTAACGTTGGCAATTGGGATACTTGCTGCTTCTGAACAAATAAAAAAAGATTTACTTGAACAGTATGTAATTATGGGGGAACTATCTCTGGATGGATTTATCCGTCCAGTAAAAGGGGTATTACCAATTGCCATAAAAGCTAAAGAAGAGGGGTTTAAAGGGATTATAATTCCTGCAGAAAATGCTCCCGAGGCATCTGTAGTGGAAGGATTAGAAGTATATGCGGCAAATCATATTAAAGATGTAATTAGTTTTTTTGAAGGAAATACCTCTGCTTTAGAAAAACTCAATTTTAATCTTGAGAAGTTTTTTAGTCTGGGTGAATCTTTTGATATTCCTGATTTCTCAGATGTACGTGGGCAAGAAAACATTAAACGTGCATTTGAAATTGCTGCTTCTGGCGGACATAATATTTTATTGATTGGCCCTCCGGGTGCTGGAAAAACAATGCTATCTAAAAGATTGCCTTCTGTTTTACCGCCACTCACTTTGAATGAAGCTCTTGAAACCACTAAGATACATAGCGTAACAGGCAGGCTTAGCAAAGGAGGAGGATTAATTACACAACGCCCTTTTAGAAGCCCTCACCATACAATTTCTGATGTAGCCCTTGTTGGTGGGGGAGCTAATCCGCAACCGGGAGAAATTTCTTTAGCTCATAACGGTGTTTTATTTTTAGATGAATTACCAGAATTTAAGCGTACTGTATTAGAAGTGATGCGCCAACCCATGGAAGATAGAAGTGTTACCATATCTCGTGCAAAATTTTCAGTAGAATATCCGGCAAGCTTTATGTTAGTTGCTTCTATGAACCCTTGTCCTTGTGGTTTTTATAACCACCCAGAAAAGGATTGTGTATGCGCTCCGGGTGTAGTACAAAAATATCTTAATAGGGTTTCGGGCCCATTATTAGACAGGATTGATATACACATTGAGGTAACTCCGGTTCCTTTTGGTGAGCTTAGTAAACAAAGAAATGCTGAAAAAAGCTTAGATATAAGGATGCGTGTTATTGCTGCAAGGGAAATACAGAAAAGACGTTTTGAAAACTATAAAGGGGTTTATTGTAATGCACAAATGACTACCAAAATGCTACAAACCTTTTGTGAATTAGACGAAACTTGCAAAACACTTTTAAAAAATGCCATGGAACGCTTGGGTTTATCCGCACGGGCTTACGATAGAATTTTAAAGGTAAGTCGTACCATTTCGGATTTAGATAGTGAAGAAAATATTTTACCTAATCACATAGCTGAAGCTATACAATATAGAAGTTTAGACAGAGAAAGTTGGGCAGGATAGTTATGTTAACGCTAAATCTGTAAAACAGATTAGCATTTAATTAACAATAACTTTCTTAACACTTGTGGTGCCATTAACCCCATTACTTATTTGCACATAGTAAATTCCCGGTAGGCAACTAGGTAAAGCAATTTGTAAGTCGTCTTGTCCAGTCATTTTTGTTTCAAATACTTTTTGACCTAATGAGTTTAAAACAACAACATTTGCATTTTGCATGTTTTCCTGAATTGAAACAATAAATACGCCATTTGTTGCTGGGTTAGGATAAATTTTTACTTGGTTATCAAGGCTTGAGATCTGCTGTATACCAGCAAAACAAGCCGGATCCACATGTTGAGTAAAATTAGCACTTACTGAACACCCATAATAGGTTCCGTTCACTAAATAATTTGTAGAAACTGTAGGTGTTATAACAACTGATGTCCCCGATTGTGCTGTACTCCAAATGTAACTATTTGCTCCACTTGCTGTAAGCGTAGCTGTACCACCAACACATACGGAGTCCATATTGCTTGTTATGATTATTACTAATGGGGGTTTAACAATTTGTGTAATGGTATTAGTAACCACACATGCTTGGGCGGCACCGGTAACGGTATAGGTTGTTGTAACAGTAGGTGTTACACTTATACTTGCTCCATTTTGACTGCCCGGACTCCAAGTGTAAGAAGTCGCCCCATTAGCCATCAGCAAAGCAGAGCTACCTTTACATAAAGAATCTGTATTACTTGACGCAATTAAAACCCTAATCATTTGGGTATATATATAACTAGACTTACAACGTGAGGTATCATTTATACCGGTAGTGGGTGTGGTAATAGTTAATATTGTACCCGTTACAGTAAAAGCCGAATCACGAGTTGGTTGTACTGAAACACTAGAAGTAGTTTGGCTTGTGCTCCAAGAGTAAGTAATTGCCTGATTTGATGCTAATACTACACCAGTGTTTGCTGTTAATGTAGCCGAACTACCCAAGCATAAAGAATCCATACTGCTTGTTATATTCACCACATTAACAATTTGAGTTATTTTACCAGTAGCCGAGCAACCTGATAGTGTTCCTATAACATTATAGGTTGTAGAAACTGTGGGGGTTACTACTACACTTGATCCAGACTGACCTGTACTCCAAGAGTAAGTGCCTGCCCCACTTGCCGTTAAAGTAGATGAACCTCCGCAAGAACTAATAGGGCCACTATTTGAAATACTAATAACCGGCAATGTAAATGTTGGTGAAACTGCTAATACGGTTACTGTAGCAGTACCTGCACTACTACAACCATACCCATCCGTACCAGTTACAATATAACTTGAAGTTACACTCGGCATAAAAGGCACATTGTTTACAACTCCACCAGTCCAACTATAAGAATTATTAGTAATTCCAGTGCTATCTGATGTAATTATTACTCCAGATAATGTAACATACTGCCCAGCACAAATAGTATAGCTATTGGCGGTTACTGTCGGAAGAGGGTTTTCAACTATTGATATATTGGCACTACTCATACATTGATTAGTGTCGGTACCTGTTACGGTATAATTTACCGATGTTGTAGCTGTAACAACAGGTATTGTATATGGCGCGGCATTAACAACACCACCAGTCCAAGTATAAGTAACTGCGCCCCCACCAGTAAAAGTCGTCGCATTACCAGAGCATACCACTGCATTGGTTACGTGAGCTGTTATATGAGTACGTGAGGCAGAAAACAATACTTTACGTATACCGTTATTACCATTATCAGCTATATAAAGATTACCATAAGAATCTAATGCAACACCGGCAGGATAATTTAATTCTGCAGCTGTCGGGTTTGCGCAATCCCCCATATAACCTTGTGTTCCGTTACCCGCTATAGTGCTTATAACACCAGAGTTATTTACTTTACGTATAACATTGTTTCCATAATCAGCTATATAAAGGTTACCAGAACCTGTTGTTATACCCCAAGGGTTAAATAATTGTGCAGAAGTTGCTTGCCCCCCATTTCCACTATAACCGGAAGTTCCATTACCAGCAAATGTACTTATGGTACCCGAAGGGTTTACCATACGTATAACGTTATTTCCATAATCGGCTATATATACATTCCCAGAAGCGTCTATTGATATTCCTGTGGGTTTATTTAATTGTGCGCTATTTGCTGCACCGCCATCTCCACCATAACCAGCAGTCCCATTACCGGCAAATGTATTTATGGTGCCGGCAGGGTTCACTATACGGATACAGTTATTGTTATAATCTGCTATATATAAATTCCCTGATGCATCTACTGCAACTCCCATAGCCCCACCTAATGTTGCTGCTGTAGCAGGCCCATTATCTCCTGTATAACCGCCTCCTAAATTATTATTCCCTGCCACAGTAGTTATAATACCCGCAGAGACTTTTCTAATAACAAAATTATCATAATCTGCTATATACACATTTCCAGAAGCATCCAAAGCAATTCCATAAGGGGTACTTAATTGAGCAGCTGTAGCAGCAAAACCATCACCGGCATATCCAAAAGTTCCACTACCTGCTATAGTAGTTATTATACCTGTGCTGGTTGTTACCATACGGATACGGCTGTTATTCGCATCAGCGATGTATAAATTTCTGTGTTGATCGGTAACTACACCATAAGGGTTGTTTAATTCTGCATTATAAGAAAGCCCGCCATCTCCTGCATAACCCCCTATACTATCACCAGCTATGGTTCTAATAATCTGTGCATTTATATTGAAACAAAATGCTATTGCTAAAAGTGTAATTAATTTTTTCATGATTTGATTTATTGCCGAAAGATACTTATTTTTTGATATTATTTAAAAACTGTTAATTTTTTGTTCCCAAACCTATTTTCCTGTAAGACTCTTAAAGAAAGCGTTGGCTTTTTCATTATTAGGGTCTAATTCCTTTACAATATTCCAATACTGTTTTGCTTTCTCATTATCTTTCATTTTGGCATAATAGTAGCCTAGATAGCTACAAGCCTCTATTATGTTGTTTTTATTTGCCGCACGTTCTTCTGGTTTTACAATTTCAACGGCTTTTTCGTAAAAAGGTTTGGCAAGCCATTTCTCGTTTTTAAGGTCTAATTGCACATTGGTTTTACCTCTCCAAAAATACCCAACAGGGTAAGTTGGCGGACTAACCTGTGTTAGTTTAGAGAAACAGGTATCTGCTTTTATAAATAATTCTACAGATTCGGCATCTTTCTTTTCTTTTTGTTTGCTTGCTGCAAGGTAAAAATAAGCACGGCCTAAATCATAATAATTTTGCCCTGAAAGAGTTTTGCCGCAACTTGGTAATTTCTCATAAGCAGCAATGGCTTTGTCATATCTCTTTGCCTTCATCCAAATCTTACCTATATCACCATATAATTCGCAGTTTTTGGTTGGGTCTAAATCAATGGCTTTTTGCAATTCTAATGCACCTAAAGAGTCTTTCCCTGTTTTAGATAATAAAGAACCCTTATGCCTGTAATCATCAGCTATATATTTAAAATCTTTCCCTTCAGTTTTTTGAAAGAAGGTATTAATAGCCTTTAGTCCTTTGCTATAAGCTGCAGTATCTTTGTTTCCTGTCTCGTCATAAGCATAACCAAGTAAACGGTACAAATAAGCATCACTGGCATCCTTTTTCTGAATTTCTTCGATTTCTTTAATGCAATCGGGATACTGCTTGCTTTCAAAAAGAAAACTTGCATACCTGCTATGGGCATAAGGATTATTACCGTTTAACTCTAAATATTTTTTAATAGCATCAAGGGCATTGTTATCCTGATTGGCTTTGTGATATAGTTCAGCAATCTCTATATAAGCAGGAGCAAAGGTGGGGTCTATTTTAATAGCTTCTTTATACTTTTCTAGGGCTAATTGGTAATTACGCGCACGCAGGAATAATTTACCCTGACGCAAAACAGCTTTAGGCGATTTTGGGTTTAACTTTTGTGCCTCTTCATATTCTTTAATGGCAGGGCCACCTTCGGTTGGATGAAGTATCTCTAAAGCATCTCCTTTCAGGATGTGTGCCTCTGCATTTTTAGATTCTAACTTCAAAGCATTATCCAAAAGAGCAATTGCCTCATCTGGTTTTCTTAATCTTTCCGGTGCAGTAATATAGGCTTCGGCAAGTTCTATAAGCGTAGTGGCACTTTTTGCACCCAAGGTTTTTGCTTTAAACAGGTTTGTATTGGCATCTGCTTCTTT
>Ga0302280_1001812_pt1 | contig 17165 bp, 25 predicted proteins | sample III_Fen_E1_1_FD_198771 | JGI IMG/M metagenome (GOLD analysis project Ga0302280, IMG submission 198771) | Peat permafrost microbial communities from Stordalen Mire near Abisko, Sweden - III_Fen_E1_1 | ecosystem: Environmental > Terrestrial > Soil > Wetlands > Permafrost | place: Sweden: Abisko... | reverse complement strand
GAAACTAGCCAATAAAGCCTTCCCGGATTGGACGGACGAGGATGAGCATAAGTGGGATGGAGTGAAAGTGTGAAAACCGTAGAAGTGAGTGTCAGCGAGTAGAATTATGCAGTTTTGCCGATACTTAGTAAACCTATCTCTTTTCGCGGTGTTGATCGCACTTTTGATCGATTGCTGTACCGTAGATGTACACTTTAGTAAGCCTGCGCCCGAATATAGCGGAGTTGACCCTAAGGTTGCCCAATATGTCAATGAATACTTGGAGTTAGCTAAAAGTAATGGAATTCGGTTTCATCATGTCGTTACCGTTGGATTTAAGAATATTCAGCAGGATTCCTCCAGCTACCGTACCATTGGATTAAGCAACTTTGGGACTTACTTTCGCGAAATTGATCTGGACAAGACTTCCTGGGATAACGCTACTGGAATGGGTAGGATGATGCTTGTATTTCACGAAAGTTCTCATAGCTACTGTAGCAGAGAGCACGACTTTGGGACAGGTAAAAAATATGAAATCGGCAAAAAAGAACCAACTTTGGAAAACGGTTTTTACCCAGATAGGTGCCCTATATCACTCATGTATCCGGTTATCGTGGGAGACGATTGTGCGTTATCTCATTACTCCGATTATATTGTGGAGATGTTCCAACGATGCACGCCCTATTAATTATATGATGAGTAAAGAAGAGAAAGACGTAGTAACGGTCGTCTATAGGCGCTTTCTAGAGAGTGAGTCCGATGATTCCTGGACTGACCTGGACGAGAAGATTTTGATGTTAGATTGGCTTACAGATCAGCAAATGATTTCTGAAGCTACATTGAAGTACCTGAGCCATAGTAAAGAAGGGACGATATTTCGCTGCATGCAGAATCATTCGCAGGCTGACTGTTTTTCTCCTTTTATCCTACAGGCTGTGGAAAGTATTGTCTTATTGTTTTCTGACACTAATTATTTGCATGAAAGAAATAGGTATATACTCATGTTCTATCTGGCCATGAGCGATTTGGGCTTGATATTCAGCGAATAACATACTACTATCCTGATAGGAGAATGTGTATATGGAAAAACCCGAAATTATGGAAACTGCAGAGCAAGACTTTTTAAATACTCTAATGGATCTTATGGATCTAATTTCCGATGAGGATCGTAAAGAGTGGAATTCGTTGGATCCACGAGAACAAAGTCGGCGTTGTAAAGAAGCGGTAGCCTCTCTTATGAATGAAGCTGTTTCCTTTAATAAATGTGAGGCAGAGAAGGTCTCGGAAGACAAAATAGTACTAAATTGGACTAAAGAAGATCACCCTACCCGAGAAAGTTTGATTCAACAGATAAAAGAGTTAGAACTGCTAACCAGTGGCAGTAACTGCGGAGGAAGTTATGAGGACTCTCCCGTATCCTTTCGTAATCTTTATGACGCTAAAGCGAAGTTAGAAATTTGGGATGAAGCGTTTGGGTCAAAAATGGAGCATCTTACCGACTTCGATGATCCCTATACCATTAAAGCTGCCAAAGAAAAGCAGGCTCATCATGACGCAACTACGGTTCCTAGACCGAGTATTAAAGAGCAGTTGGCAACAATGAGGCCGCCTAAGGATGCTATGGGGGAGATTGTTTCGGAATACCTTTCTAGAAAAAGTAAGACTCCTGAATTAACCGAAGGGAAACCCTATATCATTGAGAGTGCTTCCTATGTCTTCGATAGTAATCCCAAAAATAAAATTGCAATGGGACAAATGAGAAAGAAATTCTGCGAATCCAATATTATGGAGTACGAAGATCGATACCTTCCCGTTAGTTATTTCGTAATTACTTTTACCCCAGAAAAGTTTATGAAGGCGGTAGAACTAATCTCTAAAGATCTTCAGACGGTAGGAGAGTTTATTGTAGGTCATTTAAGTTTGCCGAAAGTTCTGGTCCTATCGGGAAATAAACATGCCCTCTATGTTTGGCCTTTTATTGACTACAAGAGGCTTGCCGAAAGTGTGGGTAAGGATTTTGGGATTGATTTTGAGTACGACGATATCGAGCTTCTTAAGTTTATTAAGGTGGATAGCGCACGAGAAGAGGGGAGCCTTGGAGATAGTGATATCTCTTAATAGACTCCTCAGTGAAGCTTAAACGGTACAACCCTAAGAGACCCTATTAGGTCTAGGGCATATTTCGCATCTTTAGGGGAGCCTTCTTGGGAAAGTTTCACTAGGTCCCTCAATATTCCGCTATAGATCTTGTTCACCTCTTTGGGGGTGAAGGTCACAAGTTCCCCATGCATTTGAAAATCTCCGCCCATCATGATGCACCAGTACTGGCCTTCCATTCTCGTAAGCTCTTTTTCTGAAAACCCTAGATATGGGAACTTGGGCATACGATCTCCTATTGCGCTGGGGTTGGAACCGGAATTGGTGTGAAGGTTGGTGGTGCGCCAAGGCCTATGGCATTGAAAACTAGGGCCAACGTTGCGTCTCGTATCGCTGTTGCTAATGGTAGCGGTGCATTAGAATCAGGCTTAACGTTAGCTAATTCTGCGATTAGGACTGCTTTAGCTGCCGGAAGAGTTAGAATGGTGGCCGCAGCGGATGGTAAGGTGGCCACATCGACAATGGACCCTAACCAAATTGGGTTTGTGACCGTACCACTTGCAATTATGGATGTTAGGATACCAGCTTCCCATGAATTGCTGAACGGAATTATCCAGCTATCGTCCTTTACCGGTTGCATAGTAAGTAGGATAGCTTCCATTGCCTCATTGCCAAAAGTCAAAATACCTGGGGTGCCAAGCGGCCCACCCTGGATTTGGTTCGAAAAATCGGCTATAACTTTTACGAATGCTTTAACGCCGGAAACCGCATCCTTTGTTGGAGCTAAATTTAGCAAGGACCGTTTAAGGTCTTCTGCTGAGGGTAGCATTTATTCTGTCTTTACTTTGGTAGAGAGGGTGTCTGCGGGCATTTTCACTATAGAGGTTCCTGAAGGTCCTAGCGCCGTGGCGACAATAAACTGCGTATCCAAATACTTCTTAAAAGAATCTCCTTTTATAACAGCGTCCGTCGCATTTGCCCCCAGATTCACGTTTTTCCCCTCTACCGTCGTAGTGCCTTGAGCGGTTATTGTGCAATCCGTCTTGGTAGTGATAGACAGTGCCCCACTCTTATCTGCCAAGATATCAATGGTCGAATGCATGAACTCAAAAGACCCATCTGTTTTGATCTGGAATACGGTTGGTCCCTGGCTAGAATCGATCGGCACACCCTTACTGTCTGTGGCTCCCTTGAAGGTTAGTGTGCAGGAACCATCAGGAGAAACTTGGACGTTAACTCCGTTATATTCTCCGAAGAGTTGCGGATCTGTAGAGGTAACATTGGTGGGTCTATCTGGATGAATTAAGTTACCAACAACGATGGCCTTCTCACCAACTCCATCCAAACAAAGAATCATGACGATAGCGCCATCCTGATCTCCAAAAGTAGGAAACCCTTTATTGGTTTGGAATGTTTTTGGTCTAAGGGTGAGTTCAAAATAATCCGCTAAGGAACCCAATCCCTGAGAAGATAAGCAGTGCCTATAAAGAATTGGAGTACTTCCCTTATTTTCAAATTGCTCCATTACTAAAACGTCATATTCCGTACAAATCTTTGTTATGTTTAACGGATCATTGGCGGGATATGAGGTAATTACAATTCCAGCTTTAAGCGAGGTATTCCTATAGGAACGATTAAATCCAGAAATGGCTGCTTCAGGACCATTAGACCCTAAAAGGCCGGAGGGGAGCACTGTGCCGTTACCCATTATGTTGCTCATTGTGTCCTCGTAGACTTACTTATAGATGTTTTGGTGTTTGGTTCAGTAAAGGATTCACCGTCTGATATTGGCGTATCCGGATTATTAGGGGCATGTCTATAGACCGTATCTTGACTTTCAGATACTCCTGGTAGTATTTTAGTGGTGTCGAAATCGTTTTGGCGCTTATCATCGGCTCCGCCAAAAGCCATTTCGGAGTAGATTACTTGAGAACCATTCTCAATATCCATGCCATTACTAACTAAAATTGTCGTCCTAAATTGCTTAATGCCGTTGGGCGCAATAGAACAAGAATGCGTCATCTGCTCAATGTGGTAAACTACATTATCGAACTGGAGATTGTCTCCGACAGCGATTGGTTCCGGTATACCTACATAGTTAATAGTTCCGCTGAATTTAAGATGCCCCCCAATTAAGGCGTCTCCTACGATTCTAGCCCAACCGGGGGCGCGAAAACTCTTTCTAGCAGCGGATACCTGTTCTCCAGGTTTAATGTCTGGAAACCTATCGAATTCGGAAGTTACTACGAAGGGACGTAACCCATTACGTTGAACATCTTCTATGTCGTAGAGATAATTATTTCTGGCTATTTCGTCCGAGATATCATAGCCCGCTGGACCGTTTACAGATCTACCAAAATATTGAACGAAGTTCTTCCTGGCCACATCATCCCTACCTAAATCAAAGCTAAAAGCTAAAGAGGGGTTTATGTTCCATCGAGGAAGATTCATAAATCTAGTTACCTTATTACTGCCGTCCCTAATATCAAAATTATCGGTAGTAAAGGGTATCTGCCTAAGAACTACTGTTGGCATAACATACCCATTGGGCGCTATTCTAAAGCACGTGTACATCTCATTCAATGGGGAATTTACGAATTGATTCAGTATGGACCAAGCCTGATTCTGATTCCAGTATTCGGGTTTCGCTACTGTTATGCCCTCAACAGAATCGGCCAAAAAAATAAAACGGTCCTCGTCATTCTGATCCGGATCTACTCCTGTGGGATTCATTCCTTGAGCTAGAGTCTGATTAGCTCCAGAAGAATAGCTCTGAATACCAAAAAGGAAATTGTAGACATCCTTAGCTGCCACAGCAGAATCCTGGTTTAGAAGGTTTCCCACTCCTTGTGGCATATAGAAATGAGTATTTGATGTGAATAAGCCTGCTTGAGGTTTACGCCCATTGTTCGTAAAACCTACCCCTATAAAGCTTTGAATTAGGGCACGGATGACACTTTGTATATTGACTAGGGATTTTTCTGCTTGTATGTGTGCCCAATCTATGCCTATCAAACTTGCAAAAAGAAGTAGATTGTTGTCTTCTTTAGTAACAAGATATGGATTAAAATAGATAGAGTTATTGAATTCGGTAAAAGCGAAGGCGGTAACCTTTATAGCATACGTTTTTGTTCCGGACTGTGGGTCTACCATAAGAGACTTTCTTACACTGGCTACCTTAAAAAAGCCTTTAAATCCATCATGGACACCATTAATGGGATCCATGGCTCTAGCTTGGTTGGCGACTTTTCTAGCGTGAGATTCCCAATTTAACATATTGACGAAAACAAAATCCCCAGGAGCCACTTCGGTTTCGTAATTAACGTCGGTCATCAGGAGAGTCGCCGACATAGAAGGGGTTAGTGTAGTTTTTGAATCCGATACGGTCAACTGAATACAGTCATTCTCCACAACTAGTGGCGGGGATATAGTGGTGGAGTTTACCTTGCCGTATGGATTAGTTCTTAGAGTGTCTCTGATCTCCCAACGCAAGAATGTTAAGACCCAAGCAGGACCTGTTTGATGTACGGAAAGATGTTCGTCTGCGCTAGAAGTATTGGGGTTAATATCCTTTACGAAAGCGGTATTATTTATTGCCATTATTTACCCGTCATGGAGTTGCTGCCAGAACTAGTTGAGCCTGACGACGGAACCGTTGGCGCGTCTCCAATGATGTCGTGGGCATGCGCGGCCCAATATGCGGGCTGTTGCGATGCTGGCAGGGATCTTAGGGCTGCGGTAAAAGCTTGCCATTTTTTGGTCATGTTTTCTACTTCTGTTGCAGCCGGAATTATTTGGTCCCTCATGTCTGTGAACATCTTATTGGTAATCTTAGATATTTCTGCCTGCATGGCATTTACTGTATCACCCGGACGATCAGTACCGGCTCCTTCTAATTTCGTTCTAGTAGCTCCCTCTAATGCTTTCCTAGCGCCAGCAGTGTCACCAGTCGCCAAAGATTGGGCCATAGCTTCTGCAGCTTTGGTATTCGTCCCAAACTCTTCGTGCTCATTTAGTTGCCATAGGGCAGCCTTCCCTAAGGCTAGTTTTCTACCCTTATCCGTTCCAACAAACTGCATTCCCTTTAATTGGTTTATAGCTGCATCTGATCCGGAATACTTATTAGCAGATGAGGCCGTATTTTTATTTGCAGCGTCTATCAATTGTTGTGACGAAACTCCAGCTTCATCGGCCAAAGCTTCTATTGTTGCGCCTCCAGGTCTTAACTGATCTACAGGAAGCCTAAATAGTGCGGCAGCAGAATTACTCGATAACTTACTGAGAATAGGATCGGTCATCATCCCCCCAGCTCTCATCGTCCCTACTGGACCAGTTTGTGCCATGGACATTTGCCTATAAACATCAAACGCGCTTTTCCCAGCTTCCATACCAGCAGTAGTTTTTTCTCCACCAAAAAATTTACCAAACGCGTTCATCATCTGGTCTACGTCAGCCCCAGAAGTAGCTCCAGATTGAGAAATAACATTGGCGGCCATTTCAACAAATTTTCGATTTTCTTCTACGAAGTCTGCCTGATTTACGCCTATTCTTGTTCCTTCTGATTGTATCTTAATGAGGGCTTCTTTGCTAAGTTCGGAAGTTCCTAGAGTTCCGCTAAGTTTACCCATAACTTGCGGGGCATTCGTTAGATCAAAGGCTCTCTGAGCTTGATTTGCAGTAACTGCACCTCCTCTAGCCCCCAGAGTTGTCCCTCCAGCAGCCATAATTCCAGAAGCTGCTGCCATATTCTGCTCTTGTGTAAAACCTCCTCCAGTAAAATTAGTTCTAAACTCTTTCTCTCCTATTCCCATTTGTCTCTGGAAGTCCAAATTTCTCTGGGAATTCTTATAGAAGTCTTCAGCAGCAGCAACCCTTTCAGGTTGAGAATCTAATTGTCCTTGAAGGGATTTTTGCTGTTGTTCGGAAAGTAGATGCGCGTTTTGGGCAGAATATTCTCTCGCCCATTTAGGGTCGGCTCCTGGCATCATACTTCTAGCAAGAGGCCCAAGTCTTGGGTCGGACAGGTTGCTCATCATCCCCGCACCGGCACCACCCAAAGCGCCAAGGGCAGCCCCCCCTCCCATTCCAGCAGCCATAGTGAAAGGCGCGGCAAGACCTAGGGTCCCAGCCGTCAGATAAGCTCCTGCAGCGGTGCCGCCTACTAATCCTGCAGTTCCGCCCGCCATACCGCCAAGAATAGGATTAGCGTAAAGATCTCGTAAGTCTTTAGATTTTTGGGCTTGAACTATTTTACTCGCCTCTTCATATGAAGCCTGACGCTCTGTCTTAAAAGCGGCATTGAAAGGGGTACGCCCATTATATAGAGCTGCGACGTCCTTACCCACAGTACCTTGCATCGCACTGCCAAAGGATGACTGGGCGTTTACGGTTGAGGAGGCCGACATCATAGCACTTCTGTTTGCGGTTTCGTATATCTTAGAAACCATTGCGGTGACTGTTCCGAGAATGACTGGTAAGGCAACACCCATCATTCCTCCGCCAGCGAACCCTCCTTGGCCGGTATTAAAGGTGGTAGTTGTGCTACCCCCACCAGCAGAGCCTCCACGCGGTTGCTGATTAGCTTTTACCTGAGCTTGTTTTTCTGCAGTTATCTTTTGCTCTATTTTAAGTATTTCGTCTCTAAAAGTCTTCTCTTTGGCCAATATATCTATTTTTGCTCTATTGATTGAGGCCTCTTGCATGCCCCTTTGAGTCATTTGATTTGTGGCTTGAGTGTGGGCTCTAAAAGCTTCTACTCCCGCACCTCCACCACCCGCTTTTTGAAAGGCGTCTTGTTGAGGAGTAACGATCTTACTTACGGGAACCTTCATTCCAGCAAAATCCTGCTGGATCTTCTTAACGGAAGCTGCGAACTCCTGCTCCATCTTCTTGAGAGCGGCTGCAACCTCGATAGAGAGGCCAATTGTTACTTTCTTGTCGGCCATTGAAATTACTCCGAATTTGGAACCCAATAGGATAAGATTGACGGTTCTAAGGTCTATATATCATCGAAATAGGGCTTGACGTATGATAGATCATGGTTTACGATATCTTATGGCTAAGAAGTCCAAGAAAAAAGTTGAAAAGAAAGTAGAAAATAAGGAATTCATGAGTCGAATTAGGTACTTGAATATCCTTATTGATTGTAGCATGAAGAATGTTAAGGGTGATGGTTCTAGTTTGGACGACCTATTTAAGAGACAGGCTAGTCGTTTGTTGGATCAAAGAAAGAAACTTGAGGAAGATCAATGAAATCATTAGGATTATTCCTTTTAGTGGTTCTATTCCTTATCCCCACTTTTACTCGATCTGATGAAATGCTCTTCGATGTTGGCTTAGGGGCTCTTGATACCTCTTCTTCCATGAAGTTCTTTAGCGTCGGTATACAGGAAGATCTTTGGGGTCCGCTGAAGGAAAGGGCAAGTTGTGGTGGCTGGGTAGACTCTTCTGCAGGCGCTTCCTCTTCTGGGTTCTTTTCGGGCCAGTTAGGCTTTGAGGTCGATAGCGGTAGTTTGACTGGAGATGCGTTCTTTGGTCCAGGATCTATAACTCAGACAGATGTCCTATTGGGCGGTTATTTTCAATTCGAGAGTAGTTTGGAACTAACCTTCCACGATATAAATAGGAACGGCATGGGAGTATTCTTTAGGCATTTTAGTTCTGCAGGATTTGAGATGCCAAACCAAGGCCGAGATGTTTTGGGATTAGAATTGATTTTTCCTTTTTAGGAGTTTTATGACACGAGAAGACCTAGATAAGTTTCAGAAGCTGTGGATAGATATGATAACCAGCTGTAACGAATGGTGGCGAACTCCAATTATCGATAGTTATCCTGACAGCGATGCATTGGATTGTTTACGCTACAGTATTGGCTGTAACGGGTTTACTGTTGCTACTTTAAGTCCAAGTGCAAAAAATTTCCCTTTCTCAATTACCTTCAACCTATGTGGGCGTTGATTGGGGCTATCAGGATGCTGGAGTCAAACACATTGGAGATGGTATTCGATGGCATGAAGCTACTGATTCGGGCATTAAATTACATAAAATGCTAAAATGCGAATGCGGCAAAGAAAAACATGGATTTGCAAATCACAGTCACTGGTGCGATATGGCGGATAATAGCAATACATAGGCCCTAGAGTACGATAAGGAGCAATATATGGATCCTAAAGAATATGAACAGAATTGTCTTATAACTGAATCTAAAGAATTTACCCCTATTCATGATCGAATTAACGATCGAATGATTAGAATTCTCCACGCTGGCCTAGGAATGTCATCAGAACTTTCTGAGCTTACTGATGCTGCCTACTCGGCCACAAAAGAGAATGAGGTTGATTGGGTTAACGTATCGGAAGAATCGGCTGATATCTTGTGGTATTGTTCTATCGGTGTGAATTCATTAGGATTCGATCAAGATGAGATCTCGTCATTTGAAACAGACCCTCTTCCAGCTTCTTTCCGTAGTCCTGTACACGATACGACTATTTTAACTGCCGCTATCGCCGCTATCACTTGTTCTGTTGGTGAATTCAATGACCAAATTAAGAAGCACATGTTCTACGGTCGGAAACTGAATAAGGAAAAAATGAAGCAGTCTCTGCAGCAGATCTGTATGGGGATATCAGGAATTTGCATTGTATCCGGCACTACTATTTCCGATGCTCGCCAAACCAACATTAATAAGCTCAAGGCACGGTATGGGGAGAAGTTTAGTGAAGCAGCTGCCTTGAATCGTAATTTAGAAGTAGAACGTAAGATATTAGAAGATGGAGTAAAAGTATGAGAAGCCGAGATTTTGCCTATTGGTTGCAAGGATTTTTTGAGATTGATGGCGATGAGAATCGCCCTTTGACGGCAGAACAGGTTCGAAAGATCCGCAATCATCTTGCCATGGTCTTTAAACATGAGATCGATCCTAGTTTTGGGGATAAAAAGGTACAAGAAGAGTTGCACAAGGTCCATACTGGGATTCAAGGTGTGGGCGGAGTACAAGGCATCTCTTTCCCTATCGGCACTACGATGCTTAACTGCTAATGGGTTCGGTCCACTTTCCCATCTATATTGCCTATGAAGACTACTGCGCCATACTTTTCGTATTGGTTCAGACAGGATTGCTGCACACTATGTGCGAGATTTTTGGGATGCCTTATTAGATCTCAAAAACGATAGGTTTATTAGTCGCATTGTAGTTTTCATCGCAAATCGAAGCATTGATAAAATGGATCCCACTTTGGTGGATTTCGCCCCATCCTTCATGAATATGACCTGCGATATGGGCACGAGGCTTAACTTCCAGCAATTTCTTCAAGAGTTGGGGACATCCGACATGTTTAACGTCCATTTCACCCTTTTTACGATTAAACTCGGGGATGCCATCTAATAGTCCGTAACAAGGACCATGAGTAACCACAATGTCCATCCCTTCCGGAATCCTGTCCCAGTGTTTCTGGATATCATCGCCTGGGTAGCGATTATACGCCCAATTACAGAAAAAGGGCTGAATCGCTGAAAGCCAAATCCTGATACCTTCTACCTCAACCAATCCCTCTTCAATAAAGTGAACACGGGGGCAAGCTTCAAGGGCAATCTGCTTAGAGAACTCAAAGTTCTTCTCCACGCCTTTTTCGTGGTTACCCTGCAAAGAGATAACGTGTTTAGCCGGTTGCTTGTTGAGCCATTTATGGAAATCTTTGACTACATGAGGCTCTCCTAAGAAGCTATAGTCTCCTGCGCTGATCAATAGATCACACTCGGGAATGGTTACCTGTTTCTGCCTACAATGTACATCTGAAATCGCACAAATTTTCATTTCTTTTTCTTTCTAGAGCTTTTCTTAAAAGGCTTCTCTGTTCCCTCAACAGCCATACGAAGAAGTTGGTCATCCAGTTCTTCCAAGTGCCCAAAGTGATTTGGTGCTCCGTCAGCTGCATAGTTAATATCATGGTCTGCGGGAAAATGGCGGAGACAATGGTAGGCCTGTTCACGAACATCTTTGGGGACCCGAGGCGTCTTCTTTGGGTCAAGAAGGCTATACAGAAAATTTCGGGCGTTCTTCAACGATCTAGATCTCTCCAGGGGTACTGTCATCTTGTTTCTCCTTATTAATAACGGTAACATAATGATAGAAGGTTTGCAATCTAACAATTTTTGATTCTAGTTCTTCAGAAAATCCAAACAATTCTCCCAAATAGTACGACACAGCTAAAATATGGCAACTGGTGGATTGTGCTATCATACTTAGGTTCATATTGAGATCAGAATCTGGATTACGTGCGATATGCAATTTTACTAGAGGTTTAATGGTCTTCCTATACCGATTCAGGTCAAGTATCATACTTTTCTTCCAGAATTGTGGGCTCCAGCTTCGATGCTGGATGCTGGGCTAACTACTACAAACTCTGCCAATTGGTGGTACTCTTCAATATTAAAGGCTCCAACCATAGAAAGAGAGCCTCTGAGGCCTCCTTCAATGTCCTGCAATACATCTACAGCTGAGCCCTTATGAGAGACGTAGAAAGTTTCTCCTTCTACGGCTCGGTGCTTAGCTAACTTACCTTGGTCCTCATAAGATTCTTTAGACGCACTACCGCGATATTTCTTCACCTTATCTACCTTGCCGAAAAACCAATTATTGGGGCTATTCAGTGGATCATCTCCGCCTTCATCTTCTTTTTTGTAATGATCGGAGTTTTTTCCAGTAGCGAAATAGTTCTCTCCAGGCGTTTCCTCGCATCCCGCGAACATTCCGCCTGTCATGACAAAATGGGCTCCAGCAGCAATAGCCTTACTGACATCGCCAGCGGTTTTCATCCCGCCATCAGCAATCATGGTCAGTCCAGCTTTTGTTACCGCACCGCGACAATCCATAAGGGCGCTAATTTGAGGAATGCCTACGCCGGTCTTCTCTCGGGTCAAACATATTGATCCTGGGCCAATTCCGACCTTAAACCCATCGACCGTTCCAGTTCCAGCATGCTCAAGAAAGACTTCAATGGAATTACCCGTAGCAAAGTTGCCAACTACAATGCCAAAATCTTTACCAAGAATCTCTCGAAGCTGTTTTGCCTGATTTACGACTGCAATATTAGCGCCATGATTCACATCGATGACAAAAGTTGTAGCACCGACATCTCTGAGAGCTTCTGCTCGTTCAAGTTCTTTCATCCCAAGCCCAATAGAGACCATCGGAGACCTGAGGTCGAATCCTGGCAAGGTGCTATCTTCAAACATCTTTACATTTTCTTCGATGGTTAAGAACCTATGAAGAACAGCTTGTCCCCCGTAACGGATCATCGCTTTCGCCATTTCAGGTCCTGTGATTGTATCCATATTGGCGGACAGGACTGGAAGAGTTGCGTATGGGAATCCAGACCTATTGACTGTCAGATTAACTAGTTCTCTAGAGCTAACCGTAGAGAACTTTGGGATAATATTAATATCAGAAAATGTGATGAGTTGCTTCATTGCCATACTATTCTCCCTGGTTGCAAGGTCCATTACTATACTTACATAGGTCGTTAAAATTGTCCATCTTTTTACGAACTTCTGAGATCATAAGACAAAAATATATGGCCCAAACGAGGCCCATGAACAACATTGAGCTGATTCCTACCCTCTTCATCGGATACTCCATTTTAAGCCGAGTTGGGCAGAGTTTGGCGTTAAGGTTGTATCTATAGAGTTAGCGATGCCAAAATTTGGCAACTTAAGGCTTAAAGTCTGAGTTTGGTAAATATGGTAAAGGTAGTAGATAGACCCAATAGTTTCTATGGTCGGCTGCCCAACGTACTTTACGGCCATATACTGGGCTCTAGACCTTCCATAGGACTCCAGCGCCCCTAAGTTCTGACTCACGCCAGTTTGCTTAAGGGTGGCCTCCATAGCCTTACTACAGGGCTGGTTGTATTGCCCTTGGATAGAGATGCAGGCATAGGTGATCATTAAAGACGTTAGCAATTCTGTTCTTCCATTAGTTGTTCGAAGGTTTCCAGGTAGTGATCTCTTTCCTCTGGATCCTCAACGAAGTTAATAAGCTCTGAGAGATTCCTCATAGCCTCTTTAGGGGTAAGTTCACCTTTATTCCAAGATACGCAGACAAGACACATAGCTATCTCCTGAATCCTTCGAGATCTTTTTCTGTTATATAATTAACTCTAGCCACATTAGCCTCTTCTTCTGTTGGGTAGCAGCCAATATGGACTCTGTCCTTATTCACTTTTATAGAGGCTATCCAGACTCTATTTGCCGAACTAAAATGTACTCCTACATACTTAGATGTAGATCCCCTTCTTGAACTTCTGTTTCTGTTCTGCTGAAGTCTATCAGAGGGCCTAAGATTGTCTTTTCTGTTGTCTGTTTTATTACCATTTATGTGGTCAATTTCTTGGTCCGTTTTTAGTACTTCTCTATGCATATAAATAGTATTTCGACAACCATTATCCCTTCTTTCCTTAGCGGAAGAAGTTCTTTGGGCGTATCCGTGTCCTGGTTTCTTTTCATTGTAGTGCCATTTATATTGGGACAATCTCTCGTAGTCGTCATCGTCTACGATAGCCTCTCTTCCCTGGCTCAATTTTATGGTTTTTGACATAATTTAGTCGTAAGTCCTTATTAGATAAGGATAATCGTCATCGTTTTTATCGTCATCGTCGTTTGGCGGCTCTTCTAAGATGATCTCTTTGGTCTTTTCTTCGTATGGAGTAGTTCCAGCGTAGTAGTCAATGCTATTGGAGATATCCTGTACTGTCAAATGTTTTCGATCCTTACACTTAACGCAGGAAGTATACTTAGAGGGAGCGTATTCTATCTTATCTTGATGTCCGCAATAGTTACAGTTAATTAAAAAGTTTGGCACAATTGAATCCAAACTTCTTCATCAGATCCATACCGTGGGATAAGCTAAGACTCTCTACAACGCCATTAAAATCTCTATGTCTCCTGGCCTGCTCGTAGATTCTACCTTTGAAGTAATCCGGACAGATATATTCGGCCCTCCGAATGAGCCGATCGCCTTCTTCTTCCATATAGAGTCCATAGTAGTCATGGGCTAGACATGTGAATCCCTTAGCTGCATCTTCTGGATTTACAGTCTCCCTGTGATTATCGAACCACAGCTCCAGACCTTCGAGTTCCTTAATCAGAGCTTGATCCTTTTTGGGAATATCGCCGTATGTTTTCATTCGACTTCGAGACCGTCCGTGAAAAAATCTACGCGACCAGACACATTGGTGACGCTGAAATCAATCCAATGTCCGGAACTGTGGCTGGCATAGTCCGGGTATTTTTTAAGAAACTTATCTATAAAAGTTCCCAAAGCTTTAGTCGTACTAAACTTTTTAATCTTTGGAGAGCTATCTTCAACATACATAAGGAGATGATAAGGCAAAACTTTAGGATGCTTTGTCTTAGACTTCAGTTTTTTAGGCTTATGAGTTTTCATTTTTGTCCTTTGTGATTAAACGGGCTTTGGGCATGAATTCAGAGGGTTGCAAATCGTCGTATAGCCAGACGGGCTTACTGATTACCACGTCTACGTACTGTTCTAGCTTAAGGGTTCGTACCGCTGTCTCGGCCCAGTCGTATCCACCCGAACTCCAGACCACTACGGTATGATGGCGAAGTCGATGCTTCTTAAGCTGTTCGATTTGGGGCCAATTAGGGACGAGTAGTTCGGACCATTCTCCAGCAAATCCAATTTCGCTGCCGTCTTCGGGGTCGTAAACCATTGAACCTGGGCAGGTAAATAGAACGCCGTTCTTTTCCTTATCCTCTTGGGTGGAGTCCCAGTCTAGAATAGTCGAGTCAACATCACAATATACGATACGGTTTCCTGGAATCACAATCATAGGCTACAGGATAAACTAAAATGATAGCCATGTCAATAGCTAAATATCACAATTTCCAGAAGAACAGGCTAGAGACTTAGCTCCTTCCGTATTGTCTTCTTTTTCGTATGTACTTAACTTAGAATAGTCCAGTTTAGGGAATGCTTTAGATAGCTTATGGAATTCTTCCTCTGTAATAGACTCATACGGGGCCTGCTCGTAAACATTGTCTTCGTGAGGCAAAAAAGATACTCCGTTGACAATATCCCAATTTTTGTAAACCCAATCCCCAACTGCAAGCCAGTCCTCGTTCTTTACATAGACCGTAATAGAGGCATTATGTTCACACCAATTCTTTTGAACTTTCTTATAGTGTTCGAGCTGTTGGATGGCCGTAACATCTTCTACTGTGATGGCGTTTTTAGGGGCTGCAATTGGAAAGGATACTACCCAAGTGGACACCTTATCTTGAGACCATCCAGTATTGTCGAACATAGGGCAAATGGACTTTGCCTGTCTCATGGCCTCTGCTTTGCTTTCGATAGAGTCGTAGATCTTAAAGGCCTTAACGTAGTCTTGTTTGCGTTGACCATTTTCTGGGGACACGGGGCACCCTTGGTCTCTAATCATCCTAAAGAGTGGGTCGTTTGCAGAAATGCGGTACCTACGAATGTAGAATTTTGAGAAGCGAGGATGGAGCCCAGAGGCAGAGTCTACCAGTTGTGAGACCGTGTTGTGGCTTCTAACCGATCCATTGTAATACTGATGTTCTCCGCCGACTTCGATATCGAAAGTTTCTTTTTGTCCAATAGATCGAACGTTAGAAACAACTCCTGAAACGTTTAAGGATTCCTTATTGTCTCTTTCAAAAAACCATCTACCTTCGTTAATAGTGTCAATGCTAGACATCTTATTGCTGTTCCTAATAAGGGTCTTACAAGATCCATTATCCGATATGGCCGCAATGGACATTAAGTACATTTCTTTATTTTTTTGTAAGTTTTTACCTTTATCATTTAAGGATCTTCCTAGACAAATACCAACAGACCAAGCTACGTGCTGCAAATGCTTTGAAAAATTTTTATCTGCGGTGGTTATCATAGCTCTTTTTACTCCATCCTTATCTACTCCGGACCAACCATCGGAGTCGATTAGGCCAGAAATAAAAGCGATTATATCATTTTTAGATGACATCCTAACGCATTTTGGGACAATATCTAACTTATCGGAAAAATATTTCCATACATCGTTTTTTATGAACCAGTGCCAAAGCATCTTGGATGAAATGTCTAAAGTAAGGGCCTTTCTATGTTCGCTAGCTTTATGAAGTTTGCTTTCTATTCCGAATGTTTCTTTTAATACTCTCTGGGCCTTTTCAAGATTGAATACGTGTTCGTCGATAAAGCGAATCCTATACTTGATAGGACTCATGGCTCCATCACCCCAGAGATAGCCTAGAAGCCAACAGAGATCCTCCGTCAATTCATTGGGCTGAATAATGGAGTCGTGATCTCCTCTCATTTTTAGGGCTCTAGAGTCTAATTTTAGTAATTTAGAATGTTTTTCTGAATCGTATAAGTTGGGATCAATCTGCAAAACATGGTTCTCTGAAATATGTTTGGTTTCCATCCATTCATTAATCGGCTCGATTCCACTCCTACCTTTTCCGATTTTTTTACCCACCACGAACCATTTGTGGTTGGGTGTGCTCTGAACTGAGAGGCCATAGGACATAGTGATTTCCACGACTTCAGAGATACCGTTATCGTAAGTTTTAGTTATCCATTGTTCTTCATCTTTACAGACAACGGCCACATTTTTGTTAAACTTAGACCACTGTTCTCCGTCGATATGGCCCTCAAACAATTCTTCTAATGTAAGGATTCCAGTGCTCGTTGTTGTTAATGCGTCCCACGGGCGACAGCCGCTGGGCTTCACGCAGGTAATAGCGGTAGGCATAGGAATACCCATCGTTTCAGAGGCCTTCTTAGCGACCTTAATAGCCTTAGACTTGTAGGCCTTGAGAGCAGCATCAGTACATACATCGAGATTGTCGAATTGTCCGGTGATAGAGACCCCCAAAAGACGTTCTTCATCGCAGTTTTCTTTCCAGGAACTGCTAAGATTTGGAAAATTGGTAAAACAAGATTGAAGAATGCCCATCCAAACGGCTGTTTCTACCTTTTCAAGCATGGTCTCAATGTCGTCTTCCGCGCGAGCTACTATTTCAGATAAATTGCAGAATTCTTTTGAGCGAAGTAA